>Ga0265294_10007574_pt1 | contig 12826 bp, 13 predicted proteins | sample MunlanPumphouse3_FD_192504 | JGI IMG/M metagenome (GOLD analysis project Ga0265294, IMG submission 192504) | Groundwater microbial communities from a municipal landfill in Southern Ontario, Canada - Pumphouse #3 | ecosystem: Environmental > Aquatic > Deep subsurface > Groundwater | place... | reverse complement strand
TTTTAAACCATACGGATAGCCAGAACCATCACATTTTTCATGATGTTGTTCAATGATTTTCAGTAGCGTTTCATCGGTTTCACCAATCTCTTTTAAAATGGCAACACTAAGAAGTGGATGTTGTTTCACGATTTCAAACTCTTCATAAGTCAGACTTCCATTTTTGGTAATAATATCATGGTCAATATCTTTTTTTCCAAGATCATGCAACATGGCTGCTTTTCCTAGCATGGCTAAATTTTTTTCATCAAGCCCCAGAAATACACCAAATCCAATTGCATAGGCCGCAACATCAATACAGTGAGTGTAGGTATAATAATCGTAAGAAGTAACTTTAAGCATGGAGTACATGGCTTTGTTGTCTTTTAAAATCAGATGCACTGAAGTATCAATTATAGAATCCACTTGCATGATATTTTCAGTTGTGATTTCACTTTCAAATAGGTCATTCATGGTCACTGAGGCAATTTGATTAATAAAAGAAGCTTTGCTGTCCAAGTTGATACTGGGATCATTTATAATGGTGCTAATATTACTTTGTAAATAGTTTTGATAGAGTTTTTTGTCGTCAGATTTTATATAGAGTGTGGCAATATTTTCATCAACTAAAAAACACTCTTTACTCGTTTGAAAGAGTTCATCTTTTTTAAGCAAAATAGAAAATACTTTCTCTTCTACCTCTTTGTAGATATTAAAAGCATAACATTCTCCTTTTTTGAGAATATCTTTAGAAATAGGAGTAAACTTTTTTAATTCCATTTGGCTTCTTATAATTAATTATTTTTTTAATTATATCTAAAAACATAAAAGGTTTAATTAAGTGTAATAACACATTTGTGTCGGTATTATTAAATAAATAAAAATATTATTTATCAATGGTACAATATATGCATTATAATATCAAAAAAGAATCAATCATGCCAAAATTAAAAGAGTTTGAAACGCATAAACATTTGCTGCATTTTTCCCCAATGGACGATTTGCACCAAGAGTTTTTGGATATTTACAACAGTGTCAATGTGTCGGATAACAACAGTTTTAAAGAGAAACTCACCGTGCTTCTTGCGCACAGTAAAAAGCATTTTGCCCAAGAAGAAGCCCTCATGGATGAGTTTAAATATTCAACACAAAAAGAGCATAAAGAAGAACACAATAAAGTATTAACTGAAATGGAATATTTTTTAAATTTAAGTGTGACTCCTTTTGGACAAAAAATGCTTAAAGCCTATTATTTAGAAAAAATTCCCTCTTGGTTTGATTTACATCTCATTAGCATGGACAGTGATTTGGTTCATTTTTTAAACAGCAAAATAACGAAAGAAAGAGTGAGTTGAAATGAAGTTTTATGTTAAGCCCAAAGTACTGTTTTATGAAAAAAAAGGGTGTGGAGGTAATGCTCGACAAAAAGAGCTTCTCCACAAAGCCGGTGTGGAGTTTGAAGTCAAAGATATTTTAAACACCATTTGGACAAAAGAGTTATTGGACGCTTTTTTTGAAGGGTTAAGTGCGGAAAATATTTTCAATATGTCGGCGTTAAAAATTAAAAACAACGCCATTGATATTACACAAGTCAGTAAAAATGAAGCAATAGAATTGATGCTTAAAGAGCCAATTTTAATTAAACGCCCCCTTTTAGAGATTAACCACACTAAATTGTGTGGATTTGATATTGATAAAATCAATGCGTTACTAAATATTGCTATGCCCAAACCCAAAGACATTAATGAGTGTAAAAGTAGTATTCCATGCAAGAGTGTTTAAAAAAAATTTGTTCAGAGTTTGAAACGATAGAGGATTTTTTACACCAACAAACACCGCAAAAAGAGGAGCTTGTTAATCAACTTTTTGGAGAGTTTATGGAGTGTTTTTCAAAGGCCAAAGAGGAAAAACTGGAGTATCCCAAAGAGTTTATCAACGATGTTCGACTTTACAACGAAGGGTTTGAATTGGTGCATAAAAAGTTTGCCGATGTTCAAATACGCTATTTAATGCTCAGCGACTTTTATGATTTTGCACGGTTAACCAAAAAGTATAAAAAGAGAGCATTGCTTTAGGGAACATAACTTGCATACTTCATTGAAAATACAGAATAAGGAAAAAATATGGCAACCCCAATTGAGTTTATAAAACAAAACGAATTAGACTGGCAACCTTCATTGAATTCAGCATTAAGCAATGGCTTAAACGGATACAGAGGAGCTTTGATTGTTGAAGCAGGTAAACAAATTTCAGCTGATCGAAAATTACCACCAAAAATCCAAGCACGACAAGTGATTATGATGAGTACGGATACAAGCATTAAATTTTTAACGTGTGAGTTAGAAAGCTTTGATGACTTTAAACCCATGTTTGAAAAATACAGCCAGTTTTTTGTAGCCGATGGTATGTATTTATTGTATGTAACCGATTTAGAAGCCAATGGAACGTTTGAATATGAAGGAATTCCTTTTACTGCGTATATGTTAGATGAAAGTTCAGTGTGGAATGAGCTTTTAGATTTGGCGTCACTGGATAAAGGTGATATGAAAAGTTTAAAAAAACCTGAAGAAAAAATTGAAAAATTGTATGAAGAACTTTTAACGTCAGACACCAAAGAAAAAGCACGAACATACGAAGAGATGTGTTCTTTAAAAGGTGAAAGCTCAAAACAACTTATGGGTGCTGTATAATTTATTTATCATTTGAAGAGGTTTTCTAACCTCTTTAATGGCACTTTTTCTCTCTTTTTTAATAACTAACACCCTCTTTATATCATTTTTTATATAATACAAAAAAGAATGAAGAGAACAATTTGAATAAAAACTACGATGTAATAGTAATGGGCGCAGGGGCTGCTGGAATTATGGCGAGTATCAGCGCTGCTTACCACAACAAAAAAGTACTCTTACTTGAAAAACTCCCTAAAATTGCCACCAAACTCAAAGCCACCGGTGGTGGACGTTGCAATTTAACCAATACTTTAAACTCCCAAGATTTCATGCAAAAGTTTGGAAAACAAGGACGATTTATGAGCGAAGCATTAGAAATATTTGATGCTAAGGCTTTGCGCAATTTTTTTGCCAAAATAGGTGTGCAAAGCCATGCACCAGATGGTTTTCGAGTTTTCCCCATAACGCATAACTCTTCGACGATTTTAGATGCCCTAGAAGCTGAACTGGCACGTTTAAGTGTTGAAGTAGTGTGTTTGGTCTCTATTAATAAACTTGAAAAAAAGAGTGAAAAATTTTTCCTTGCTACAAGCCAAGAAACCTTTGAAGCAACGCAAGTAATTATTGCCACAGGAGGGTTGGGTTATCCCACTTTAGGTGCTTCTGGAGATGGATATGAGTTTGCCAAAGCGTTGGGTCATACGATTAGTGCACTTTATCCTGCGATGATGCCTTTAAAGACTCGTGAAAAATGGGTGGCTTTGTGTAAAGCCGATACGATTGCTTCTGCTACACTTAAAGTTAATTTAGCCAAATACAAAAAACTTAAAGCTACAGGAGATTTGATTTTTACCAAAGAGGGTATTCGTGGTCCTGTTGTATTGGATTTTTCTCGAGAATTAACTCCTATTTTAGATGCTTTAGAAGAAGTGCCTTTGTTGGTGAATTTAACCAAAGGCTTCAATGAAGAGCAAATCTTTACCCATCTTAAAAAAACTCTGACTCAAAATCCTAATTTTAATGTGGTGCAACTCATAGCCACACTGGTGCCTCAAAGTTTAAGTGAAGTTTTATGCCAGTTATGTGAAATCGAGCCAAGCAGTATGTTTAAAATGCTTGAGGGAATAAAAAAAGAGCAGTTAATCAAACTTTTAGCATGGACACCCTTAACGATTGTGGGGCATGAGGGATTTAAAAATGCCATGATAACAAGAGGTGGTATTAGTTTAAAAGAGATAGAGCCTAAAACTATGCAAAGTAAACTGGTTAAAAATCTCTATTTTTGTGGTGAAGTGGTTGATTTAGATGGTCCTTGTGGAGGATACAATTTACAATGGTCATTTTCAAGTGGCTATTTAGCAGGGAAAGGTAAAACCCATGATTGAAACACTTCAACAAGAAACACTCAAAAATTTAGAAAATAAATCAAATGAATATCTGCGCCTTTTTCATGGAAGAGGAGGGTGTTTTAAAGGATTTGAGTTTTTAACGATTGATGCCATTGATACTTTGTTGTTTGTTGTATTTTTTCAAGAGTGTGAAGAAAAACTTGAAAAAGCGTTGTTGGATTTTTTTAAAACATTGCAAAAGCAAGGTTTTCAAACGGGAATTGTCCAACGAAGGTATCTTCCCAAAGCACCCAGTGAAATCATTTTTGGAACACTTAATGAAACCAATGTGGCTTTAGAAAATACACTTAAGTATCATTTGAGTTTTTTAAATCACCAAAATATTGGTTTTTTTGCTGACATGAAACAAGGCAGAGAGTTTGTGGGCAAAATATGCGAAAACAAAAATGTGCTTAATCTTTTTGCTTATACGTGTTCTTTTAGTGTGGTTGCCATGAAAAATCAAGCCAAACAAGTCGTGAATGTGGACATGAGTAAATCAGCATTGAGTACAGGAAGAGAAAATCACCGATTAAATGCTTTAAGTACACAACAAGTGAAGTTTTTACCCTATAATATTTTAAAATCGTGGAGTAAGATTAAAAAATATGCTCCGTACGACGTCATTATCATTGACCCACCTTCTTTTCAAAAAGGCAGTTTTGCCGCAAGTAAAGATTATGAAAAAATCATTAAACGACTAAACGAATTGGCAAATACGCAGTGTATAGTATTGGCATGTTTAAATGACCCCATTTTAGATGAACATTTTATTGTGGATATTTTTAAAGCAGTTGCCCCAGAATTTGTTTTCGAAAAACGATTAGACAATGTTAAAGAGTTTAAAACCAACGATGAAAATCGAAGTTTAAAGAATCTGGTTTTTAAACGACAAATCAATGAAAATATTTGCCCTTTATGTAAAAAACCCAATTTATGTGGTGCAAAAAGAACTGCACCTTGTTGGTGCAACACTATTGAAGTTCCCCAAGCACTACGAGAGTTAGTACCCAGTGAACTTAAAACGAAAGCCTGTATTTGTCAAGAGTGTGTTGAAGCGTTTAAGAGTGATAAAGGTGAAATGTGAGTTTTTTATCTTCAAGTATTTTTATTGCCTTTTTGACCATTTAAATATATCAAGTATGATAAGAGTATTTTTCTCTTTATCTATATAATAAGGAACTGTATAACCTTTAAATATCATATCTCTTGTATTTATATCAGCATAGTAATGTGACTGTCTAAATTTATAAGGTGAAGTCGGAAGATTTAAAATTTTACCTTTTAGCTAATCTTTAAAATTATCAGCTCTTTTTATACTATCATTTGAAATAAAATTCCAAATATCACCAAAGTTTTTTCTAAAAGTTGGATTATATTCTATTTTCAACTTTTACCTTACAGTCACTATCTATACTTGACCACATCTCATCATGTGATATTGATTGCATAGTATCGTTTTTATAACTACTCATAGCCTCATTTACTCTTTTTCTAGCTTCTTCTGTAGATACAGTAGTGAAACCATCATCAGCAAGAGTAGATAAAAACTCTTTAAATTTTGACTGTAAATCTATATGATGTTCTTATATATTTTCATATAGTTCATCTTCTATTTGAAACTGTATAGTCTGCATATCTACACCTTTTTTGATTTGTGAATTATTATATCTTATTAGAGTATATACTATTATTAAGGATTAAATCCCCTCAATTTCAAGCTTTTTTTCAAAATACTCCAACAAAACAGCAAAACAGTGCCTGACACCTTTTTGCCTTTTTTGAAAATAATTTTATTTATAATAAATTATTTTTATAAAGTTCAATCAAATATTTACTATAGTAATGTCTTCCAAAATTATTTAAATGTCCATTATCTGCCCATTTTTCTTTAGGAATATAAAATTGTGTTAAATCAACTATTTTGATATTCTGAAATTTATTTATGATTTCTTTAATATCATAATTATAGTTAGCTTTAAATATTGGTTCTAAAATAATTGTTACTTCAATGTTTTTTTCTAATAAAGGATTTATTATTCCATTTATTATGTATGAAATTGTATTTTTATTTAAATTTTTAAGTTCTATTGATTTATTTATAAATTCTTCTTTTATATTATTTCCGACTAAAATACCATCTCCATTTCTGCATTTTAAATTTGAATTTCCATCTGGATTTTTTTTGATGTCATAAACTTCACAATCAGCATAATTTTCAATATTATCATTATTTTTTATAATACTACTAACATTTGTTTGTTGATTTATATTAAATTTATTATAAAAAGAAGTTATTCTATAAAAAATAGCTTCTGAATATGTAAAGAAAGTGTGAAAGCTTTTTATATAACTTAATAATCCGTCTAAAAATAATATTTTATCTGTATCAAAATAATATTTTAAATCTATTAAAGTTGGATTTTTAACTTTATTTAAATTTTCATATAATCTGTTTACACTTAAACTTACTATCACTTTTTGTGGATTATATTTTATAATAGTATTAATTGCATCAGGATAGTCTTCAAATTGGTTTCCACTCATACCAAAATTGAAAATATCAATATCATTTTTTTTAAAAATATTCGTTGAAATATGATAATATGTTCTACTACTACCAACAAAAATAATATCTTTATTGTAAAATTTATTCAATTCAAAAAAGTTGCTTTGAGAATTTTTATCTCCTATAATATAACTATTTTTTGTAGTCATTCTATTGGCTTGTATATGCAATGCAATATCTAATAAAATAAAGCCAAGTAATACTAAAAATAGTGATAAAAATATTTTTCTTTTAAAAGTTAAAATATAGAAATTCATTTGCTTTCCCCAGTCTGATTGCTAAAAATGATATAAATAAAAAACTAGCTGTTATAATAACTTGAAAAAGAGTAAATTGAAATTTTCTTTTAAGTAATTCCATACTATTTCTAAATGACAAGACTATTATCAATCCAAGAATTATTATTAGAATTTCTAAAAAATTTGTAGTAAATGTTAAATCCAAACTAAACATACTCCCCAAAACCTTAATAGCATCCTCCCACTCCCTAGCCCGAAAGAAAATCCATGCAATATTCACAAAGTTAAAGGTAATCAACCATGCTAACCAGTTCCACATCTTAAACCCTAAGTTACTCCATGCTCGATGAATAACTAAAGCCATTCCATGCAAAAATCCCCAAAATATAAATGTCCATCCTGCTCCATGCCACAATCCCCCTATTACAAAGGTTGCGAGTAGGTTTGAGTAGGTTCTAAAGCTTGAGAGTTTATTTCCTCCTAGTGGAATATAGACATAATCTCTTAAAAATCGTGAAAGGGTGATATGCCATCTTCTCCAGAAGTCTTGTATATTTAATGCTTTATAGGGGCTATTAAAGTTTATTGGCAATTTAATATTAAATAAAAGTGCTGCTCCTATTGCCATATCGGTATAACCTGAGAAGTCAAAGTAGAGTTGAAAGGTATAGCTTAAACTGGTTGCCCATGCTTCTATTAGGTTCAACGTTTCTGCTTTATCAAATCCATTGGTTGCCCAAATAGCAAATTCATCTGCAATAACCACTTTTTTAAACAATCCTATTGAGAATATAAACAATCCCAAGGCAATATTTTTATATTTTTTAACTAAGTTATAGGTACTTGCAAACTGTGGCATCATCTCTTTATGATGAACAATCGGACCTGCGATTAATTGAGGAAAAAAAGTTACAAACAGGGCATAGTTTAAAAAATCATACTCTTTGGTTTCACCTCTATACGAATCAACCAAATAGGCAATTTGTTGGAAAGTGAAAAACGAGATAGCCAAAGGAAGAAGAAGGTTTAAAGGTTGTAGTGTTATTCCACTTAATAGGTTTAAATTCTCTATAAAAAAATCAGCATATTTAAAATAGGCCAATAAACTCAAATTGACAACAATACCTACAGTTAAAAGCGTTTTAGAGGAGACTTTTATTTTTACATTACTTTTACTTTGATTCTCTTCATAACTCTTTTTATTTAAGCTATTTCCTACAACATAGTTAAAAAGCATGGATATTAATATTAAAGGCAAGTAAGCAATATTCCACCAAGAGTAAAAAAACAAGCTTACAAAAACCAAGAAACCTTTTGCACCTACGACTAATCTTTTATTTAAGAGGTAGAAGTAGATGAAGAAGCTTAGGGGCAGGAATGCGAATAGGAATTCGTAGCTATTGAAGAGCATTTAGTTTTTCCTTAATACAACACTTTTTAGTACTTATGTTTAATATTTCGACATATTATCAAAAGTTAGTTTAATTATTCTACATATAATCACAAATATGTTTAAATATTCAACAGTTGTATTTTTATTAGCTCATTTGTACTCTTAAAATAAAAAAGGCAGTTTTTTATGAATAAAAGAGATATTGCAGGTTATTTGGGAATTGATAGAAGTACTCTTTACAACTGGGAAAAAAACAAGCCCAATTTGTATACAACGGTTATGAAAGGTTTGGCATTTGATGATATGATTGAAAAAGCAGAGCAAAATTTAAATCAACTCAAAGAGCTTCAAAAAAATTTTGGAAAAATTCCACCCCAATATTTGAAAAAAAGCGAGTAAAAGTTGCGAGTAGAAGGAAGCGTATTTATAGAGAGTTTTTAAACGATTTAAACATCACCTCTTTATGATTGGTTTTGGTGTCTGAGTTTAAAATGGCATAGATAAAATCGTCGTTGAGAAATTTTAGGTAAAACGTTTTGATATAAGGATAACTCACCGTTTTCGAAAATGGTTCACTGGCATACTTTTTAATTAAACCTACTTGCATAAGAATAAAAAGACAAAAAGTAAAAAGAACCGTGATTTCAAATAAGGTAATGATTTTTGCAAAAATCTCTTTAATTTTTTGAGAATTCACAAAATGATTGGCAAATTGCAACAAGAATTTATACGAAGAAAAAAGAATCGCTAAATTAATGCCAAAGGCAATAAACATTGCCACAGCATATGAATCAGCATTTAAAAGATGAATTTTTTGCAGTAACATTGCCATGGGTGATGCCAATTTTGCACTAAGAGTAATTAAAATAAAGATTTTAAAATACTCAAACAGTTGGATATAAAATCGATTTTTATACGCCAAATAACTTAAAAAAATAATATTAGCAAGAAACAAAAAATCGATAAAATAGTAAAAGTTCAAAGAAAACTTCTTTGACTATTTGAGTTGTTTAAAGTTTTGATTGGGTTTTCCAATATGGTATCCTTGGTAATAATCCACGCCCATACTGTCAAGCACTTCTACAATCTCTTCACTTTCCACAAACTCAGCAATGGTTTGGATTTTTAACTCTTTGGCTAAGGTGACAATACTGTGCACAAAAGCTTTATCTTTGTAATCTTTGTTGATATTGATGATAAAATCTCCATCAACTTTTAAATAATCAATTGGAAATTTTTTAATGTAATGAAATGACGAAAAGCCTGAACCAAAGTCATCGATGGCAAATTTAAAGCCTTCGGCTTTTAAATTTTGGACAAATTTTTCTAAGAGAGAGAAGTTCTTAACTGTTTCTCTTTCGGTTATTTCAAATACAATTTTTTCTTTATTAATATCATATTGAGTAACAAGATGGTTGATTTTATCGATAAAATCACTCACCACCAGTGATTTGGGTGACAAGTTAATAAATAAAATTCCCTCGTAATTGCTCTGTTTGATTTTTTGGAAGGCTTTGGTAATAACCATTAAATCCATTTTATTAATTAGCCCCATTACTTCGGCTATTTCTATAAATTCATAGGCAGAAATGAGTTTATCGTCTTGTTGGATTCTCATAAGAAGCTCATGAATTACCAAGCCATTGGGATTGTTTTTTGACATTTGAATGGGTTGGAAAAAAGGAACAATTTGGTCATTTTCAATGGCCGTTGAAAGCAGTGAAGATTTATGTTGTTTTTCATTTAAAATAACTTCAATATCTTCTTGACTCGCAAGTTTAACGGAATTTTTTCCCTCTTCTTTGGCATGATACATCATCGAATCTGCAATCATAAACATATCTTTTTGAGAAGTGGTATGTTGGGGATAGACACAAATTCCAATGGAAATAGTCAGGCTGATTTTACTTCCATTGGGTGCAATAAGTTTGGTGTTGGCAATATTTTGTGCAATTCTATTGGCAACGGTTACTGCTCCATTTTCATCACATTCAGGAAGAATCACTGTAAACTCATCGCCTCCATAACGTGCAACAATATCTTCATCGCGTTTCTCTTTTTCTAAAATACCCGCAATCGTTTGCAAAAAGAGATCACCAAAGGCATGACCGTGATTGTCGTTAATAGATTTAAAGTTGTCGCAGTCAATAACCATCAGAGCAAAAGAGTATTTATGTCGTTTGGCTCGTTTGGTTTCGTATGCCATGAAGTCATTGAACACACGTTGATTAAACAGACCTGTTAATGGGTCACGAGCTGCATAATATTCTAAATCTTGAGTGTACTTATTGATGGCTTTAACTGAACCCACTAAGTTTGCCATGGTCGTTAAAATAGAGTCAATTACGATATATCGAACAGGGTCACTGGCGTAAACTGATTGCAGACCAATTCCTACAATTCCACCAATTTTAGGAGTGTCTAAAAAGAGTGATTTTGAACGATATTCAACGTCCTCTTTCTTTAAATTAGTTAATTTAATATCTCCATTGGCAATGATGTGTTTAATAATAAAATCGCTCATACCTTCAAAATATTGAGAACTTTTAATGGTATGATTTAAATATTCTTCAAAATGCACTTTTACATTGTCTTGCGGAACACCTAACCAAAAAATATCGACTTCAAATTGGTCATCGCCCACTCTAAACATGGTCATTAAAGTATAGGTTTCCATAATTTTATTGATTTCTATGAGTAAATCACTGATATATTCTCGCCAATCTTGGACAACTTCAGAGGTGATAATAAACTTATCTAATAGTTTGACTTCAAACTCTAAGAGTTCTTTATCGACAGCCACTTTTTTAAGTTTTTCCGCCATATCATTGATGTGTCGAATAATGTCATTGAGTTCATAAAAATATAAATCAATGTCTTTAGAGTTAAATTGTTTAAAATCTTGTACAGAATTAATGGCTTGAACTTTATTGTTAAACAAATCCAAACTACTGGTGAGTTTTTTACTGGTGTTTCTTGAAGAGATAAACGCCACCAAATAAAAAATAGGGATGATAATCAAAAAGAAGACAACAAATTGATATTTTGATTCACTGAAAATATTAGAGAGATTTTGTTTGACCTCAATGGCACCTAAAATATCGCCTACTTTGGCATTGGTATGACAAGAAAGACACTCATTCTTTGCATGTAAGGGTAAAATATTTCTTATCGTATCATTTTCAAAATATTTTAACTCTTCTTGTTTTCCCTCTAAAATGTTGTTTAAAATTTTGTCTTTAGGGCTTTCATTGACTTCTCCATAGAGTTGTGAAACCGTTTTACTTCGGTAAATATTAATATTATAATTGCTGTCTTGAAAGTTGTCTTTTAAAGATTGGGTAAAAAGTTCGACATCTTTTTTACTCCAACCTTTTTGCATGACTTGGAACATGGAAGAAAAAATTTGGTTTGAAATGTTTTCTGAGTGTTCAATCGCCTCTTTTTTGGTGATGGTTGTATGCAAATAGGTGCTAAAAGCAAAGCAGATAAAAAATATGATGGTGACTAATATAATTTGTCTTGAAAAAATATAGTTTTTGAATGTTTTTCTCATGGTATAAGCCTTAGAAGAAGTATTGTAATGGTTGTAAAGTTTTTATTCTAGCCAAATTAGAATAAAATAAGAATTTATTTGCTTTTAAATTACTGTTATTTTATATATTTGCATTTATGCTTGACTTTCATGGAAATATTCGTGATTTTATTAAAAAAAAAGTCTTTTTTGCTATAATTAAGTCAAAATTAACTAATAAGAATTGAATTTGCACCATTTTAAAATAACCGATGACATTAAGTCTTTAAATATAGAAAAGCTTAAATCCAACCTTTTTCAATATCCGTACACCACAAAAAACATTAAAAAACTTATTCTCAACGATGAGCCTTCTGATTCCCCTACGTTTATTGCTGCGTACACGAGTTTCAAAGGAGAAGTTTTTGAGAATATTATTTACGAACATCTGATTAATTATGCGCTCAATGAAGAGTTAATTACAGCATTTGTTCTTAAAGGTCCCTATCAAAATCAAACGCTTAAATACTATAAAAGTGGTTTAATGCTCGATAACAGCGCACAAATTGTCTATAAAAGTGCATACAAAGATATCAGTGAGTTTGATGCTCTTTTTTTTACAGCAGAAAGTGTCTATTTTGTAGAGATGAGTACATCTAAAAAAACCGACAGTTTGGTCAAGCGATTGTACAAAAAATCGGCTCTTTTAAAGATGCTTTTTCCTAATTTAATTGTGCGATCGCTGATTGTTTTAACCGAAGGTTCAAAAGGAATTTCCAAATTTCCTTCGTATTGTACGGTGTGGATAACCAAAGACATTGAAGACGATGAGTTACTGACTAAAATCATTTTTGATGAAGAGGAAAAAAGATTTTTATTTGTGCAAAAACATAAAAAGTTTATCCAAACGTATAAAGTCAAATATGAGAAGTTTCAATATTTCCAAACGTTAGAGACCATTTTAGAAAAATCACGAAGTCACCCTAAATATCCTTTGGATTTGAACTTTTTTAAATCCAAACAAATGAGTATTTATTTTGATATTTTTAGCAAATTGTACATTGGATATATTTTA
>Ga0265294_10007573_pt1 | contig 12826 bp, 9 predicted proteins | sample MunlanPumphouse3_FD_192504 | JGI IMG/M metagenome (GOLD analysis project Ga0265294, IMG submission 192504) | Groundwater microbial communities from a municipal landfill in Southern Ontario, Canada - Pumphouse #3 | ecosystem: Environmental > Aquatic > Deep subsurface > Groundwater | place... | reverse complement strand
AAAAATTATGAAACAGCTCTCCCTTATCCCGGAGCTAAACCTTGTTTCTTAATTGATGAAAAACTTGAAGATAGTGATTTCTGCTCAGAACTTATACAAATTACTTATGCTGAATTGCCGGAACCTAAAGTTAAAAAAAATAAAAGAAAATAACTGTTATTCATAGTAGAAATTTATTTCATTTTTTTAAATCATCATATTCAAACTAATAACAATTGATTTTGATATTTATTTTTATATTAAGTCAAAAAATCCTTGACAAAAATCATTACTATTCATAGAATTAAAAAAAATTATTCTGGAGAATGAATGAATAAACAAGATATAGCATTAGATTTATTTTATACTAAATGTAATTGTGCTCAAGCTGTTTTACTCACATTTGCCGAAGAAATGAAAATTGATTTAGAATTAGTTCGAAAATTAAGTTTTCCTTTTGGAGGAGGACTCGGTCGTTCCGGGAATGTATGTGGGACAATTACCGGAGGTATAATGGTTCTTGGCTTAAAATACGGTGACAAATTAAATAAAGACCAAATGTATGAGCTAATAAGAAGATTTATAAATCAATTTAATACCGAATTTAAACAAATCGATTGTAAGTTATTAACCGGATTTGATTTATCTATTCCCGAACAAAGCAAGGAAGCAAGTAAACAAAATATTTCAGAAACACATTGCTCTAATTATATCAAAAAATCAGTCAGTTTATTAGAGACAATTTTCCAAGAATTAGATAACAAATATCAAGTTTCATAGGACATCTTAATATAATTCATATCATATTTAACAGTAAGTTATAGTCATTGGAGGCGTAATGCGTAAATTATTATTAGTTTTTTGTATTTTAATAAAAAGTATCATCCTATTTTCAACAGCAACTGATCAACTTCAATTTGCAAAACAACTTTTTTCAGATAAATTATATGATGAAGCTTATCTACAAATAGATCAGTTAATTTCTGAATTTCCAAATGCTCCCGAAATTAACGAAGCAAAGTTTCTTATAGCTCAAATCTACTTTGCACAAGAATCATACCAAGAAACCAGAATGCAACTTATTTCACTACTTAGAAACCCTTTTAATCTTAGTTATGAAATTAGAGTAAAAGCATTCCATCTCATAGCAACCGTATATTATAAAGAAAAAAATTACCAACAAGCCATAGATAATTATGAAAAATTATTTCTTGATTATAAAGACTCAGATGAAGCTGTACAATCTATAACCCCTTATTTGGATTGCTTTTACCAATTAAATGATTATCAGTTAATGATTGTAAAAAATCGTGACCTACAAAAACTTTGGATAACTGATAATATTCAAGCAGAATTACTTTATCTTCAAGCTAAAGCATATTTCGCCAATAATATGCCTGAACAAGCAAATAATACTATTCAAGATATTAGAACAAAATATGCAGAAACTGAAAGTGCCTGGAAAGCAATAGAACTACAAATCTTGTTAATAGAAAAAGAAAAAGGTGAAAAAATTGCTTCAGAAAAATTAGAAGAGATTCTTGCTAAACCAATCTCTCGTACAATGGAAGAAAAACTGTCTTGGATGCAAGTAAAGTATTATCTAAAACTAAATCAAAACATCAAAGCAAAAAATAAAATAGATTTTATGGTTAATAAGTTTAACCTTTCTGAAAACCTTAATGAATACCTTCTCGTTTGGATGCAAACAATGACTTTAGACAAAAATCTTCAACCAATCCTTGATAAAGAAGAGTTAACTATTAAAGCAAATATAAATAAAACAACTTATCTAAAAGCTATTTACTACTTATCAAAAACTCATTATTTAGCTCAAAACTATTGGAAAGCAAGAAATTATCTTGATGAACATATTACACAAGTTTTATCAGACAGCTTATTGTTTGATTATAAATATCTCTATGCACAAATTTATAGTTCTCAAGGACAATACAAAAATAGCATTGAAACATATAATTCATTACTTAATCAGTTTAGTTATCTTGGCAATAATTATGATATTTTTGTGCAATTAGGAGATATATTTCTAAATCAATATAATCAAGAGACACAGGCACTTAACTATTATCGACAAGCAACGAGTCTTGCAAAAAATACTTCAGAATCATCCAATGCTTTACAAAAAATGGCCTCTTGTTATGAATTACTTGGTCAATATAACGAAGCTCTTTGGGCTTTAATACAAATACCAATTGAAAAAATTGATAATCAAAGAATTAAAGATAATATAATAAATAAAATATCCTTAATCCAAATCTTCTATCTTTCAGAAACTCAACAAGCTTTTACTAATTTTATGATACGAAATTATCAGAGTAATAATGCTTTACAAATAACCGATTTTAGTACTATTCTTGCTATAGACCTAAAACAATATGATGAAGCCCTTGAACTTATCGAAAATTTAGTTACTTACCAAGCTAATATTCAAAAAACTAAATTATACTTTCTATTTGCTTATAAGCATTTGTTGGAAGGCAATCAGTCAAACTCAAAACAGTTTTTAACAAAGGCTTCGACTGTAATAACCGAGCTGGGACAGAATATAAATGATGAAGACAAATATCTTTTTGCTGCCTTTACAGATTTTATAAATAATAATGCTAAAATTAATGATAATAACCTTCAGAATATTATTGATTATATTCATTCTGAACCCCTTAGCCAATCCGGAATAAATTTCCGTAATTTCTTTAGTTATCAACTTTGGCAGTACTATAATGATAAAGAGATTTCTGATAAAATGATTGAAATTGCACTTGCAATTCAAAAAGATACCTTTGTAAGTGACTTAGATTATCAACGAGTGAATATGTGCCTCGCAGAGTATTACTATTCTCAAAATAATTATCAACAAGCTATCAGCTTTTTTAATAATACCCCTCGTTACCTAACCTTAGCAAATGTTGATTATTATTATAAATATGCAATGTGCTTGTATCAACTTGACAATAAAGATAAATCCTTAGAAATATTACAAAAACTTGTACTTAATAATGCGGAACATCCAAGCTTAGAAAATGCTCGTAATTTGATAGTAGAATATTGGATTGAAAATAATAGATATCAGGACGCATTAGATATACTTAACCAAATACCTCCTCTTCTACGAACAGATGCCGATTATAGGTATTTTGTAAATATATATAATAAATTAAATGATTCTCAAAAAGAAAAAAATGCACTCCTGTATATTCAAGAGAAAAATATTGAAGAATTAAATCGTTTGGCACAATTACATCTTATTACTGACGATAAAACTATGGCTGAATATACATGGAATGATATACTAAAGAAAAATCCTCCTACTCAATTTAAACTTAATGCTTTATCGAATTTGGCAAACTTAAAGTATACTGATGAAAAATATGCAGAATCAATGCTTTTTTATGATCAATTCTTTGAGATATTAAAAATTCATCAAGAAGAGACTAACTTAGATTTCGCTCCGGAGATTATGGCAAAAGAATTTATTATAGCTTCCTATCTGTCTAATAATCGCCCTAAAGCAGAAAGCTTAATGAAAGATTTAAAAGATTATGTTAATAAAAATGACTTAATTATTGCTGAGATAAAAGTAAACGAAGGTATTTATTATGTTAATATGGATCCTAAAAAGGCAAATAAACCTCTTACACAGGTAATTGAAGATGGAAAAGTACCTGCAGAATTAGCTTATAAAGCTCTATTTTGGAGAGGTGTAAATCATATTCAAGATAATGAAGACGAGCTTGCTGAAAAAGATTTTCTCACTGCTTTACATACAACTAATGAAAATTTGCAAAATCAAATTCGCTTAAAACTTGGGACTATTTATCTTAATAAAAATGAGTTAGATAAAGCCCTTGATTATTATTATCAAGTTATTGTTAACGATAAACTTGGCCCACTTTCAAAAGATGCTGCTCATAATTTTGCAGTAATAGCTCGCCAAATGCAAGACTGGGATAAAGTAATCTCTGCCTATAGATTGATTATGGAAAGATGGGGACAAAGCCATTTGGATTCAGAAACAAGACTGACTATCGCCTTTTCCTATTATCAAGCAAAACAATACGATCAATCAATCAATCTCTTTAACCAACTACTTAATGAACTTGATAACGAAGAATTAAAAGCAGAATCTCAATACTGGATTGCTGAATGCTATGTGGGAAAACAAGCTCTTAATGAAGCGGTAACTGCCTTTTTAAAAGTAAAATATTCTTATGGACAATTTGCTCAATGGGCAGGATTATCTGAGCTAAGACTCGCTGAAACATACCTAAAACAAGGTCAAACAGAAAAAGCTTCTCAACTCTTTAACGAGATTATAAGAGTTCATGGTGCAAATAGCGATTTAGGTAAAGAAGCAAAAAAATATCTTGCTCAATGATAAAAATCAGATTAAGCTAAGTTTTTTAGTATTTATGTTATTGCTTGTATCTGTGTTTTAAGCATTATTTAACATTATGCTATATATTGCTTTATACAGATATGAGAAATAATTTTAAATATAATTGCAAAAAAAGTGTTGACATTAAAACCTATGACAACAAATATTGACCTCATAAGTGCGCCCATGGCTCAATTGGATAGAGCATCTGACTACGGATCAGAAGGTTTGGGGTTCGAATCCCTATGGGCGTGCCATTTTTTTTGTTTAATTTCCTATATTTTAAGAATATATGTTTTAATCTATTTATCTAACCTTTACAGAATAAGATTTTTATAATTTAAATTCATTTACCATTTTCTTTAATTTATACGCCAGTAAAAAGTGACAGGCCTAATTGCAAATTTTTTGCTCTTTTTTGACATTATTAATCATAAATATCTAATTTTCATATAATTAACTTAAAAAATCGCTTTTTCAAAAGTGACAGGCTCGTTGCATTTTTTGTCAAGCATTTCTGCATTTTTTGTCAGGTTGAACTGCATTTTTTGTCAAGCGAAACTGCAAATTTTTTCTAAGCGAATATCTTACTTCTTATCAATTAGTTAAGTACTAAAATTGGCTGATTTAAAAGTGACACCCTAATTGCAAATTTTTTAGACTTTCATACCCTCATAAATCTGATTTTTGCCATCATAGATATAAGTTCTGAGAATATTATCTTGATCTGGAGCATGATAAAAAGCATCTTTTAAAAGCAAATTATCTTTTATTATTTGAGAATGAAGTCCAAGATAAAGGTCAGATTTTTGTATTCTGAACATCATATTGTAAAAAGCATGCCAGTTTGGGTCAACAGGTTCGTTATGCCAAGGAGGAGGGTCTTTACTTATAAACCCAGAGTTTATTGCAATAAAACAATGATCTGGAATAAAAGCATTGCTTTTTACGGTAGCAAAAGAACAATCTGTTAAATAAAAGCAATATCTGTTAGGGGATAAAAAGATATTTGATTCTATTATATTAGGACCAGCACTAAGATTTTCAAGGCTTTCTTCGTATAATAGCTTTACTTTATCATAGATGTCATATTGATAAATATAAAAAATAGGAGACCCTTTATCTTCTAAAAAGGTCTCCCAATTACATAATAATACTGGCTTTTTCACTGTTAATAGCATACCTCCGTTATCATTTAAAGTATGCTGGCTTATCAGGCATTATTCTCCAAAGGTTTTTATAAATAAATATAAAATCGATTAAATTAATTAAACGCAGATTAACCGTTGTTAGAATTTTTTGACGATCTACTTAATTATTTTTTTCATTTTCTTTTACAATATAGTTGTGTACTGATAAAATTTAAGAGATAATTTAGGATCTTGAATCGTAATGCAAGCTACTGTGATTCCATTAAATGACATGTAGTCTTAATATTGTAAATAAATAAAAATATCATGAAACAAATAAGTTTTTTGGTGTTATATTTATTATGGATCATTATTTACTTTAAAATATAATCCAAATTTAAAAAGTAAAATTGATGAAAAGGAGGGATGTAATGCAGCTTTATAACGATTACACAAGAATTATTGGACACAGTGGGCTAAATGTCAATTGTTGTTGCTCATGCGGTAAAGAGCACCGCTATGTTATGACGTTTCATGAATATGTACTCTCTCAGTATGCTTTTCGAGTGGACAGGTACCGAATTAATCATAATCTGAAAGAGAATGCCCATCAATTTGTTATTAATGGCAAGATTGATGAAGAATTATTTACTGATTTTATCGCTAACAATATGGAACTTTTATCTGATGAAAAGTTGTTTCACAACATTCTTCTTGAAGCAAGAAACAAATATAACTTAGAAATTGGTGACCCTCTCTATTCGCCATTTGATGCTGAAGCCAGACAAATATTCCTTGATTATAAAGGGCAGTATGATGGATTCAATATTATCCCTTTGGAAAGAGAAAAAGCATTAAATAATTTGTACAATTGGGTAAAAAATAATAAGTACTCAGAATATTCACAATTTAATCAATACGAAAAAGACCATTTTGAGATAATTTATAGTATGGTAGCGAAAGGGGAACCATTAGCTCATTGTATTGCTTTTATTATATCATCAATCAATGATTCTAAGTTCTCTACAAGGTATAGAGGGATACTTGAATTTGCAATAAACAATGGGTATTTTCATGAAAGCGGTGATACGGGGTTATATGACCAGTTAGGTCTTCCCTGGATTGCAGATGTAGTAATAAGGTTTAATGGAACATGGAGTCCATGGAAGTGGTCAGTTGAGGCTACTGGCATAATTGTGGAGGTGTACAAATGGATAAAATCTCTTTTCTAAAAAGGTATTCTTTAAAATTACCACTATTATCATTAGTAATTGCTTTAGCAATTTTTGCTATTTCTGGCTGTGCGGGCTACAGTGGAACATACTCTGTAGTGGCGACGAATAAGCTTGATATTGAGCGAGCTTCCGAATATATTGTGTCTGATGAAAATGTAGAAAGCTCAAGTAATATGTATTTTTCTTTAGGATATCTTTGGGGGTCGAGTCACTTACCAAAAAATTCTGTCGATAAAGCATTGCAAAAAATGCCTGGTGCTGTTGCAATGGTAGATGCTACCTATGATCATAAAATTTTTACTATTCCTATTTTATTTACAATAGAGAAATATAAGATATATGGGAAAGCACTTATTGATCCTAAAATAGCATATCCTGATCAAAATGAGAAAACACCGTTGGAATAATATATATGATATAATATTGCTAAAAAAGAATGCTGTTACAGCATTCTTTTTTTTGTGTTTCTAATTTGAGCAAAGGTTGATAATGCAAGCCTGTTACAAGCTTATTATATTTTTTGATTGGTGTTTTGTTCCATTATTATTAAAATGCTGAGATATACTATCATTACAGGCTTTAAGTAAATTGTCGATTGAATCAAGATTTGCATTTAATTGAAATGCACAACCTGATTCTCCTTCGTTTGGTTTATAAAATTGATAATTTTGAGTTAATGACATTACTGCTCCTTAAAATCCGTAGTTGTTACCATAATTACTTCCATAGCCAAATACATTTTCAAAGTCTATTAAAGTCAAATCGGTATATAGGCTTTTAAAAGAGAATTTTATAGCTCCTTTAAAAGAACGGTTATCATCTTCAAGTTTAGATAACTTATAAGTATTAATAGGAAGTTGCATAGTTTTTTGTTTTGTATCAAACTCTATATATAATGTATTATTCTCAGTTAAGAAACTAACTAAACTATTATATTCTTCAGCATTTAAAAAAGCTTGGCAGTCAATGCTATCTTCATTATAGGCTTGTCTTTTAATAATGATTGTTGGATCAAAAGCATTTTTCTTTTCTATTTTATATTTGATTTCAGGCTGATATGACACTGTTCCATTTTCTACAATAAAGCCTTTTACTATCCCATCTTTTATTCCAATCAATCTAAAACCATCATAAATAAGCATTATATCTGCCAGCCTTTTATTATATATTCATCATTTTTTAAATCTTTTTGAACTTGGGTTATTCTAATGCTTATGCCTCTTATTTGCAGTTTATGAAAAACTTGCAGCTTATATTTTGATAGATTATCTATAACAGTTTCAATTTCCCAAACTTGAGCAAAATAGCTTTGATAATAAGAGCTTATAAGCTCTTTAAGGGCAATAGATTCTCCCATTAAAACATCAAAAACACTAATGTCAGGATTACTACGATTTATTCTTTTTTTCTTAAATTCAATTATATCTTCATCTTCGATTAAATGAGAAATACTGCTTGTGTCATTTTTATTAATTAGATATAAAATTTCATAATTATCTGGAATAATAGTAAGGTTGTGAAGCATAAGAACTGCTTTTAAAACCTTTAGTTTTTCAGTTGGCTCTTGATTTAAATAAAAATCTTTGGCATAGACATTAACTGCTATTGCATTGCCTGATAGATATAGCTCTAAGTTTTCAGGAGCTGTGTTTATATCCCAATAGCTTGTATCAAGGCTACTGTTATATGTTCTATCCTCAAGCGTTAATGATGAATGAAGTGGACTTTGATAATGCCTGATAATGTGATTAACCTGTGATTCCAGTTGACTTGGATTTGAAGAAAAGTCAGCAACAACATCAAGGTTAAGTTTCTTATTTTCATAAGGACAAATATTATTAAAAATCTGAAAAGTTTTAGCAATTATCTTTCTTCGCCTGAACTGAAGATTATTATTTGAATCAAGCTCTCCCCAGTTTTCTGCCATTAGAAGTATTTGAAAAAAGACAGTATTTGTGTCTGTTTTAAAACCTGCAAAACAGGTATGCATAAGCCAGCCTGCTGTAAAAATCGGAGTAATGAACTCTTTCCATTTTATCTTTAAAAAGGACAGGTTATCAATCTGTATATTTAAAGGAGAATAAGTGTTATTCCATTGAGCAGGAATATTTATATCAATAGTATTTTGAATGCCTTGTATCATATAGCCCATACAATAACCAGGATTATAACCTTGTATTAAGGCATATACCATTTTGTGTTCTGCAAATTTAGTAAAAAGCCTGAGTTTATCATAACAAGTAAAAGAAACCGTTTCATTTTTTGCATCAAAGACAGTAAAGGAAGTATCTATAATTCCATGAAAAAAGAGACGATTATCCTCATAAGCTCTGACTTCAAACAAGGAGATATACCTATCATGCTCATAATCTCCAGAGAGTATAAATTCATTTATCCAATCATCAATAAAGCAAGTAAATTCAAGTCTTTTGGGTTCTTTTGCAAAATAATCTGAGCCTGATATCTGATCTGCTGATATTTTTATATCTTCTAAACCTTGCTCAAGGCTAACAGAATGAAGAACTTGTCCATAATTATCTTTATTAACAAAGTCAATCCTGTACATTATATTATACTCCTGATAAGCCTGCCTTGTTCAGATTTTTCACTTATAAGGGTTGAATCTGCTGTATTAATAACTTCATTGGCAGAGATATAATTACTAACTGAGAGGTTTTTGTTTTTAACTTCATTTTGAAGATTTATTACTTCTGTTTTAAGCTCCACCAGTTCCTTTATCATATCAGACCAAGAGTTATTTAAAGGCACTCTGCCTCCATTTGCAAAGCTTAAGTTATGATTCTCAGAAAGTGGAATATGAGGTAGTGAGATATCTGCAAAAACCTTTTTAACAACTTCAATCGGTGCATAATTAACAAAGTCAAAAAACTTTGTACCAAGTTCTTTTACTCGGCTTTTTCGTGTTATATACTCGTCACCTTCGGCTTCAATTATGATACCTCCGTTATTATGGCTACTGCCTTTTAGTAAGCCACCAAACTCGGCTTTGGCCGGTTTTTGCTTTGATATCATTGAGACATTTGCAAGCCCGGCTGTGATAGCTGCAATTGAGGCGGCTATCGCAAGTCCGGGTCCTATGATGGGAATTCCTGCCATTGCCTTATAGGCTGCATTTGCAGAGCTGTAAGTATCAACTAATGCTTGAGTCATTGCCATTGCTTTCCAGATCTTAAAACCTTTCTCACCAAAAGCCTGTGAAGCCTGAGCCAGATTGCCAAACAAAGTAGAAAAACCTTGCATGGCTCTTTGATTGTATGTCTCCCGAATATGGTGTTTCGCCATTTCAATCTGCTCAGTGATCTGCTGTTCACTGACACCTGCAGAGAGCAGTTTATCTCTCTTTTTCTGATAAAACAGATCAATGGCATTAAGCTCGCTATCCATTGTTCTTTCAAGATAGCGTTCTCTTAAGCGTTCAAACTCCTCGAGTGTGTTTTGCTTTTCCTGCTCCAGCTGTTTCTGTTTCTCAGCATCAGCGAGAGCTTCTGCCTCTCTTTGTTTAATGGCTTTCTCTTTGATTTTATTAGTCTCATTCTCATAGTAGCTTTTAATATTAAGAATAGTCTCTTCACTTGCCTTAAGAGATTTTGCTTTTTTGAGTTCGGCATCTCTTTCAATTTCCAGTTGTCTGAGTTGTCTTTCGCTTTCCTCACTTATAGAAAGCACAATGTATTTCTGCTGAAGTTGAAGTCTTTGTTCTGTATCTCTTTCAACCTGAGTTTTAACTTTTACTTCCAGCTCTTTTATCTTGGCATAAAGCTCTTTTATCTTGGCATAAAGCTCTTTTTTGCTTTCATAATTATCCGCATCCAGTTTGCCAAGCGCTTTGTATTTAGCTCTGGCTTCCGAAAGCTGATAAGCCAGTAGTTCTGTTTCAGAAAGACTGTTCTCTTTATCAATTGCCAGTTTATCTGCTGACCATTGCTTGGTTGCTTTCATATCATCAATTCTGACTTTTTCTCTGAGTGTGCCTTCTTTAACAAACAGTTCCTGAAGTTTTGCCAAATCCGCTTTATCAAAGATAACGAACATCTTCTGATTTCTGGTGATATTATGTTTGGCAAGAAGTTTATCTATCTCAACAGATACTTCAGACAGCTCTTTCTTGGCATTGGTATAGTCTAAGCTCTGAGCATATTCACGACTGGTTTTGATTAGTTTCTTCAGTTTATCATCAGTATTTTCAACTTCTTTATTGTAGCTTTTCTGAGAGTCTTTTGCACTTTCCACACTGAGCTTATAAGAGGCATATCCAAAGCCGGCAGAGACTAAGGCTGTCACTATTAAACTGACAATGCCTGCTACCGGATTAATTGCTGTCTTAAGCGCAATAAAAGCCGTTGTAAGCACTGTTATGGAGATTACTACAGTTCCAATTACAGGCACAGCCAACACTAAAGCTGTAACAAAGCCTTTCATGATAGGAGATAATTTCTGATAACCTTCAAAAAGACTTTTTAAACCAGATAGCAGTGGTGTAATCAAAACATTAAGCATATCGCCAAGCGATTCCTGAACATCTCCCCAGGTATTCTTATTCTGGATTCTGAGATCAGCCAGAGCCTTTGCAGTTCCGCCATAATCGTTTGTCAGCTTTTCTACAAGATAAGACACACCTTCTTCTTTTAATCTTATATCATCAAGTTCAATACCATATCTGCCAAGCATCTCAGTATGACCGTTAATCGCTCTACCCATCAGATCAAAAGCAGATTCGACTGTCATTCCCGTAGCTTTATTAGCTTCCGCAAAATCCAGAATAACAGGTACTAAATTCTTAATTTCAGAAGTGTTCATGTGGAAAGTCTGAGACAGCTTGGACATTAAAGCAAGGAGCTGATCTCCTTCAAAGTTGGTCAACTCTTGCATATTCTGAGCAAACTCAGCCATCTGGTCAGAATACTCACCAAAAGAGGTTTTTGATAGAATTGCAGACTGTCTTGCTTCCAGAGAGGCATTAAGCAGGGTATTAACACTGGAAGTTACAGAACTTATTATCTGAGCAACTCCCTGCATCGCAATGGTGACATCACGAATGGAAGAAAAAGCCTGCTCTGTAGAAAGTCTTACCACAGCAGGTCTTTCAACCTCCTGTTTGACTTCTGAAACAAGGTTTTCTGCAGAGCGCAATTTAGTTTCTGCATCTTTGGTTTCTATGATTAATTTAATGCTAATTTCTGACATAATTACATTCTAATCGAAAAATAAATAATAACATATTGCTAAAAATTCCCTTAATTATTAGGGTTTGAGACTAATGCAACTTATTGAATAAAAAACACGCATACCCCGAATTTTTTAAAAATCATTATTGCTATTGATTGAAAATATAGCAATTACTGCTATTTACAGTCTAAAGTTAAGGATTTTCAATTTTTCTCTAAGGACCACTTTGGGTATGAAAAATAAAAAATCTTCCTTCTTTAGCGTTTAAACAGATTTAGTTTGAGTAATTTTTCAGTTTGAGGCGTACGCAAAAAGTAAGACATCAAAATGCACAGAATTAATTCTTAAATAATTAGGTAGTTTTCGTCAGAGTAAAACAGTAAAATGTTCATGATTGAGTAAAGCTTTTTGATTCTATATGACATCTACAAATTTAAGCAATGTAAGCTAATGTTTTCAGGTTTAGTCATTAACAAGCAGAAAAAATACTTAACAAACTTGAATTATTATTGGCCTTTTTTATTTGCCAACAGCTGTAAAATTTTCTATATAACTTACTGAAAATTCAATAATTTAGTTTGACAAAAGATGACCTCATTTGTAATTTGTAATTAACAATAAAAAAAGAACAAAGAGGTCATCAAATGCAAGAAAAACAAATTGAAGATTTATTGCAAGATAAATTTAATAATTATTTAAACGGTTACTCACACATAGTATCAGTTCCATATTTTAAGACTTTTAAAGAAACCTTAAAATCAATGGCATTAGCAAATGTACCTATAGTAAGAAAAATAGCACAATATATGCCTGGTGATGTGAGTGTAAAAAAGAAATCAGAAAGAATAACATATCATTTAGACAATAAAAAATCTTTCGATATACTAAATCAGGCAAAT
>Ga0265294_10007572_pt1 | contig 12826 bp, 13 predicted proteins | sample MunlanPumphouse3_FD_192504 | JGI IMG/M metagenome (GOLD analysis project Ga0265294, IMG submission 192504) | Groundwater microbial communities from a municipal landfill in Southern Ontario, Canada - Pumphouse #3 | ecosystem: Environmental > Aquatic > Deep subsurface > Groundwater | place... | reverse complement strand
CTTATTTAAAAAACAACCTCCGAATTCATCGGGGGTTGTCTAAAGAGCATAGAAAATCTTTCTTGCTCTGGTATAATTGGTTCAAATATAATGATTAATTTACCAACCATTTTTGTCAATTAAACCTTAAAGTTAATTTTTTATAATAAACTATTCAAAATTATTACCAATACCAAGAGGACTAGCTACTTGTTGTCCTTTTTTTAATCCACCAGTTCCGGAGCCTAAGCAATATGTCAAGGTATATGCATTATCAGCCCCTCCCGAAGTACCAGTCATAGCATAGACATAAGGGTTATCACCAGCACAATCTCCATCAGCTGGAACAGGTGCCTTTGGGATTGCTGTTAATAGTCCATCACTAACTAATGCCTCTAGACCTGGGGTAGTAGACGTTGGATATTTATTATTAGCACTATAGAACATCTCTAAAGCAGTTTGAATCTGGCGAATATCAGAGATGCGTTTAGCATCACGAGCTCTAGCTCGAGCACTATTTAAGGCGACGACTGAGAGAGTTGACAGGATGCCAATAATGGCAATTACTACCAACAACTCGATAAGGGTAAAACCCTTTGATCTATTTTTCATATTATTTAAGTTCTTTTAGATTGATTTCCATATTTAATACCGATTATTAAAGACGGAAGAGAAAAGGATGGTTAATCATTTTCAAACTATTAATTAAAGTTAATTTTTTATAATAAACTATTCAAAATTATCACCAATACCAAGAGGACTAGCTACTTGTTCTCCTTTTTTTAATCCACCAGTTCCGGAGCCTAAGCAATATCTTAAGGTATAAGATGCATTAGCAGCCGCTGGGTTAGATGCTGAGTAAGCATAATTAGCCCAGGGAGTGCCGCAGGCAACTATACCAGTTGCTGTTGTGACTGGGTCGCTTGGTTTTGGATTGCTAGGAATTGCTGTTAATAGTCCTTCTGAAATGAGTGCAGAGGTGGTCGCTGGATACTCAGTATGAGCACTGTAATACATCTCTAAAGCAGTTTGAAGTTGGCGAATATCAGAAATGCGTTTAGCATCACGAGCTCTAGCTCGAGCACTATTTAAGGCGACGACTGAGAGAGTTGACAGGATGCCAATAATGGCAATTACTACCAACAACTCGATAAGGGTAAAACCCTTTGGTCTATTTTTCATATTACTTAAGTCCTTTTAGATTGATTTCCGTATTTAATACCGATTATTAAAGACGGAAGAGAAAAGGATAGTTAATTATTTTCAAACTATTAATTAAAGTTAATTTTTTATAATAAACTATTCAAAATTATTACCAATACCAAGAGGACTAGCTACTTGTAGTCCTTTTTTTAATCCACCAGTTCCGGAGCCTAAGCAATATGTTAAGGTATAAGATGCATTAGCAGCCGCTGGGTTAGATGCTAAGTAAGCATAATTAGCCCAGGGAGTGCCGCAGGCAACTATACCAGTTGCTCCTGTGACTGGGTCGCTTGGTTTTGGATTGCTAGGAATTGCTGTTAATAGTCCATCACTAACTAATGCCGCTAGACCTGGGTTAGTAGACGTTGGATATTTATTATTAGCACTATAGAACATCTCTAAAGCAGTTTGAATCTGGCGAATATCAGAAATGCGTTTAGCATCACGAGCTCTAGCTCGAGCACTATTTAGAGCAACAACTGAAAGAGTTGACAGGATGCCAATAATGGCAATTACTACCAACAACTCGATAAGGGTAAAACCCTTTGGTCTATTTTTCATATTACTTAAGTCCTTTTAGATTGATTTCCGTATTTAATACCGACTATTAAAGGCGGAAGAGAAAAGGATAGTTAATTATTTTCAAACTATTAATTAAATTACTGTTTAACGAATTCTGATTAAATTATAGCAAAGCTGAAAAAGCTTGGCAAGTAAAAAATGTAAAATGTAAACCCCAAGTTAAAATGTCAACCTGCGTTTTCAATAGAAATGTCATACTTGAGAAAATATATTGATTATTTAAGCTGTAATTTGTCAATCCCTAAATATACTGAACTGTTATTTAGCAAATTATTTGGAAGAATTTTTAATAATTATTATCATTCCCTGCTGGCTAAAAACTAAAATATCGATAAAAAAATAATCAAGTTAATTTTTTATAATAATCTATTCAAAATTATTACCAATACCGAGTGGACTAGCTATTTGCAACCCTTCTTTAAGCCCACCAGTCCCAGAGCCTAAGCAATAGGAAATAGTGTATGAGGCTTGAGCGGTGCTGTCGCCAATTCCATGATACAAATAGTCTTTCCAATCACCACATTTTGTTGTATTATCAGCTGGTTTAGGGTTAACAGGAATGGCATTTAACAAGCCAGCATCAACTAGATCTTGAAAACCACCAACATAAGTTCCAGTGGGACCAGCGACATCTGGAGGATACGAACCAGAAGCACTGTAATACATCTCTAAAGCAGTTTGAAGTTGGCGAATATCAGAAATGCGTTTAGCATCACGAGCTCTGGCTCGAGCACTATTTAAGGCGACGACTGAGAGAGTTGACAGGATGCCAATAATGGCAATTACTACCAACAACTCGATAAGGGTAAAACCCTTTGATCTATTTTTCATATTATTTAAGTTATTTTAGATTGATTTCCGTATTTAATACCGATTATTAAAGACGGAAGAGAAAAGGATGATTAATTATTTTTAATCCTTATTAATCAATCTAGAATTGGCTAGCCATATTATACATCGGCATTAGCACTGCCGCTACCACAATACCAACCCCCACACCCATAACTACCATAATCAGTGGTTCCATCAGAGCGCTAAGATTAGCTAACATTGCGTCTGATTCACGGCCGTAGAACTCAGTTACTTTATCAAGCACTGAATCCAGCTTACCCGTCCGTTCACCAATGCTTATCATCTGAGGTACCATTTTAGGCACATCAGGGCTCGCTTCCATCACACTAGAAATTGGGCCACCATCATTAATAGCATCTAAAGTTTCGATAATCAAATCACGATAAATAACATTGCCTACCACCTTTGAGGTGATCTCTAAAGAGCGACTTATATTTACTCCACCTTTTAATAAAGTTGATAGAGATCTAGTAAAGCGCATGAGATAGATATACTTAAATAATTTACCAAAAACTGGCATTTTTAATTTTAGATAATCTAACTGGTATCTCCCTGTTTTAGTACTGATGTAATGACGTATGGCAAAGACTAAAGCCACTAGAGCTAATATGATCAACAAAATATAATTTTTCATGAAATTAGAGACCGCAATAATAATCCTCGTTGATAAAGGTAATTCCATTCCTGTTTCGACCATCACCTCAGTTAAATTTGGAATAACATAAATCATTAAGACTACACCAACGCCAGTTAAACCCACTAGAATAAAAGTTGGATAAATCATGGCTCCTTTTATTTTAGAGCTCATATCGTAGCTCTTCTCCATCTCATCAGCTAAATAGGTCAAGACTTCATCTAATTTACCCGATGTTTCACCACTTTTAATAATGTTTACAAAAAACTCTGAGAAAACTTTAGGCCTCCTCGCAAAAGCATCCGATAATAATGACCCGCTGTCTACGTCATAGGCCAAATCAGCTACTAGCTTTTTTAAAGTAACATTATTTGTTTGATCGATTAAGATGATTAATGATTCCACCACTGGCATATTAGCTGAAATCATAACAGCGAACTGACGTGAAAAAATAACTAGGTCTTTTACTTTAATTGGGTTAAGAAAAAAATTTAATTTCGCTTCAAAACTATTGCTCACATCTAAAAGAGAATCGAGTGTTAAATTTAATCGTCGTAAACGATTAGTAATTTCTGTCTCATTTAAACCAACTAGTAGTCCTGATTTTTTTCGACCAGTATTATTATTTCTGGCCTTGTATTTATAAATAGGCATATAAGATTGAATTAACTTTCGATTACTCTTAGAATTTCTTCCATAGTAGTCAAGCCTTGAGCTACTTTTACTATACCATCTTGGAGGATAGAAATGAAATCTTGACTTTTCATCACAGCCTCAATATTAAAATTCTTATCACCACTGTTTACCATTTCTTTTAAAGTTTCATTAATCTCAATTACCTCAGAAATAGCTACCCGACCAGTATAACCAGTTTTCTCACAGTGGTTACAACCAACAGCTTTATAGAATTTTTGCTCACTTAAATTATCGATACTAGATAAATCAGGTAATTCTTTCTTTAAGATTGTCTGCGATACTGTTTTTAAATTATCAATCATATCTTGCAACTCTTTTTCAGGTAATTTGATCTCTTCTTTGCAACGATTACATAACTTTCTAGCTAAACGCTGGGCCACAACCGTGTGCAAAGTTGAAGCTAACAGGAAGCGCTCAATTTTCATGTCTAATAGGCGAAAAATGGCCCCCAAAGCATCATTGGTATGCAGGGTGGAAATAACTAAGTGTCCAGTTAATGACGCATGAATAGATAATTCAGCTGTTTCTTCATCTCGAATTTCACCCACCATAATGATATTAGGATCCTGGCGCAAGAGTGATCTCAAGCCAGTGGCGAAAGTAAAGCCCACTTTAGGTCGAACTTGTGACTGATTAATTCCCTTCATTTCATACTCAATCGGATCTTCTAAGGTGGAAATGTTTACCCCCTCTTTATTTAAAATATCTAATAGTGAATAGAGAGTTGTCGTCTTACCAGAACCAGTAGGACCAGTCACTAGAATAATCCCACTAGTCTTTTTAGTTGCCTCATTTAAAACCTTTAAGGAATTAGAATTAAAGCCTAAGTCAGCTAGCGCTGGAGCCCCTTTGGCCGTATCTAAAATACGCATAACTACTTTCTCTTGACTAGCTAAGGGCAAAGTTGAAATACGGAAATCAATCGATCGCTTATTAATCGACAATCTAATTCGACCATCTTGCGGAATCCGAGTTTCATCTAATTTCAACTTCGCCATTACTTTAATACGAGCAATAATGGAATTATGAATGCTCTTGGGCAGAGTTAGTGATGTATGTAAAATACCATCAATACGATATCTCACCCGACTCTCTTTATCATATGGCTCAATATGAATATCACTCGCCCGGGCATCAACTGCGTGGCGAATAATAACGGACACAATCCTAGAGACTGGAGCACTATTAATATTCTCATCATTATTAATCGTTTCTTCATCAGTTTTTAAAATATCTAGATCATCATTATCTTCTTGAGCTTTTATCTCTAAAGCACTAGAGACCTCTTCTTCCATCTTTTGATACTGCTTAAATATCCGTTGCCAGGAATTACGAGAAATGAGATAATAGCTAACTTTTAATTTGTCATCTAAAGCTAAAAAATTAACTGCTTCCATGGCCTTCAAATTAGGCTCTACTAAACCAATTTTTAAATCTTCTCCCTCCCACTCAAAGCAAACCATGTTGTAGGTACGGGCAATTCCCTCTGGCAGAAAATTTAAAGCTTTTTCAGTGACGGCTTCATCACTATGAAGGTGATAGGGTAAATTATAGATAATTGATTTAACTTCAGCTAAACGCTCTTCAGAAACAATATTTTTCTCCAATAAAAAAGCGGGCAGCTCCATATTGGCTGCTTGTGCTTCACTTAAAATACTAGCTATCTTATCAGCTTCAAGCCAGCCTTTATCCACTAATTGTTCTAATAAAGCTTGATAATTATCCATAGCTGTTTATTGTTCAACCACAATATTAGTCTCTATCTCTTTTATTGGAACTTTTATAAAAGGATTAAAATTACCCCGATACACTTTAGGCCATTTAGGTAAATTGGCACTCAAAGAATTCTGAGCAACTGGCTTCCCAACAACATCAAAATCAAAATAATTAACCTGATTATTCAGAACTTGAAATTCTTTTTTTTCCAATAGATCTAAATCTAGACTAGCATTTTTAGAAGCTTTAACTGGCATTTCGTTAAAACCATTCCCCTCACCAAAAACTTTATGACTTAAATAACTTAATGAAGTCTGACGGAAAATAAAAATGAAAATCCCCACTATAATTAAAATGGCTAAGAATAAATAAACACTGGATCTTCGTCTAATTGACATAATTTATTTATAATAATAAGTACGGAGTGACAAGCTAACGCTTTCTCCTTCTGAATCAAAATCAATTGAACTAATATCTAATAACTGAACATGGCTCTCAAGCAATGGTAAAAGATTCTTTAAAGTTGCATAATCAATCGCCTCTATCTGTATCTCCACTTCAATGATCCCCACCTTATCACCACTAGGGATTTTAAGTCCAATTTCCTTTTGATTATCAACTGGATTTTTAGGCTTATCTGACTCTGAGTCTTTAGAAAGATCTATTGATGATAGGACAACTCCCTGTTGGGTAATAATATCTTCTAATTGACCAAAAAGTTTTTCTTTAGCATATTCTGCTGGCAAGATCGATTGAACTTTCAAAATGTCGTCCTCTTCTAAATCGGTATAAAGGCTAGCCACTGTTTGCAAGTCTACTAAACGTTGTTTCTGTGAGGCATAAAAAAGCTCTTGTTGATTAATATTATCCTTAATTCCTATTAAAGTTATCTCATATTTCGGCTTGATTATGAGCATGTAAGCTAGAGTCAAAAAAACTATTAAAATAAAGATAATTACCAAATTAAAATTATCATTTAAAAAGATAATTATTTTATCATTAGATTTTTTTTCTTTAGTCTTAAGCTTAGACATAAATAAATTATTTATTTAAAGAATCAACTTTAAATATTTCTGGAGTAACCTTTAGGCTAACTGAAAAAGAAATATCTCCAAGATCCTGATCATTATTATCACCATCGTCAGCTTCTTCTTCAGGACCACCACTATCACTAGCGCTGTCAATACTGACAGCTATCACCTGGGGATCAGCTAAGAAAACTCTACTCTGCCAACTAATATCTCGAAAGGCTTTTGTCATTGCCTCTAACTCATATTCACCGTCAATGCTGCCACTAAACCCTTGGTAGTTAACTGAGCTGAGGGTATTACTTTCTAACCAATTAAAAAAATTGGTCCAATATATATGATTACTAAGCAAGGAATCAGCTAAACCGACCCTTTCTTTAAAATCATTTATTTGCTTAGATTGATCATTCATTTGTTTTATTTCTTCAGAAATAGCCATAAATCTTTGTTGTGATTTGTCTAAACGCTTATTCTCGTATTCAGACCACCAATTCAAACCATAATAGATCTCTGCTACAAATATAGCTGCAATTAATATTGCTAAAATTAGAGTTCCCGCATGTCTCTTTAAGTCAAAACTTACCGGCATTTCACCCCTAATCAAATCCACTTCTAAAATTTTGGGGTTCTGAGAATTGTAGGCAGATTTTCCCTTCTCTTTATTTTTTTGTAATTTCAAATTAAACACATTGCTAATATTATGAAATTTCTCTTAAAGCTAAACCAGCCGCAACGGCTAACTTAGAACCCACTTCATCAATAATGGGCTTTAACTCCAGCGGATAATTAATCCGACTAAATGGGTCTCCGACAATTACCTGTAAATTAAGATATTTAGCTAAATAATCTGCTAAATTTAAAAATATAGCCCCACCACCTGATAGAACTATTTTCTCAATTTTAACACCGTCACTATTCTTCTCAAAAAAATCACGCATATATTCAATCTCATGAATTACTGGACTTAAAGTCTTGATTATTAATTGGGGCAAATCTTGTGTACTATTATCACTTAGAGTAGCACTCATATCCAATTTAAATTGCTCAGCCTGATTAAAGTTTAAGCCTAATTTATCAGCTAACGCTTCTGTAATTGTGCTACCACAAACCTCTAAGCTACGATTTAAAACTGGAATACTATCTTGCACTACAGACAAGTCACTACTATTAGCTCCAATCTCTACAATCATTACTGTCGACGGATCATTAGCTAAAAGTGATCGAACCAAGGAAAAAGTTTCTGTTTCTAAACTAGCTAAAGATAACTTAGAAGAGCGAAAAATATCGATATAACGTTTAACCAATTTTTTAGGAGAGCCAGTCACAAAAACTTTAATGTCGTCTCTTTTCTCCGCATCTTTCCTTTCAGGCACTAATTTCCAATCAAGAATCATCTCTTCAAGTGGTAGAGGGATTACTTTAGTCGCTTCATCCGCCACTGCTTTCTCCATATTCTTCTTAGCAGTCATTGGTAAATTTATAATCGAAGAAAAAACAGAAAAAGTTGGCAATGAAGCAGTCACCTTCCTAGCTTTAATTCCCGCCTCACTCTTAACTTTTAAAATTGCTTGAGCTAAATAAGTTATATCTGTTATTTTAGTAAAGTTTATACCACTAACATTCTCACTAAAAGCATAATTAGAGAGATATATTTTTTTACCCTTTTTCTTGAGTTCTACCATTTTTAAAGCAGAGTTACCGATATCAATACCAAGAAATAGATCATCGCTGTTTGAAGAAAATAGAGCCATAAATAAAAAATTAGCAACAAAAAATATAAATTAAAAAATTGTCTTCTCTCTTAATCTAGTATATAATATTTAGAGATAAGGGACAAGGGAAATTAGCTATAATCAATAGAGCTGAAATAAATTACGACCTAACAACTCTTAGAGTCATAATAGCATAAAAATAATAAAATAAAAATATGGGCTTTGTAAGAAAATATAAAAAGATTTTTTTAATCATCATCTTTATCGGCATCGTTGCTCTAATAACTTATTTAATACTAAATGTTTTTTTTGGTGTTGGTCAAAAAGAAGAATCTAGGAGTCCTGAAGATCTAAGTAACTTCGGTGGTCTCTATCCAGCTGAAGATGGTTCTGGCATTATTGACATCACGGGTTCAGGCGGCCAATTAAACCCCAGTGGAGATATTATTATTGATAAGCCTCGCAAAGACCTATTACCAAACATCGCCGACCAAGATGGGGGTCCCAGTGATGTCGCTCTAGGTGGTCTCACTAAAGCAAGTAGTATCACTTCAGGACCAGTTCTTAAGCCAAGCATGGGTAGTGATGGGGTTTTAAGATACTATAATCGTAGTGATGGCAAATTCTATCGCCTTGATGCTCAAGGCAACTTAGTGGCACTTAGTGACACTGTTTTTCATAAAGTCCAAAATGTCACTTGGGCCAGTAATGGTGAAAAGGCTATTTTAGAATATCCTGATGGTAATAAAATTGTCTATGATTTTAATAAACAAAAACAGGTTACTTTACCAAAACATTGGCAAGATTTTTCTTTCTCCCCTAATGGTCAACAAATAAGTGCCAAGAGCATTGCTTATGATGTTGAAAATCGCCATTTAATTGTAGCTAATGCTGACGGCTCTAAGGCTAAGTCATTAAGCCCTATTGGCGAAAATGCTGATAAAGTTTACCCTATTTGGTCCCCCAACAATCAAGCAGCCGCCATGTATCTTGGTGGAGTTGATTTCAATCGTCAGGAAGTTTTCTTTGTGGGACTAAATGATGAGAATTTCAAATCAACAATTGTTAATGGGCGCGGTTTTGAACCTAAATGGTCAACCGAAGGTGATCGACTCCTTTATAGTGTTTATAACAGTGATAATAGAATGAATCCCAGGCTTTGGATTGTTAATGCTCAAGGTGATGATATCGGCAGTAATCGTAATAATTTAGGCCTAGATACTTGGGCCAGTAAATGTACTTTCGCTACTAATAATGAAGTCTATTGCGCTGTCCCCCGAAGTCTCCCTGAAGGATCAGGGATGTTCCCTGAGCTAGCTGAAGGCGTTCAAGATCTACTTTATAAAATAAATATTAAGAATAACACTAAAACTCTAATTGCCATCCCTGATAATGCAACCACTATCACCGATATCATGGTCGGCAGTGATCAGAATAAACTGTATTTTACCGACGATTCAACTGGTCGGATATATTCCATTAATCTTAAATAAAAAAATAAAGTTAAGTTTAAAAAGGCGCTCAAAAAAGCGCTTTTTTTATTAATAAAATTATTCTAAAAATTTATGAAACTTAAACTAACAATTAATTCAATAATTGAACAACTTTTTCCCCGTCACTGCATTATTTGTAATGCCTTAAATCATGAACTTTGTCCTAGCTGCCGTCTCAGATTAATAACCGCTCCCCAATTCTGTCCACTTTGTTCTAAGAAAACGCCTTTAGGATTTATTTGCAGTCTTTGCCGAACAAAAAAAGAGCTCCCCTATTTTGATGCTATCTGTGTTTATGGTAACTCTGAGCAAAAATTATTGTCACGTTGTCTTAATGCCTTAAGAAACAACGGGCAAAAAAACATTGGCTATATTTTAGCTAAGATAATGTGCCAAAAAATAATGAAAAATTGGCCAGAAACATATGATTACCCTAAATTAATAATTCCCTGGCCTTTGAGTAATTTAGAAGAACGTCAACGAGGTTATAATCAAAATCTATACTTAGCCCAAGGTTTCAATAATCACAATGATTTTATAATCTCTAAAAGATCTTTAATGTTTAAAACAAGAAAAAATAGAACTTTTAGATGGTCAGCTGAAAAGATTAAACAAAATAATGTCATTATCATTAGTGACTATTTGCCTGATGAGAAGCTGATTAATTTAGCTGCCCAAACAATCAAAATGGCTGGAGCTAAAAAAGTAGTGTTTATTGCTTTAAGCTATAAATTATAATTTGCCCAAAAGGGGAATATTAACTATTCACAATAATCTATTTACAATCATCTATTTACAAATTATTAAAAAGTGATAAACTACTATCATAGTTGATTGTTAGAATTACCAAATCTAAGATCCTAAGATCGCTGAGTTAAATTACTTGGCCTAAGACTAAATAAAAAGAAGCGTCCTCTTTTGAGGAAAGCTGGGTGGAACCGCGAGATGAAAATCCCGTCCCGGCCAAAACAGATTTTTCTGTTTTTGTCAGGAGGGGGTTTTTTATTCAAAATGTCTAAAAAGCTAAGTTTGATTAATAATAATAAATTGAATTAATAATAAATTAATAACAAATAAAATATATGAATCCAATCTCTACCAAGCGCCATTCCTTGGCTCATCTCTTAGCGGCAACTGTCTTAGAAAAATGGCCAAAGGCTAAACTAGCTATTGGCCCAGATATTGAAAATGGTTTCTATTACGATATTGATTTTGGAAAAGAGACTATTATTGAGGCCGACCTCAAAGGACTAGAAAAAAGGATGACTCATTTAATTAAGCAGAACCTTGATTTTAAACGCAGTGAAAAGAATATTGACGAAGCTCTAAAAGAATCGAAAGATCAACAAGATCCCTATAAAACAGAAATTATTCATGACTTAAAAAATGACGGTGAAAGCAAAGTCAGTTTCTATAGTGTTGGTAATTTTCAAGATCTTTGTCGTGGTCCTCACGTCCAAAATACTAAAGAGATTAAAGTCGGAAGCTTTAAATTAAATAAATTAGCCGGCGCCTATTGGCGTGGCGATGAGAAGAATAGAATGTTAACTCGTATTTACGGCCTAGCCTTTGATACTAAAGAAGAACTTGATACTTACCTCACAATGATGGCTGAGGCTGAAAAAAGAGACCATCGTAAACTGGGAAAAGAATTAGATTTATTTATGAACCATGAACTCGCGCAAGGCATGCCTTTCCTCTTGCCAAAAGGAATGACTCTTTTTTTACAACTACTACGCTTTATCAGAGAAAAATCCTATGGTTTCGATTATCAAGAGGTTCGCACTCCCCATTTAATTAATACTGAACTTTGGAAAATTTCTGGACATTGGGATCACTACCAAGAAGACATGTTTTGTCTTCATCATGCCGATGACGATATCGATTTGGGCATCAAGCCCATGAATTGCCCCGCCCATATGCTAATTTTTAAAAGAGACTTAAAATCATATAAAGATTTGCCACTCAGATTAGCTGAAACTAGCACTCTCTATCGCAATGAAAAGTCTGGCACTCTCCATGGCCTCACTCGAGTTCGGAGTCTATCTCAAGATGACTCCCATATTTTTGTCCGCCCCGATCAAGTCCTAACAGAAATATCTACCTTACTAAAAAAAGTGCAAGATATTTATCGAATCTTCAAACTTGAAATAGATGAGATTCATCTTTCAACCAGACCAGAATCTTTCTTAGGTAAAAAAGAAGTTTGGGACGCAGCTGAGGCTAATTTAAAACAAGCTTTAGAAGAGAGCAAATTAGATTATCAAGTCAACGAAGGCGATGGTGCTTTCTATGGGCCTAAAATTGACGTTAAGGTAAAAGATGCTATTGGCCGCCAATGGCAATTAGCCACTATTCAACTAGACTTCCAAATGCCAGCTCGCTTTGATCTAAAATATACCGATGCTGATGGTAGTTTTAAAACGCCTATTGTCATTCACCGCGCCCTCTTAGGGTCGGCTGAAAGATTCCTTGGTGTAATTATTGAACATTTTGCTGGAGCCTTCCCTGTTTGGCTATCACCAGTACAAGTAAAGATAATTTCTGTAGCCGAAGCTCATATTATCGCTTGTCAAAAATTAATGAATGAATTACAAACAGAGGGAATCAGAGTAGAACTTGATGATAATAATGAAACAGTATCTAATAAGATTAGGAAGGCTACTAAAGAGAAAATACCTCATATCTTAGTTATTGGTGATAAAGAAACAAAAACTAAAACACTAACTGTTCGTGACCGTGGCTCTCAAGAAACTAGGAATATTTCTCAAATAGACTTTATTAACGAAATTAAAGAAAAAAATAGGTTTAATTGACAAAAATGGTTGGTAAATTAATCATTATATTTGAACCAATTATACCAGAGCAAGAAAGATTTTCTATGCTCTTTAGACAACCCCCGATGAATTCGGAGGTTGTTTTTTAAATAAG
>Ga0265294_10007570_pt1 | contig 12829 bp, 10 predicted proteins | sample MunlanPumphouse3_FD_192504 | JGI IMG/M metagenome (GOLD analysis project Ga0265294, IMG submission 192504) | Groundwater microbial communities from a municipal landfill in Southern Ontario, Canada - Pumphouse #3 | ecosystem: Environmental > Aquatic > Deep subsurface > Groundwater | place... | reverse complement strand
ACTAGAATATATCACAAAACTGTTATTTTGTCAAAAAAATAGGACACTTATAGATCACCTTCATATATTATGAAGCACTAAAGTTTTTTGTTTTTATCTATTTTCTTCAAATATCTAATAAAAAAAGCCCTAAACATTGTTACTATAAAAATCTTATGTTTGGGCTTTGATCTAAAGAGGTGATATTATTATAATTTTAAATTATTAATAATATCATATACTTCATTGTGTATTTCAATAGGTTCTTTTGTTGCATCAATAATATTTACTTTTGACCTAATAATGCCTGGAAAACCGCTAAGCACATGGTTGTACCAATTACTTTTTTTCTCTATGATCTCTTTTCGAAAATTATATTTTGGATCATCTTTACTCAACCTAGATAATAAAACTTCTTTGGGAGCATTGAGAAGAAAAATAATATCTGGTAGCACATCCCAAACTGTTAAAACTTTGCCCTGTTCAAAAAAATATTCAGGATAAAGATCGTCCATTGTAAAATTTCTAATCTGCTCAGAAATAAGGACTGCCCTTGATAGAATACTTCTATCAATTAATAACATCCCCACATCAGAATTATTTTTACGAGTTATTTCTGGAAGAATATTATTCTTACAATAAACAACTTCTTCAGCTAATTTACACGCTGCAATATTCCAATCATTTAAATTATTATTACTGTGCAAGCGAGGGTTAATATTTTCCCACCACATAGAAAAATTACTTTCTATTAATTCATTTTTTTCTCTCGAACCATCGCCACGCACGATCATATAAGGAATACCCTCCTTCTCGAAACAGGATGAAAGTATTTCAATTTGAAGTCCTTTCCCTGACCTATTCGGTCCTTCGAAAGCAATGCTAATGATTTTCAACTAAGTCACCTCCTCTATAATTTGTAAAAGAGCAAAAATACCCGAGAGCTTTTTTGTTATTTTCTTTTTCTAACAAATCTTTCGCCTCCTCTATAGAGACCCATCTAAAAGATGAATGCTCTGTGCTAAGAATAACACTTTTTTCTTCTGTGTCAACTATATAGACTAATTCTATAATTGTTTGACCATTTTTTTCCCAATTAAATCTATATATTTCTGGAGATATGCTTTTTATGTTCTCTATGCCAGTTTCTTCTTTCAGCTCTCTAATAGCACAATCTTTAAGAGATTCTTCAAATTCTAATGTTCCAGTTATCGGCTGCCAAAAACCTCCATCCTCTACAGATCTTTTTAATAATAAAATTTTAGGTTCTTTTTCTGTTCTATCGCAAACAAATAACTCAACTTTTATAGGTAATTCCATTTTTTTTATTTTTTTATTTTTATTGAAATTAGAGGATTTTTCCCTTTAAATAATTTACACATAGATTGATATGCCCCACTCATTAAAAGAACGCTGTTCTCATGATTAGTTATGGAAGATTTAGAATCTTTATCAGGATTATTTATTTGCTCTATAAAGTCCAATATACAATATCTACGAGCATCTTCTTGGTGTCCACGGGAGAACCCATCCATAATATTAATATCTAAATCCTTAGTAGATATTTTTTCATAATTTTTCCATATCGGATTAAATATATTATTTCTAAAAACATGAATGTCTAAGTGATATTCCCCTCCAATATCATAAATACCTTCAAGATTATTAGGATCTACCTCTTTTCCCTGATAAGAGATGAATGAAATGGCTTGGAATGGTCCTTGTTCAATGTAATGAGATTCATGTCTAACTCTCCCATTACCCTTATAAAGATCTCTTCCTTTAGCAGTAATCCATCCCCTCTGAGAAAATCCATTATGAACTAAATTGATTGAAGCAAGAGTTAATGTTTTATTTTTATGCATAAAAGAAATATTAGAAAAGCAATCTATTTCTCCATATTTTTTAACGGCTGAATGAATATTTTCTACTTCCCGGTTAAAGAATTTACAATAATCTGGGAAAAGTTTTTCATAATTACTTATTTCCAATTGTTCAAAAAAATCTATAGGTCTAATCGGCTGGGAGAATATACTTATTTTATCATAATAAACTCCATCCATATCCAAAAGCCATGGAACTAAATCGAAAGAATGATATCCAGAGTGTGATAATTTACCGTAACCTTGATTATATGGATGATAATCCTGATCGATTATCTCTTCTGGCATCCTCCATTGACCATCACTATGAAAAGATTGAATTGAGGTGATGGGACAATTAGTTGATTTATAAACTTCATTCACTAGCTCTTTTACTTTAAGGAAAGCTGGATGAAACCTTCTTTGGGCCATTAAATTCAATACTATTTTACGACCCAGTTTATTTTCCATTTTATTTTTGAGAATAACTAGTTCTTTGTAATCATCAATTATCTTCTTAGCCATTTTTATATCTGTAGATATATTTTCTTTAGTTGATAATGGCTTATCCATTAATATGTTTAATCCTCTAGAAAGAGCATATCTTGCATAAACCATATGAGATAATGGCTCAGTAGCAATAAAAATTGCATTAATTTTCAAATCTTTTATCTTTTGGTCAAGAATTTTTCTAATTTCAGGACAAAGATTATCATAGGTTTTTTGTCTGGGAGATAAATAAATTGTCTCTATCTTTTCTCCAGTAGTAGAAAGATATTGCTCAATGTCTTCTTTTTTTTCTTCTAAGTCAACAATAAGAGATATTCTTGAATTAAAATCACTCCCCTCTCTTTGTAATATGGGGAAATATATTCTTTTAGCATGAGGCCCTAATCCAACTAACAATATATTTATTTCTTTTGTATTTTCCATATTGGCTATTCTTTATTTCAAGAATTCACTAATATTCTTTAATATTTGTTCGGAGGCAGGGACTCGAACCCCAATTGCTAGGGCCAGAACCTAGCGTCCTACCATTAGACGACCTCCGAATACGCTAGTCATCATAGCTTTTTTTAGGATTTTTTTCAATTCTTCAGATACTTTCTAATAGCAAAGTATGAGGAAAGAACTCCTAGCCCAACTCCAATTAAGAGTTGTAAAATTAGAATTATTATAATGTTTGATTGGAAAAACGCCAAAACATCAAAGCCCATAAATAATTCAATAAACTTTTGGTTTAGAGAGAATAAAGAAAATGTAAAGACAATAAAGGAGAATGCTGCCGCAAACAATCCGCAAAGAATTCCTTGGAATAAAAATGGCCCACGAATAAATCCATTGGTTGCTCCAACAAGACGCATTATCTCAATCTCTTCTTTTTGTGAGAAAATACTCAATCTCAAAGTATTAAATGTAACAATTATAGCGATTAAACTTAGAAATATTGTTAGAGCAATTCCTATCCCTTGGATGCCCTGCGTTAGTTCTCTTAAAGAACTAATCATTGCCCCCCTTTCATAGTCATTAACCTCAGCTATTGATTCAATGTAAGCACTTCTTCTTACATACTCCGCTATCTCGGTATACTGATCAGTACTCTCTGCTTGTATTCTTAAGGTTGCTAAAAACGGATTAACATCAAGCAACTCAAGTGCCTCCATATATTGATTGCCTTGATTTTTTTCTACGAAGGCCTCGTATGCATCTTCAGGTGAAACATAGTCAACTTTTTTAATTTCTGGCAATTGAATCAATTCTTCCCTAAATTCAAGAATCGTTGCTCTTAGTGTTCCATCCTTAAAGGTTACTGAAACATCAATCTTGTCTTCTATCTCTCCAATTAAATAACTTATTCCTCCTTGAAAGAAGAATAAAGATGTTCCTAAAACGACTGCGATAAAAATTACTAATGATGTTGCGAAGGTTAAAAAGCCCTGTCTCCAGAATCCTTCCCACCCGTTTTTGATTATTTTTGTAATTGAATTAAACATATTATAATGAAAATACTCCTTCTTCTTCATCTCTAATTATTCTTCCGTCTTCTAATGTAATTACTCTTCTTTTTAATGAATTAACAATGTCTTTACTGTGAGTTGATAAAATAACAGTTGATCCAGTATCATTAATCTTTAATAACATTTTAGCAATATCTCTTGAATGATATGGATCTAAGTTTCCCGTTGGCTCATCTGCTAGTATAATCTCGGGCCTGTGAATTAATGCTCTTGCAATTGATGTCCTTTGCTTTTCCCCTCCTGATAATTCTTTTGGCAACCTATCTGCCTTGCCCTCTAGTCCAACCAACTCTAATACTTGCATCACCTCATCTCTTACAAGCTTACTGTTAAAATTAAAGGCCTCTAGTGCATAGGCGACATTTTCATAGACAGTTTTGTATCCCAATAGCTTAAAGTCCTGAAAAACAAAACCAATCTTTTGCCTAATCTTATACGCCTCACTCTTATTTACATCTCTTGTATTAATTTCATTAAAAAATACATCTCCCTTTGTTGGTTTTTCTTCACAAGATATTAATTTTAAGATAGTTGTTTTACCAGCACCTGATCTTCCACAAAGGATAACAAACTCACCAGGGTTAACACTAAAGTTTATATCATGAATAGCCACCTTTGATTCTTTGGCAATACTCGGCGGATACTCTTTTGAAACATTTTTAAAATCTATCATAATTTAATTTCTTCTTCTATAAATTGATCTAAGTCACCGTCTAATACTTTCTCTGCTTGGCTCGTTTCTACATTTGTCCTTAAATCCTTAACCATCTTATAGGGATGTAAAACATATGAACGAATCTGACTGCCCCAGCCAACAGAAACCTTGTCTCCCTTTATCTTTGACATCTCCTGCTCTTGTTTTTCTAAATTGTGTTGATAAAGGCGTGCACTAAGCATTTGCATTGCTCTATCTTTGTTTTTTCCTTGTAATCTTTCTGATTGGCACGTAACTACTATGTTTGTCGGTATATGAGTCAACCTCACCGCTGACTCTCTCTTATTCACATACTGCCCTCCTGGTCCTGAGGCCTTGTAATAATCAACCCTGATATCATCGTTATTAATTTCAACTTCCCCCATTTCAACCTCTGGCAAAACTTCTACTGAAGCAAAAGATGTGTGTCTCAAGCTTTGTGATGAATAGGGAGATATCCTTACTAATCTATGAACACCTGATTCTCTTCTTAAAAGTCCATAGGCATATTTACCTTTAACTGAAAATGTTACTGACTTTATTCCTTTGTCTTCCCCCACTGATTCGTCTAGCACTTCTGATTTAAAGTTTTTATTCTCGCAATACCTTTGATACATTCTAAAAAGCATTCCTGCCCAGTCCTCTGCTTCAATTCCTCCTGCTCCAGAATTTATCATAATCATCGCGCTACCCTTATCATACTTGTTATTGAAAAAAAGTTCAACTTCTCTCTCTTTCAATTTTTTCTCAATTCTCTCTAGTTCTAATACTAATTCGTCTTCGTTCAATATTTCAAACATTTCTTCTAGATCATTGATACCATTCCTAATGCTTATAATGCTTTCCACTTCTTCTCTTAATTCAGCTAGCTTAGTTGAAACACTTACTGCCCGCTCTTTATCATTCCAAAAATCCTCTTTTTGTGATTCTTTATTTAATTCTTCAATTATTTTTTCTTTATTAGCCAGGTCAAAGACGGTCCTCTAGAACGAGGATTCTACTTTTTAATTCTTCAATTGTCTTTTCTTTTTCCATATAGTTATTATATCAGAAAATTGAGAAATTAAAACCTTACACTTATAAGTGTATTATTTTATACCTTTGCTATTAAAAAATAAATTCATTGTAATTATCTTTCTTTATAATTTTAAATTCTGAATTAACATAAGTGTCTAAAAATAATTTTGCACCTGATGATTTGCCGCTACCCAGCTTAATCTCGTACCCATAGAGTTTACCATTCTTTTCCTCTATATAGTCAATTTCTTTTTTGTTATGAGTTCTCCAGAAGTATATATTATAATCATTTCCATGATTATTATTTATTTTTATTCTTTCACTAATAATAAAATTTTCCCATAATTGACCCGCATCATTTCTTCTATCTAAAGAGTTGAAATTATTAATTAAAGCATTTCTTGCCCCAGTATCAAAAAAGTATATTTTCCTTAATTTTCTTAATTCATTTCTTAAATTTCTGCTAAATGGTTTTAATTCAAAAATTACAAATGCTTTTTTAAGTATTTCTATATAGCTAGCAACAGTTTTTTTATCTATGTCTAGAAAATTAGAAATTTCATTATATGAAACTTCATTCCCTACCTGAAGAGCAAGCGATTGTAATAGTTTTTCTAAAATATCAGGATTCTTAATATTTTGATATTGCAAAATGTCTTTATACAAGTAACTTTTTGCTATTAACTTAATATTCTCTTCTGCTTCAGATGAATTAATAATTACTTCTGGATAGGAACCATATATTATCCTATTTTCCAGAGTCCTATCAATTTCTAATTTGTTTTTTTCTGGATTTAACTCTTCAATAGATAAAGGGTAGAGATAAAATTCATACTTTCTTCCTGTTAATGATTCCGCTGTTTTGTTTGCTAGATCAAATGAAGAAGAACCAGTAGCAATGACTTGAATATCTTTAAAGTTATCTATTATTAATTTTAAAGTAATTCCAATGTCTTTTACTCTCTGGGCCTCATCTATTATTACTATTTTTTTATTTCCAATTAGCTCTTTTAAAAAAGTTGATGTTTTATTTTCAAACTTTTCTCTAATATCAGGCTCATCACAATTAAAGTATATTGAATTAGATATATTTTTATTCTGTATTTCTTTAACTATGGTAGTTTTTCCTACTTGCCTAGGTCCATACAAAATAATCACTTTACCTTTGAAAAGCTTATCTTCTATTTTCTCTTGAATTGTTCTTTTTATTACATTCACCATATTCATAACAAATTAGGGGACTATACTCCCCTAATTGTATATAAATTAGGGGATTAAGTCAACCTTCTGACAAAGGATATTCATTTTTAAACTGGAAGGGGATTTTAAGGGACCTTCTAGTTAAAATAGTAACATATATCCAAGAATGTAAGGGGTAGCTAATAATTTTTATTTAGCACTTTAAAAAATAAAAACCTAGTTAAAAATAACTAGGGAGGGTTTATGTTATTTTCCCCTCAAACTTTGCAACGACTTTGTCTTTACTATAGGCGTAAACTCTTATACTTCCGCCTCTTACTTTATCATACGACACAATCGCATCCCCATATTCTCCGGGACCGACTCTCAATGGAATAGAGTATTTATCCTCTCCTTTGTCAGTATAAACCATGAAATAGTCTATTACAATCGGCAAGTCTCCAGAATTATGGACTCGAGCCAATGTATTGGTAATTGGCCATTTTGTAACCACAGAAACTTCTACAATCTCCACTGATCCTCCTTGAAAATCAATCTTCCCCTTGTAAACCGTCTTGCCTTCATTTTTTGTTGGATCGCTCTGTTTAATAACTATTTGATATGATTTAGGTTCTATACCAATATTAAATCTTACCGTTGCCTTGCCAGAAGCAGCCATCTGCTCTCTAGGAATAAAGTTTTGTCTTTGCTTGTCGCCATCTACTAAAATGACGAGCAAATCATCTGCTGGTCCAGTTACAATAACGTCCATCATTGCTTCTTGCCAGTCTTTCTTTATTTTATGATCAACAGTATATGGACTGTCCATAATGATTTCTTCTACTACGGTACATCCTGCAATAAGCATGCAGGCCATTGCCATCAAAACGACAAATGCAAACTTTTTCATCATCTACCTCCAGAATAGTCGAACAATCAAAGAACCAAGACTATCTTATATTATTCATACAATATATAAGTAATATTGTCAAAGTTTTACCGCTGAGTTCAAGAAACTAAATTGACCTTAATTCTTCTAATATCTCCTCTATGCTTTTTTTCTCAACATCAACCCCATCAGGCAAGGAGTTAATAAACATTTTTTTACTCATAAAGTTATCGTCAAGAAGAACTGCTACCCCATAATCAGTAGATTTTCTTATCAATCTTCCAAATCCTTGCTTCAATTTAATAGCAGCCAAAGGGGCACTATAATCAACATATGGGTTATCATATAACTCTCTTCTTGATTCTGTAATAGATGAGGGCGCATCATGAGGGATTTTTAATATAAACAAACTTCTTAATGATTTTCCGGGAACATCTATCCCCTGCCAAAAAGTTTCTGTTCCTATTAAAACCGAATTAATGTCTTCTTCAAATGTTTTAATAATACTTCTTGATGAATGACCATCAGATTGCTTCAAGAGATTAATATTGTTTTTAGATAATGTTACTATTAATGAATCGTATATACGATTAATTTGCTTGTAGCTAGTACATAGCACTAAAGCTCCTCCATTAGAAGCAATAATTGCTTTTTCAAGAAAATCAATGCTCTTTTCAAGATGTTCCTCTGTTTTCTCTCTTGTGTAAGTAATTCCACTTGGAACAAAGAACTTAACTTGTTTCTTGTAATCAAAAGAGCTTTTTAATAAACAATAATCTATTTTATCTTGCTTTATTTCTAAAGTTCCACACCTTTTAGCAAAGAAGTTGAACTTCTTGTCAACCGTCAGAGTCGCCGAAGTCAAAACAACAGAGGAAAAGATATCAAAGACATATTCTCTTAAGTATTCTGCAATAGACAAAAGAACTATTTTGATTCTAATGTTATCTCTATCTCTTTCAATATATTTAATATATCTATCATCTTTAGATAAAAATATATTAATAGATTCAATTAAACTAATAATTGTCTTCCTGCTTATTATCAAGAACTTATCGTCTTTTGCTTTTTCAATACCGTTGTCTATATCCTTTCTTATCTCAAGCAAAGCAAGCTTAATGTTTTCTAGATTAACATTAACTTCTTTTCTAGCAACCCTAACTAAAGATTTAAATAATATATCATTACTGTAACCTTCCTTACTTTTCCTCATAACCTGAGGCAGTGTCTTATTAAATAAATTATCTACACTAGTGGTAATAGTTTTCTCTTTGTCTTTTAAATTAAAATTAGGAATTCTTTTTAGCTGTTGAATTAAGTAATGGAAAGCATCTTCTGAAATATTTCTCTCAATTGCAGATGTCGCTGCTTTTTCTAAATAATGGGCCTCGTCAAAAACAACAAACTTAGCTCCTTCGGGAAAAATAGTATGAACATATCTACTTTTTTTATCACCATATTCATCAACAAACTCTTCGTTTGATATTTCTAACAATGTCAAAGCATGATTAACTATAATAATATCTGCATCTTTTGCTTTTGCACGTGCTTTAGCTAAAAAGCACTTCTGCTCTTTATGCAAATTACAAGTATCTTTGGTGCAAAGCTCATCTATATTGCAAATGTTTCCCTCTATTCCTTTTGATATTCTCACTTCAAACCAATATGGAAGCTCATCCCAATAACCCTTGTCTGTTTCTAATATCCAAGAAGAAAGTAAAAGATATGCTAATCTGTCTGATATCTTAGTATCACTTTTTTTGTCTATTTCTAAAGTTTTTTGAGACAAGTTGCTTTCAATTTCACTACTAAAGCTATTAAATCTTTGAAGACAAACATAGTTCTTCTTTCCCTTTAAAATTGTTACTTTCAAATCACGACCCAATATTTTTCTTATATGCGGAATTTCTTTATCAAAAAGCTGATCTTGTAGCAACTTCGTATATGTTGAGATTATAACAGGAACCTTATTTCTTAAAGCAAAAAGAAATGATGGCACTAAATATGCCTTTGACTTTCCCGTTCCTGTTCCTGCTTCTATCACTATATGCTTCTTATTATTAAAAGCATTAAAAACTAAATTAGCCATTCTCTTCTGCTCTGGTCTATCTTCAGAATAGTCCCCTTGGTTTAAATTAAACAATCCGCTTAATTCCAAATCAGAAACTTTATCTCTCTTCTTCTCCTCTGAAACGTACTTAGGAACAAGACTAGAAATATTATGCCTTTTGCCTTCTCCTAAAAGAAAACTACTCCACCACCAACCAATATGATCAGCAATATACTTTAATGCTTCCTTCTTTAACTTATTTCTCTTTTGGTATTCTTCTTGAAGCTTATAAATCAATTGAAACAATACTTCGCAATCACCTAATGCTCTATGAGGCGCCCCTCTAACATCAAAATGCTTGGCCAATTCTTTTATAGAATGACCATCTTTGTTTATCGGCAAGACAAAAAAAGCAAAATCCATAGAATCATACTTTTCACCTGCCTTGAAACCATAATGCTTAAGAATTGGAAAATCAAAATCAATTCCATTATGTGCAACAACTGGACGCTTGCCTATGAACTTGTTTAATTTACTAATCACTTCCTTAATGCTGGGAGCATCTTCAAGCATCTTATCATCAATTCCAGTAATCCTTTTCACCTCTTCACTAAGAATACCATCATAACTTACAAAAGAAGAAAATCTATCTTTAATATTATTATTACTAATCAAAAGAGCGCCAACCTCAATAATAGAAGAGCTTTCTTTATCTAATCCTGTTGTTTCAATATCAATAATAACGTATTCAAAGTTTTTCAATTTATGTTTTTTTCACTTAATGCTCCTTATCTTTTGCAACAATTGTGCTCATAATTTTCAATTGCACTTGCTATCTTATTCTCCATTCTATTTCTATAACAGGACATTTTTGCTCCTTTATAGAAATATAATAACACACTTAATGCTTCTTTGTCTTTCTTTTGTAAAAAACGAAAGGGTCCCTGCAAGGGTCCCCTTTTATTTTCTATTCTCTTTACTCAAGCTTCTTCAAATGTTTTCTGTTAGTATCCTAGAATTGAATTAATCCTTTCTCTTGTTTGTGGTCCAACAACTCCGTATTCTACATCAGAATCACTAGAAACTATTCCTTGAGCAATTTGGAATCTACCAACTGCTTGTCGTGTTAGAATCCCATAATACCCTGTAACAAGACCTCTTGGATAAATATCACCTCCTTGAGATACCAAGAATTGTTGAAGTCTTTTCACTTCACCATTATTCATTCCTTGGCTTAAAAAGTTATTAAATGATTCAGTCTCAAGACGACTTGATGATACTGACGCTGAAGTTGATAAATTAGAAATAAGATTTAATAAAAATTTTAATAACGCTACCCTATTGGCTTGTACTTCGTCCGGTGATGATGGTTTAATATATGGAAGATTCAACACTGAATCTGGCAATGTTGTAGCAACTGGATCTGTAACAGTAATTGCTGGTGTTGACGGTTTATCACTTGGAAGATTCAACACTGGATCTGATAATGTTGTAGCAACTGGATCTGTAACGGTAAATGCTGGTGTTGATGAACTAGGAGAAACGATTAAAACATAATCTTCGCTTGCTCCTTCGTGAGTTGCTGATTCTACTTGCGTTGCTGTAATTGTTGTTGTTCCAACTCCTACGATTGTTACTTTTCCTGTGCTTGAATTCACTTTTGCTATACCTACATCATTACTTGTGTAAGTAATTGCTCCACCTCCACTACCTGTTGCTACATTTATAAATGGTTTGTCAGATAACACTTTTTTAACAACCTCTTCTGCAAATGTTATTGTTGGTGAGTTAAGTGAAACTATTAATGTATAATTCGCCACGCCACCTGTATGAGTTGTTGATTCTGCTTGTCTTGCTGTAATCACTGTTGAGCCAGCCCCCATAATCTTTACCTCCCCCGTTATTGAGTTTACTGTAGCCACTGCTGGATTACTACTTGTATAGTTAATTATTCCTCCACCTAAACTTGTTGCTATATTTATAAAATTATTATCAGTTGTTTTCTTCACAATTGGACCTGCGTCAGAATAGAATATTCCTGATGATGTTCTTGCAATAGCAGAACTATCAACGAGGTTGGTAACTATTATTGTTCCAGCTGTTGGTATGGAATTAGGATTAGTTACCACTCCCATTACTGCTGTCCAAGCAAAGACATTAGTTGCGCCAGGAGCGGGATCATATGCCTTATTGTTATTATCAGACGCATCATAGCTCCATACTAATGATAGCTTTTCTATGCCTGCTATGTCTGTTGTAACCGCTACTGTTGGCAATAAACTTCCCAAAGCTGTTATTACTGCTTCTTTATTAGCTGTTGGCAATTTTAACACTTGATCCGTTGGCGCTACGAAGGTAACTAAGTCTAATACTGGTGGAGGTGGGGGTCCTCCAGAAAAAGCAAGAGGGCTTTCAGTGGCAACAAACAATCCACCCGCCACAACAAGTGCAGCTACTAAAAATGAAGACATTTTTTTATTAAATAAATTTGTCATATGTTTATTTATTATTACTTAACGCTAATTATTAAGACGATATCTAGATTATAAGAAGAATATCTTTGGTCTAGTGTAAAATTTGCACCAACCATTTACTTATTTAATTCTTCATTGAACTGTTTTAATTTTTGCAACAGTTAGCTTCTTTTATCATGATACTATTATACTATAGATAAAATAGAAAGTCATCTTTCCTTAATTTCATTGTGTATTATGTTAATTACAAATATGACACTATTTGTAATTAAATTATTACACTTATCTTGATGATTGACAAAAAGCATTGTTAATCTCATACAACGCAACCAATAATGAAATCAACAAAATAAATACGTGCAACTCCTTTCCATCAATTAAAACAGGAAGAAATATGATTAAATATTTACCTACTTTAGATAATTATACTCACAAGTAGGTTTTATATCGATGCTCTCCTTACTTAACTTCTTCAAAAGTATCTTGTATATACTTTCCATTTTGTTTTTTACTTAACCTTTCATCTAAACATCGTTATTGAAGCCTGTCTAGGTCCAGATACATGTGATACACATTAGGTTTGTAAATTAATGTAATCTTTTGTTGGAATATTAGTGCTTTCTATCTTCCTAATGTACTCATTGGGAGTAAGATAATTAAGCGAAGC
>Ga0265294_10007568_pt1 | contig 12830 bp, 7 predicted proteins | sample MunlanPumphouse3_FD_192504 | JGI IMG/M metagenome (GOLD analysis project Ga0265294, IMG submission 192504) | Groundwater microbial communities from a municipal landfill in Southern Ontario, Canada - Pumphouse #3 | ecosystem: Environmental > Aquatic > Deep subsurface > Groundwater | place... | reverse complement strand
TGATGCCCGCGTTGTCCTTGAAGGCGGAAATCACCCAAGGGGCGCCGATTTCGTCCGTCGCTGCCTTGATGTAGGTCTTTAGGATGTTGTCGACCCGGGAAGGAAGGTCCCCGGCCTCGGCCTTTTCCACATCGATTATGGCCTTGAAGGTTTTATGATAGCAGTGCTCGCTCCAGGTTTGGGCGATCATTTCGAATTCCACGTCCGAGCATGCCCTGCCCCGAGCGGCGAAGTAATCGCGGATCGCCGCGAGTTCCTGTGGATCCAGGGCAGCCCTTCGCTGGCGGTTGAGCTCGGCGAGCTCGGCTTCGCTCATTGTGTTGACAGGAATCCATTCTTCGGGTGGAACCTCGGCACTACTGCCTGGAAAGGCCGGTTCTACAGTGCCTAAAGCCCAACGCTGCACGACAGGATTAGCCAAAAGCCTGGCGGCGAGCCTGTCCAGGGCTGCGGCTTCGATAGAAAAACCTGCTTCGCCGTCGATTTCATACCTGATCCCCGTGGAAGCCGCTTCGATGCCCTGGATGCCCAGTTCCTTGCCGGAACGCAGAATCTCATCGGCTACCGGATCGGTCACCCCGGGATGGTAGGTCACTTCTACCACAGAGCCTTTTCCCTTCGGGCTTTCGGGCAGGGTGTGAAGTTCGAACGTTTGGGTGACTGGATCAGATAAAAGAAAACGCCCGAGGAAACCCAGTTCCTCGGGCGCTATATTCCCGCGCACAAAGTAAATCTCGGAGCGCACTACGGCCTTGATTCCTTTGAACCCCAGCCGCTGCGCCTCGCGCACAATCAGCGCCGAGGATTTGGCCCCCGGCTTTAATTCCCGGATCGTAAAGCGATGGACAGGAAATTGATGTTCCATACAAATGCCTATCATAGGCAAAAAATCTAGTCAAGGAGTCAGGCTTTCAAAATTCGGGTTCTTCAAGCCTCCTGCTCGCAGCCTGAGCCTGTGGTTATTGGGCGAGCTTATTTTTCAAGTGCTGGGAAAACTCCGCCGCCCTTCTGGGAGCGTCTCCGAGATAGCCCTCGATCTCCATGAGCCGGTCGATCTTTTCAGCCGAAAGCAGCCGCGTGAAAAAGGAATCGCCGGCGATGCGCTGACGTAGCGGATTTTCGTCCGTACCGCGCAGGATTTCCCAGGCTGCGAGGGCATGCTCCCTCAGTCTTTCGTGGGTTTGCTGCCTGTCCGCGCCCGCCTTGGCCATGGCCATCATAACCCTTTCGGTGCAGGCGAAGGGAGCGTAGCGGCGGAAGGTTCGAGCTGCCGCATCCTGGTCCAGGCGGAAGCCGCTGACTATCTTCTGCGCCGTCTTTATGAGCTCATCAGCCGCCAGGAAGGATTCGGGGAGGCTGCTCCTTCGGTTGGCCGAATCATCCAGGGTTCGCTCCAGAAGAGAGAGCGCGGCATTGCCCCAGGCCACCTGGGGGTAGACCGCCAGGAGCCTGGCCAGGGAATCGATTTTTTCGGCGTCTATGGGATTGCGTTTGAAGGGCATGGCCGAGGAACCTACCTGCTTGCTGCCGAAAGGCTCGGCCAGTTCCCCGATAGGAGGAGACTGGAGGATTCTGAAGTCGAAGGCCATTTTATGGAGGGCCGCGGCCAGACTGGCCAGGGCCGCCAGCACCTGGTATTCCTGGAGCCGGGGGCTTGTCTGGGTGGATACGGGGAAAAACTCGATTTCCAGCTCCTTTTCAAGCGCCTGTTCGAATTCCGGCAGCCTTTCCAGGCCTAAAAGCTCCCCATAGGAGGCCGAACTGCCTACTGCTCCCTTGAAACCCTTGCCCCTGATCCTCTTCTCGACATTCACGATATCGTCGTAGGCCATGAGCAGGTCTTGGGCCCAGACCGAACAGCGGTAGCCGAAGCTTGAGGGTTCGGCGGGCTGAAGATGGGTAAAGGCCATGACAGGAAAATCGGCGTAGGTTTCGATCTTTTCTGCCAGGCTGAGCAGAAGGCGCTTGAGCCCCTCGCGTACGAGACCCAGGGATTCGCGGATCCGCAGCGCATCGGCGTTGTCCTCGATATCCATGGAAGTCGCTCCCAGATGGATGATTCCGCCGGCGCTGGGGCACTGCTCGGCGAAGGCCTTTATCTCTGCCATGAGGTCGTGGCGTATCTCCGCTTCTATCTCGTGGGAGCGCTCGATGTTCACTTTCCCTGCATTGGATCTTAGTTCCGCAAGCTGTTCGGGGCTCACCAGGCCGTAGTCAGCCTGCACCGTGGCTAGGCTCAGCCAGAGCCTTCTCCAGAGCTCGCGCTTGTGCGTTTCGCTCCAGAGATGTCGCATGCGTTCGCTGCCGTAGCGCCATGAAAAAGGAGAAAGGTAGGCGGAGTAGTCTTTCATCTCTCGACTATAGCAGAAGGGACAGAGACTGAAAATACTGAAGACTTCAGGCGATGCTACTGAGGGCTTGAAGCGGAACGGGCTCCCCGGAGCGTCTGTCTGTTGCGAAGGCGGTCCGCGACCGCGGCGCAGGCCGCCTTCGCAACAGACAAGGAGGGAGCATGAATTCACTGAATAGCATTCTCGTTGAGGGCAACTTGGTCAGGGACCCTGACTCTAAAGTCCTGCCCAGCGGAAACCAGGTTTGCGACTTCACCCTGGCTTCAAACCGCTTTTATAAAAACGGCGATTCGGGCATGGAAAAGGAGGTGTCGTATTTCGACGTGGAGGCCTGGTCGCGGCTTGGAGCCAGCTGCGCCCAGTACCTTAAAAAGGGCCGGGGCGTCAGGGTAGTGGGCAGACTGAAACAGGATCGCTGGGTCGATCCCGAGGGCAAGCAGAAGGCCAAGGTCAAGATCGTCGCCGAGCACGTAGAGTTCAAGGCCCAGAAGCAGGGCATAAAAAAAGACGAGGAAGATACGGTTCAGGAGGAGGCCGAGGAGACCTCTGCGGTGAGCGTTTTCTGATTCGGCTCGTAGGCTTGCATGGCGCGCATGGCTTCCTGGATGGCTTGGCGGAGAAGCTCGAGGAATTTTTCCTTGGTCTCGGGGTTTCTCATGCGCGCCGAGGGTCCGGATATGCTCACAGCTCCGGCAAAGTCGGAGCCGGGAAGGCGCAGGGGCATGGCATAGCAGGTTAAACCCACCTCGTACTCGTCGCGGTCCGCGCCGTAGCCCTGCTCCCGCGCCCTTCTGGCTTCCCGAATAACGTCTTCGGGTTCCACCAGGCTGTGCTCGCTGTACCGGTGGAGGGGCGCGTTGCCCAGTATCGCCCGCACATGGTCTTCGGGCAACTGAGAAAGAATCGCTTTGCCCACGCCGGTGCAGTGCAGCGGCAGCCGGTCTCCCGGCACGGAGCGCATGCGGAGGCTCCTGTTGGCCTCGGCGCGGTCCAGGTAGATGGCTGAATCACCCGCCAGGCAGGCAAGATTCGAAGATTCTCCCGATTCTCTGGCAAGGCGCTCGATTAAAGGGCGGACCTTTTCAACCACCAAGGCGCGCACGGGCACCTTGCTGCCCAGTTCGAACAAGGAGAGGCCGAGGGACCAGCCGCTGGGTCTTTTTTCCACTACGCCCCTGGATTCCAGGACCGCCAGGTACCGAAGGGCGGTAGCCTTGTTCATGCCCGTCTCTTTGGACAAGCGGGCGAGGCTTACTTCGTCTTCAACCTTCGCGAGATAGAACAATATGTCCAGCGCTTTGCCAGCCGATTCACTCATGCGTACCTTCTCTGTAGGGTCAGGGTAGTTCTTTCGACCTGTTTAATGTCGTTTTCTGTGTAAAAAGAACTGAGCCATATAAAAAACTCTTACCTATTACTTAAAAAATAAAACTGCGTTTTATTTTCTGATTTAGCGTATACTGAGGCGAAACCTGAGTCAAGTAATATTTCAGCCGGTAAAACAGCAGGCCTAAGAACGCCTCTCGTGGCCGCCTTTTCCGGTCCTCCCCCTGAAAGCACCGCCGGAATTTCGTCTGGAGTCAGGCCTGCCGTCGCGTTCCTGGTTTTTCCTAGGACCACTTCCGGACCCCCTATCGGGGCTGGCGCTCCGCCACGGAGCTTTCCGCTTCTCCGCGTTTTCGGCCTTCGGCGAGGGGGCCTGCTTTTCCTCGTCGCTATAGAAACCGTCCTTCCAGTTGAACCGAGAACTGTCGTCCAGCGGAAGGGCATTCGCCGCTGCCTTAGCTATGTCCCTGAACATTCCTTTAGAGGGATTGGCGCAGGAAAGGTCGAGGATAAACTTGTCGAAGCCTTCTTTTTTAAGGAAGGGGACCCTGTCGATAATCGAGAAAGGCTTGTCGGGGCTCAGAATCGTGTAGTCTCTTCGCCCGCTGAGCTTATAGGAGCTTCCGTCTCGGTCCATAAAACTCGTTGGGCCGTACTTGGCTTCCAGGTCGCCTCGGATCTTGAAAAGATGTGGATAGGAAAAGGTTATTGGCATGAGCGCCCTGGACGGCAGTTCCTGGGCAAGCCGCATCAGATTCTGCTTGGAAATTTCCTGGGGCGGAATGAGGTATTTTACGCCCTGGTCAAAGAGAAATGCCGCAGACCAGAGATTGAAGGCGTAGAGCCAGGGTCCGGCGATCAGCTCTACGTCCCTGCCCCGCAGCAGGGAAAAGTGAGCGAGGTTGTTGACCACAAGGGTCTTTATCCCCCTTCCTATCCAATAATCCAGCTCTGGTTCCAGCCAGGCGGCGTCGGCCTCGGGATAATAAGGGTCCAGCCAGAGCACAAGCCGGTCTCGCTTATAGGGGATTGTATCCTCGTTCTTGCGGAGAGCCTCGGCGTTTAGTTTATCAAAAAGGATCATGGCTTTTTTGGGCGCCGCCGCTAGAACGGCATGGAGGTCCGCCACCTTCCCTACCAGGGCATAATACCCGGGCGGCAAAGAGGCTGTCCCTTTCGGGGAATGGGCGCTCAACTGAGGCCGGGGCGCGCTGTCCCTGGAAGGGAAGGAGCGGTAGCGGTCCAGACTGTGAGGAAGGATGCTCTTATAGCGCCGCGCCATGGAGGCAGTCTGGATAAGGTAGACATCGTCGTTCTGCCGCCAATCGCCCTCAATCTTGAGCAACATGCCGTTGATCTGGCTCTGGATGCCACGCACCTTGGCAGTGATTCTCCCCGAATCGTCGGAGCGGTGGATCCGGATGGAATCGCCCTCCGCCAGCCCGTCAAAGCTGTTCATCAGAGCCCAGCGTTCGTCATCGATTGTCCTGGCGTCCTTGATCCTGCCCAGGTGTATGCCCGTGCCGCCGGCCTGCTCCGGGTGGATATAGTCGGGATTCCCGCCCTCCATGAAGAAACTGGTCTTTCTGCGTGCGAAATCGGCCTGGAGCATAGCCCTAGACTTGGCCAGGGCCCGTTCCTGGTCCTGGGCGCAGTTGTCGATGAGCTGGCGATAGGCGGCCACTACGGTGCCGACGTACTCGGCTGACTTCATCCTGCCTTCGATCTTGAAAGAATCGACGCCGATCTCCATGAGCCGGGGAACATAGTCGATGAGCTGCAGATCGTCGGGAGAAAAATAGTAGCCCTTGCCAAGCTCGCTGTCGTAAAGCCTGCGGCAAGCCTGGGTGCAAGCGCCCCGGTTGGCGCTCTTGCCGCCTAAGTAGGAGGAAAAAAGACAGAGACCCGAGGCGGACACGCAGAGCGCCCCATGCACAAAAACCTCGAGTTCCATGCTGCTGTTCTGCCTGATGGTCTGGATTTCCTCCAGGCTTAGCTCCCTGGCCAGGACCACGCGCTTGAAGCCTTGCCGCGAAAGGAAGTGACAGCCCTTTGAGGAAGAAAGATTCATCTGGGTGGATGCGTGCAAGGCAAGGTTCGGAAAGTTTTCCCGGGCCATCTTGATAATGCCCAGGTCCTGGACGATGACACCGTCGGCCTTGAGACGGTCAAGGTACTGGAGAAGCTGGTAGACCCTGTCGGTTTCCCGCTCCTCGAAAACTGTGTTAACCGTGACGTATATGCGTCTTCCCCGGTCGTGGGCTGCCTGGAGTGCGGCTTCGAACTGGTTGAAGGCGAAATTGGCGCTCCGCATACGAGCGTTAAATGATCGCAGGCCCAGATAGACCGCATCGGCACCTTCGCTTATGGCGGCGTCCAAGGCCTCGGGTGAGCCCGCCGGAGCGAGCAGTTCAGGTATTTTCACACCATTCTTATAGGCTGAATGCTTCTGGCTGATCAACCCGTCCCCGGGCTGAGTGTTCCTGCTCGAAGTTTCGTTGGGATAAGGCCTTAGAAATGCGTAGGTGGCAAATTTCCGTTACGGGCCCTTCCGAAGCAGGCTCTTTTCTGTTCCACGCCTTCGTTCCGGCGAACATTTTCACAGCCTCCCAAACGGGGTATCCGGCGGGCTTCGTGACACTAGGGCCGAATTTCGGTATAGTATTCCTTGCGACAATCCCTGCTTTTCGGAGAAACCCATGGATCTTCACAAGACCAGAAACATAGGCATCATGGCCCATATCGATGCCGGCAAGACGACCACCACCGAGAGAATCCTCTTCTATTCGGGGAAGACCTATAAAATAGGCGAGGTGGACGACGGCGAGGCCACCATGGACTGGATGGACCAGGAGCAGGAACGGGGAATAACCATCCAGAGCGCCGCGACGACCACGTTTTGGCACGAATACCAGATCAACATCATCGATACGCCGGGACATGTGGATTTTACCGCCGAGGTCGAGCGCTCCCTGCGCGTGCTGGACGGAGCCGTTGCGGTGTTCTGCGCCGTCGGGGGCGTTGAGCCCCAGTCGGAAACAGTCTGGCACCAGGCGGACCGCTATAAGGTGCCCCGCATCGCCTATGTCAATAAAATGGACAGACTGGGAGCCAACTTCGACGCCGTTCTCGGCGATATGAAGACCAAACTGGGCGCTTCTCCACTGCCGATCGCCGTGCCGATCGGCGCCGAGGGAGGGTTCGAGGGAGCGATCGATCTGATCGGAATGCAGGAGCTCCGCTGGAGCGACGACGGCATGACAATCGCCGAATCGCCCATATCCCCCGAACGGCTCGAGGATGCCCGCGCCCGGCGAGAAGCCCTCATCGACAGCCTCTCGGCCCACTCGGACGCTATAACCGAGCTCTACCTGGAGGGGGAAGAAATATCGGCTCAGCTGATAAAGCAGGAGCTGCGGAAGGCCTGCATAGGCCGGCATCTGGTGCCAGTGCTCTGCGGCGCATCCAGACGCAATATCGGCATCCAGCCCCTGATCAACGCCATAGTGGACTACCTTCCGGCTCCCGACGAAGTCGAGCCAGCCAAGGCCTTCCATCTCAAAAAGGAAGAAGAGCTTGAAGTTCCCTGTAAAACCTCAGGGTATCCGCTGGGACTGGTTTTCAAGGTCCAGTGGGATCGGGAAGCCGGGCCTCTTTGCTATGTGCGCATGTATTCCGGAGCTATTCATAATTCCAGCGTCGTCTACAATGTTTCCAAGAAAAAAAGGGAGCGCATCACCAGACTTTTGCGGATGCACGCCAACAAGAGCGAGCCCCTCGACTCCGCCGAGGCTGGCGATATCGCCGTGCTCGTGGGGCTCAAAAACGCCCAAACCGGCGACACGATCGGCACCGAGGGCTGGCCGGTCGTACTGGAGCGCATGCACTTTCCCGAACCCGTCATCTCCGTGTCCATCGAGCCCAAAACACTTTCGGACCGAGAAAAACTCAAGGAAACCCTGGAAATCCTCTCCAAGGAAGATCCCACCTTCGCTACCAAGGACAACGAGGAGACAGGGCAGCTCATCATCTCGGGCATGGGAGAGCTCCATATCGACGTGCTCGTCACCAGAATGATCAGAGATTTCAAGGTGCAGGCCAAGGTGGGAAATCCACAGGTCACCTACAGGGAATCCATTACCAAAGAAACGCAACACCGGGAAGAATTCTCCAAGGTGCTGGCGGGCAAGGAGAACAAGGCCGCCCTTACGCTCCTGGCCTCGCCTCTGCCCCGGGGGAGCGGCAACAGCTATAAGAAACTCGTGCGGGCTCCCCATATCCCCGATGAGATCTTCGAAGCCGTGGAGCGGGGCATTACCTCTGCCTTCGCATCGGGGATCCAGTTCGGCTACCCTGCGGTGGATATCGGCATCAGCCTGGTGGGTATCGAATACGACGAACTCACCGCAAGCCCCTTCGCCTTCGAGGCCTGTGCCAACATGGCCTACGACGAAGCCTGCAGGGCAGCGGGTCCTGTTCTGCTCGAGCCCATCATGAAGGTCGATATACTTACTCCCAAGGATTTCGTGGGCGAGGTGATGAGTCTGGTTTCCCAGCGGGGGGGATTGATTCACGGATCGGATTCTAAAGCCTTGACCGAGGTTGTCCACGCCGAGGCGCCACTTTCTACAATGTTCGGGTTTACCACGAGCCTGAGATCGGTAAGCCAGGGCAGGGCTGTCTTCTCCATGGAATTCAGCCACTTTCAGCCCAAGCTGCGCTAGACAGCTCTTAAAAATATCAGGATGCGCTAGGATTTATCAGAAGCAGGACAGGACATAGGCGCCCAGGAGGGTTTCGAGCTTGTACAGCTCGTCCCGGTCTTGGATCTCTTCGTTGGAGCGCATCTGCTTTTCCAGCTCGCCGACAAACCAGAAAAAGAGCCCAAATTTGGGATCGATGCGGAAGGCGTACTCAAGAAAATCCGGTGCCCTGCCGGCCGATCCGAAGAGGAGAGAGGGGATTGCCCTGGCGATACTGACGAAGCGGCGGAAAGCTGAACCCATCTTCTGAGCCCTATAATCTTCCACGAACACCTTCAGGTCTTCGAAGAGTATTTGCTTCGGTTTCTCCTCCGACTCGTTCACCCAGGTCTTGTGGACCAGGAGTTCTACGTTCTCGCGAAATACCCGGAGCAGATGGAAGGTCCTTATGAGCCTCTGATCGTCGCTACAGTGCACATAGAAGGCAAACTCGCCGGGATTGCCGAGGACGTCGGCCAGGCGGATCGCGTAGGATTCCCGCAGGGCGCCCTGCTCGCGGACGAGAGCCTGAAAAAGCTCAAGCGTCCTTTTTTCGGTGTCGGTCAGGTAGGCATCCAACACAGATGGTTCGGCATAATCCATGGCTGTACGATGTCGAAACCTACCCTTTTGGTCAAGGGGGGTAGATAGCCGCTTCTTTTTGCCTGGGATTTCCGCAATTCCAGGGCTGGGAAAAACGGGCCAGGCTCGTGTAGATCAGAAACAGGAATTTTCTTGCAGTCCCACGAAAAAAACTCTTGCACCGCCATGGGCGATGCCTGATAATTCTCCCCATGAGCAACGATATCATTATCAGCCGCGACCTGAACGTAGGCATTGGATTCATACCCTCCGAGCATCTCAAGCCAGGGGAGGACGAGCACCGTGTCCGGAACGAACAATTCCTGGCCGCGGGCAAGGATCCGACCAAGTACCGCAGGCTCGAGCCCTTCGAGTTGGAAACACTGGTCAGACAAAACAATTCCTGCAGCGACTGGTCGCAATTCTACGTAAGCGACCCCTTCATACCAGAACTCATAAGCAACTCAACCTTCGCCGGCATGGTGCGCATCGGCAAGATGGAGCGGGTTTCCCTGGAACATCACGACCTCCATGTCTTCGCAGGCATCGCCAACTCCCAGATTATCGCCTGCGACATAGGAGACAACTGCGCCATCAACAACTGCACCTACATCGCCCACTACATCATTGGGGACAACTGCATCCTCATAGACAACGCGGAAATCCACGTGTCCAACCATGCTAAGTTCGGCAACGGCTTCGTGACCGAGGGAGAGCCCGAGGATGTGCGTATCACCATAGAGGTGATGAACGAAGCCGGAGGCCGCTGGATCTACCCCTTCGACGGGATGAACTGCGGGGACGCCTATATCTGGGCGAGATTCAGGGACCGAAAGGAGCTGATCCGGCAGTTCTGCAGGATGAGCGATGCCCTCTTCGATCCCCGGCGCGGCCGTTACGGAATGATCGGCGCAGGCTCCATTGTCAAATCCAACGGCATCATAAAGGATGTCATGATAGGTCAGAGCGCCTACATAAAGGGCGCCAACAAGCTAAAAAACCTCACCATAAAGTCAAAAGAGGAAGCCCGAACCCAAATAGGCGAAGGCGTAGAGCTGGTGAACGGCATCATCGGCTACGGCTGCAAAATTTTTTACGGCTGCAAGGCGGTTCGCTTTGTCATGCTGGACAACTCGGCGCTCAAGTACGGCGCCAGGCTTATCCATTCGGTTCTGGGCGAGAACTCCACCGTCTCCTGCTGCGAAATACTCAACAATCTCATTTTTCCCGCCCACGAACAGCACCATAACACCAGCTTTCTCATCGCCAGCCTCATACGTGGCCAGTCCAACATGGCCGCCGGGGCGACCATAGGCTCCAACCACAATTCCCGGGCGCCCGACGGGGAGATCGAAGCCGGCAGGGGTTTCTGGCCAGGGCTTTGCACCTCGGTAAAGCATTCATCCCGCTTTGCCTCCTTCTGCCTTCTGGCCAAGGGGGACTATCGCTTCGAGCTGAACATTCCCCTGCCCTTCTGCCTGGTGGACAACGACTTCAAGGACGACAGGCTCCTGCTCTCCCCGGCCTACTGGTGGACCGGCAATCAGTACGCCCTCATGAGGAACGAGGCGAAATTCAAGTCCAGGGACAAGCGCTGGGATAAAAGCCTGTATTTCGAATACTCACCCTTCGCCCCCGACACGGCCCAAGAAATCATGAGTGCCCTGGGCTTGCTGGAGGAATGGACGGGCAAAGCCCTGGAAGCCTATAGGTCCGCGGACCCCCAGGGGGCCGAGAGATTCAAGACGGCGGCGGGGCTTTCGGGCAGGGCGGCAGGTAAGGCAGTGCTGCAAGACCGCCAGGATCCCCTTCCCTTTGAGGTCCTGGCCCTGGAGGTGGAACACTCCACCAGGGATTGCCTCATCAGAAAACCCTGTAGGGCATACAAGGCCTACAGGGATATGCTGCTCTGGTTCGCGGGCAGGGAGGTTCTGGCATACGCTTCAGCCGACGCGAAGGCCCCGGACTGGGAAGCGCTTAACAAGGTCCTCGCCCCGGACTCCCATAACGGGATCGCCATGGAGTGGGAAAACCTCGGAGGCCTTCTGGTAAGCCGCGCCAGACTGGAACTATTACTGCAAAAGGCGGAAGCCGGAGCCTATCCGACCTGGAAGGAATTCCATGAGGAATACTCCGGCCTTTCGGCCATCTATCCCCTGGATAAACTCCGCTACGCCTGGGCTGTGTTGGGCTGGCTCTACCCAGCCAGGGTCAGCGCTACTGCCGCCACGAAAGAAGGTTCCGGACCATCGAAGGAGGCTCTGCTCCAGGCGCTGCAAGACCTAGCCCTGCTTTCGGACTTTGTCGCCGAGCAGGTCTTCCAGTCCAGGGCCAAGGATTGGAGCAATTCTTTCAGAAAAGCCACCTTCCGTTCGGAAGAGGAAATGTTCGCAGTCCTGGGCCGGCCGGAGGAGAATTCCTTCGTAAAGGCGACCGGCAAGGAAATGAAAGCTCTCAAAGACACCGTACGGAGCTTGAGCGAAAGGCTTTGAGTATCCGGGGCAAAGCGCCCTAAGACCCCAGAGCGTAGCACCCTGCTCCGAGGTGGTGCCGGTTTTTTTAGCCCTAATCCGCGCTTATCAGGATGCCCGGGGGTTGTTCTGGCCTTATTCGCTTTCGAACAGCCGATCGAGAAGGGATTCATCAGCCTCTTCCGGGATTGTGATGAGCCCCAGATCTCCATGGTTTTCGTTATAGTCCAGACAGGTCTCCCTGGCATGGGTATTCCGCGCCCAGGCCCGCCGAGCCACTCCGCCCATGACATCCCAGGGCATCGCCGTCCGGATAACCATGTCCACCCGCTCCGAACCATCCAGGACCAGGCCAAAGCCGCCGTTCACCGCCTTGCCTATGCCCACGCCCCCGCCATTGTGCAGCGCCACCAGGCTCATGCCCCGGGCAGCGTTGCCCGCGAAGCACTGGGTCGCCATGTCGGCCATGATGTTGGATCCATCCTTTATATTGCTGGTTTCCCTGAAGGGGCTGTCGGTGCCCCCCGTGTCGTGGTGATCCCGGCCGAGCATTACGGGGCCTATCTCTTTCTCCCTTACCATCCGATTGAAAGTTAGTGCTATGTCCCTGCGGCCCAGGGCGTCCTGGTACAGGATCCTCGCCTGGCTACCCACGACCAGGGCGTTTTTCTCGGCGTCCCTGATCCAGATCCAGTTGTCCCTGTCCTGGCCACGCCGTTTTGGGTCTATGCAGGACATGGCGGCGGCGTCGGTCTTGCGCAGATCCTCGGGCTTTCCCGAGAGACAGACCCAGCGGAAAGGCCCGTAGCCGTAATCGAAGAGCTCGGGTCCCAGAATATCCTCCACATAGCTGGGGAAGATAAAACCGTCCTTTTCGTCCACGCCGTTGCGTGAAACCTCCCGTATTCCAGCGTCGAAAACGGCCTTGAGAAAGGAATTGCCGTAGTCGAAAAAATAACTGCCCTGATTCACGAGCTTTTGGATAGCCCTGAAATGGCGGCCCAAGGATTCGTCCACCAAGCCTTTAAACCCTGCCCTGTCTTCGGCCAGGAGGCGAGTGCGCTCCTTGAAATCGATGCCCGCCGGGCAGTATCCGCCCTCGTAGGCGGCGTGGCAGCTGGTCTGGTCGGATAAGAGATCGATGTGGAATAGCCCCTGCCCGGCTGTCGCTGTGCCTGCCGACACTTCGCCCGCCCCGGCTGTTTGGCCTGGACCGGCAGTTTTTCCCGCCGCGGCCTCCAAAAGATCCACAATGTTGCCGTGGAAGGCTACGGCTATGGGTTTTCTTTCTGCCGCCGCCCTGCCGGCAAGCGTGAAAGCCTCCTCTATCGAGGAGGTGGCGCAGGAAACCCAGCCCT
>Ga0265294_10007567_pt1 | contig 12830 bp, 8 predicted proteins | sample MunlanPumphouse3_FD_192504 | JGI IMG/M metagenome (GOLD analysis project Ga0265294, IMG submission 192504) | Groundwater microbial communities from a municipal landfill in Southern Ontario, Canada - Pumphouse #3 | ecosystem: Environmental > Aquatic > Deep subsurface > Groundwater | place... | reverse complement strand
ATCTTTATATGTAGGACATCTTTCCAGCCAGGCAAGTGGAGTTATCATAGAAAGAAGCAAATGCATTTCAGCGTGAATTTTCACATCTGACTGAAGAAAAATCACGGATCTATCAGGATCAAGACCGCAAGCCAGATAATCCGCCATGAGCTGGAGTGTGTTATCTCTGATTTTAGAAGTATCAGCATAGCCTGTGGTAAGCGCGTGCCAGTCAGCTATAAAAAAGTAGCAGTTGTATTTATCCTGAAGACCTACCCAGTTCTCTAAAGCTCCAAAGTAATTACCTAAATGTATATTGCCGGTTGGCCGCATCCCACTAAGTACTGTTTTTCTATTCATTGTGCCTCCAAAGATTTATATATAAAGTTCGATCAGAAAACTCTTAGCAAAAGCATCGACAAACTATCTAGCGGCCATGTGATCAGAAGATAAAACGGTGTCGCCAGAGTTGTCAGTATTGTAGAAAACAATGATCCTCCGAAAACTATTATCAGTATGAATGCTATACCTATATATCTCTCATACTCCATTAATTTATAGTATATCCTGCTTGGAAGAAAGGCTCCGAATATCTTGAATCCGTCCAGCGGCGGAACAGGGAGCAGATTGAAGACAGCAAGAAAAATATTCAGAAGAAACATTGTGTGGAGTATCTGGAAGACTATACTCATAATACCGTCGTCAGGTAAACCACCAGTAGACTTTAAGGTTACAACTCGAACAATGCTATATATCAGATACGAGCCGAATGATAGTATCAGATTCGACAAAGGACCGGCAATACTCACTTCGATGATCCCTCGTTTCATTGACTTGGCTCGAGTAAAAAGCAGAGGATTGATCGGGACCGGTTTAGCCCAGCCGACTCTTGCTATAAACATCATCAATGTGCCTAGTGGATCTAAATGTACAAGTGGATTCAGAGATAATCTTCCGGCTCTCTCCGCTGTATCATCTCCGAGTTTATACGCCCTGAAAGCGTGAGCTGCTTCATGAATAGAAAGGGATATCATTATCACGAAAACCCTTATCAATATTTCCATTATATCGAAATTCTGCATACCCAGATTATTTAAAATATTACTAAGCATCTGTTCCTTTCATACATAACATCGTTAAATATCATTTCGTGTATATTCTACCATTTAACTGAGGATTCAAGCTCGAATTCATACTTTCCTTACAGAAAGTTTGGCTTTGATCCCATTCACATCCCATTCTTTCACAAAGCCGGACAACTCATTCAATATGTCATTTGCTAATACTTCATCTCTTATCTCACCAGAGTTTTCAGTTATGATTTTACCCAGATGATCATCTGTATCAAATCCCAGAACGATCCTGTCCAAAACTTCAAATCCGGCTTCTTTACGCATCGTCTGGACCTTACTAACGATTTCTCTGACAAACCCCTCTTCGATCAACTCATCAGTAAGCACAGTATCAATTGAAACCGTAAAATCGCGGTCAGACTCAGTTGACAAGCCTTCCATCTGCACCGTCTCGATCAGAAGGTCATCTTCTGACAACTCTATAGTGTCACCATCTATAACGATCTGTATCTTCCCAATAGTCTTGATCGTATCGAAAGCTGCCTTTCCATCGATATTTTTCAGTTCAGATGTTATAGCCGGGATAAGTTTTCCCATTTTTCGTCCAAGGGTCTTCAGCTGAGGCTTTATCTGATAACCGTACATCTGTGATATGTCATCTATATAGACAATCTCTTTAACATTTAGTTCATCAGCGACCAAAGCGTCGTACTCTTCCGGAAGCCTCCTCGGAGATTTGATATACATTTTCCTTACCGGCTGCCTGTTCTTGATCGAACAATTGTTTCTTGCAGCTCTTCCCATCGCCACGATATGAAGAACATCATTCATGTTCTGTTCAAGCACTTTATCTATCATCGATTGATCACAAACCGGAAAATCACAAAGGTGAACACTCTCCGGCATATCCGGATCAGTACTCAGAACAAGATTTCCATAGATGCTTTCAGCCATGAAAGGAACAAACGGAGCACATAACTTAGCGAGTTCTGTCAATGAAGTATAAAGAGTTGAATAAGCATCTATCTTATCTTCCTCCATACCCTCAGCCCAGAAGCGCTCTCGATTCCTTCTTACATACCAGTTGGAAAGTTCATCTGTGAAATCAGCGATAGCTCTAGCTGCTGTTGTTATATCATATTTGTCCAGACATTTGTCAACTTTATCAGTTAAAGTATTCAAACGACTTAACAGCCATTTATCGATAACAGGCAATGAATTTCGTCTTCTGGCAAAATATTCAGGATCAAAAGTAAAATTGTCGATATTAGCATACATAACATAAAAGGCATAGGTATTCCACAATGTCCCCATAAATTTTCTTTGAACTTCCGTCACCGCCTCCGGCGAGAACCGGCTTGGCAGCCATGGTGAACTGGCAGTATAGAAATACCATCGTACAGCATCTGCACCCTGTTTATCTATTACTTCCCACGGATCGACTACATTGCCTTTATGCTTTGACATTTTGATGCCATCCTTATCGAGCACCAGTCCTAAAACTATACAATTTCTGAAAGACGCATTATCGAAAAGAAGTGTCGATATCGCTAACAACGTATAGAACCATCCTCTTGTCTGATCGACAGCTTCAGAAATAAAGTCAGCGGGGTACTGCTCGTCGAATAGCTCTTTATTTTCAAATGGATAGTGCCATTGAGCAAAAGGCATTGATCCTGAATCAAACCAACAGTCGATGACCTCACTTACACGCTTCATCGAAGACCCGCACTTTTCGCATTTAACATGCACAGCGTCAATATAAGGTTTATGGAGTTCGATCTCATCCGGACAATCGTCTGACAAAGCTTTAAGTTCATCAATTGAACCAATAAGATGTCTGTGTCCGCATTCGCATTCCCATATCGGGAGTGGTGTTCCCCAATACCTCTCACGGGAAATGCCCCAATCTATAACATTCTCAAGAAAATTGCCGAATCTCCCGTCACGTATAGTCTCAGGCATCCAATTGATCGTTTTATTGTTTACAAGTAATTTATCCTTGACCTTTGTCATCTCAATAAACCATGTGTCACGTGCATAATATATCAGCGCTGTATCACATCTCCAGCAGAAAGGATAACTGTGTTCATACGGCAACTTGCCTACAAGCTTCTTATCTAAGGCAAGTTTACGTATAAGTCCGGGATCGGCATCTTTGCAGAAAACTCCGGCGAATTCTTCTGCATCAATAGTCATCTTTCCCTCTGTATCTACTAATTGCACGAACGGAAGATTGTATTTTCTTCCAACTCTTGAGTCATCTTCACCGAAAGCCGGAGCAATATGGACTATTCCGGTGCCATCGGAAAGCGTTACATAATCGTCACAAGTGATGTAGAATGCCTTTTTACCTGAGGCGTCGATCTGGTTTCTGCCGTACGAAAAAAGCGGAGTGTATTCCATTCCCTGAAGTTTTACACCTTTGCTTGTTGAGATGACTTTCATTTCAGCTTCGCCGAATAGTTTCGTCGCAAGTTCAGATGCTATGAAATATCTGACTCTGGCAGGATCTCCTTCGATTGACGAGTCTACTTCGACAAGCGAATAATCTACATCCGGATTGACGCATAGAGCGACATTAGAGGGAAGCGTCCAGGGTGTTGTTGTCCATGCAGCAAAATAAGTCTCAGGTTCCCCTTTCACGCCAAACCTTACGAATACTGACATATCCTTAACATCTTTATATCCCTGCGCCACCTCATGGCTTGAAAGTGATGTACCACACCTCGGGCAGTATGGCACTATCTTATGCCCTTTGTACAGAAGACCTGCATCCCAGATCTTTCTAAGAGCCCACCACTCAGATTCGATGTAATTATTGTCATATGTGACATATGGGTCATCCATGTCTGCCCAGAAACCAACTCTGTCTGACATATCCTCCCACTCAGTCTTATATTTCCACACACTCTCTTTGCATTTCTCTATAAAAGGTTCAACACCATAAGCCTCTATCTGTGCTTTGCCATCTATACCCAGAAGTTTTTCAACTTCAAGTTCAACAGGAAGCCCATGAGTATCCCAGCCTGCCTTTCTCGGGACCTTGTATCCTTTCATTGTTTTATATCTTGGTATTATGTCCTTAATGACCCTTGTAAGGATATGACCTATATGCGGTCTGCCGTTAGCTGTAGGCGGTCCGTCGAAAAAAGTAAATGCAGGGCAACCTTCTCTAGATGCTACAGATTTTCTGAAAATATCATTATCCTTCCAGAATTGAAGTGTCTCTTTCTCACGCTCTACAAAACTCATGTCAGTCTGAACCTTCTTGTACATATCACCCTCCGTTTTAGTAATAAAAAATGCCCCATATCAAACGGGGCATCTGTAAATGCGGTACCACCCGTATTCGTCCACAAAGGACATCTCTTCCATGATAACGGTACAGCCCTAAATGGGAATGACCGGCTTTACCTACTGTTTCTCAGTAAAGCAGCTCTCGGATGATTTTCACGTCAGGTTAGTTCACCGGTTCCCACCTGCTCCGGTTTCTCTGAAAACATTTACCTGTGTTACTCTTCCGGTCACAGCTATTATTCGCTTGTTGTTGATTATAGTATTTAAGGCAGAATAATGTCAAGGTTTATACAATAACGTTTCTTATCCGGCCTTCGATCCAGGATTCAATGTTCAAACAAACCTCGTCAAGGCATCGCTGACGGGATTCAACTGCCGCCCAGGCAACATGCGGCGTCAAAATAAAATTCGGTCTGTCCAGGATCCTTGTAAAAGGTGAATCAGAAGTCATCGGTTCTTTAGTAATAACATCCAGAGCCGCTCCTCCTATCATACCATTTTCTATTGCCTGTACAATGTCCTCTTCAACTATAATAGCACCTCTACCGGTGTTTATTACAACCGTTTCCGGTTTCATGATCTCGAACTCGTGGATTCCCAGTAAGCCTCTTGTTTGTTCATTCAGAGGTGAATTTATGCTTATCACATCACATGTTCGAAGCAGTTCCTCTAGCCCTACGCGACGATATGCCGTATTCCTGTCCATATCGGATGATGACCAATATATGACGTTGAATCCGAATGTTTCGGCAACTTTAGCGACAGCAGAACCTATCGCACCCATTCCCATGACCCCGAAAGTCTTGCCTGTCATTTCTCTAAAAGTATAAGCATAATGGCTATAATCAGTATCTCCGACATATCTCCCGTTTCTTGTGTGTTCAATAAACTCAGTCATCCTTTCCCATATCATAAACAGCAAGGCAAATGTATGCTGTACAACTGAGTTTGTAGAATAACCTTTAACGTTACATACAGTTATTCCTGATTTTCGACAGAAATCATGATCCACATTGTCCGCCCCGGTAGCAGTAAGACAAATAAGCCTGACCGATGTACCGGAAAGCGTAGATTCGTCCATTGGAGCCTTATTGGTTATGACTATATCACTTCCAAATATCCTTTGTTTTATGTCATGCGGTTCTGAGTAATCATATACCTTAATTGTACCGAATTTCTCATAAATACTAATATCTACATCAAGACCAACTGAGCTTCTGTCAAGAAAAACGATCTTCATTTTATGTTCTTTCTGCCATTTCCTTCTATTGCTGCTAAATAATCAGTTTCACCATGATTCATAGGATGCCATTCCCTGATCGGTTTAAAAATGCAAACTAAGTCAAGGATCCCATAAAAAGCAGGAGCCAGAAACATTCCACATATCCCTTTCCAGTGCTTGAATGAAAATCGTTGATCCATACGCAGGACAAAACTTTGAAGAATAAAATTAAAGACAAACTGAGCAGCGATTCCAACAGCAAACATGATAGGATCGATAAACCATGGCCCAAAAGCTATAAGAACGATTACCGGAGCTAATATAGATTGAAAAAGAGCGGTTATGCAAAAAGGTGGTATCATAACCAGAAGCAATGGTGCTATCGCATTCTTATTTCCATTTACAAAGACAGCTTTAAAAAGAGAAAAGCCGTATCTTCGTAAACAGGCTATATGCCCGGTCCGCCATCTTCGTTGTTGTTTCCAGAGACTTTTCGGATCATTTACTTGCTCGACATAAAACTCCGCATGATCACAATATCTTACAAAACCGCCCTTCAGCACTGCTTGAATACCGAACTCAGCATCCTCAACAAGTGTATGGATATCCCATCCGACCTCTTCAATACACTTAAGCGTGATACATACTCCGGTTCCGGCGAAGAATCCTGATCTGCGGATATTTGCCTGAGGAAGATGCCAGAATCTGTTCTGAAATGAAAGGAGAACAGTCATAAAACTCGCAGTAAAAGATTCATGCGGATTAATTGAGCCTACTCTGCCGTGAACGATCGGATAACCTGCAGCCATTTCACGATCGATTTCACGGAGAAAATCAGGATGCAGTATCGTATCGGCATCAACAATACAAACGGCATCATGTTTAGTTTTATCAAGAGATCCGCTTTCAAAAAACCACTTCAAAGCATGTGCTTTGGAACACTTCAGTGAATCAGTTCTTTCGTAGACTTTAGCACCTGCTTCTCTTGCTTTGATTGCCGTAAGGTCAGAACAGTTGTCTGCAATTATGATAACATCTATCATTTCTGAAGGATAATCCTGATTTCCGATCATATCGATCGTATGTCCTATCACTTTTTCCTCATTTCTTGCCGGTATTACGACCACAAACCTCGTCATTGGTAGTTCATATATACCGGAAGCTGCTTTTCTGAATGGTGCCCTTATGAAATTGACCAAAAGATATATCCCCATGATCACAGGCAAAATAAATGAAGCTAAATATATTATAAACATAATTATTCCGGGGACCCCGGCATTAAATATTCCTGTCAGGTTCATAGAAAAACTCTCTTTTCTTGTTGATCAAGTCAGAAGATCTGGTAATGTACATTCTGACATCTGCCGGGTTTTGAAGCCTTTCTATCAGTACTTTTCCGTCCTTCATCACTATCTTTTTACTAATAGCCTTCGCCCCGAATCCTACTATTGTATTTCTGTCGCCCATCATGGCACAATTGTAAATGCATTCATGGTCTTTCAGAGAAAACCCTGTATTTTCATTTCCGCCCAAAGTGTCTTTCTGCCGATACATATAATACGGTTTGTAATCATTTAATGCAAGTATTTTATAACTATCTGCAAGCATTCCGTCTATATTACCTGAACCGGCTTTGAAATCCATCACCGGATTAACGATCGGATCTTGTGAAAATTTTCTTTTCATCATCGAAGATCTTTTAAGAGAAAGGCTGTGAACGGTTATATTTTCAGGTCTTAATCCGATCATTTCGGTAAGCGAATATAAGAAATCATCCTTGCTCTCATCTCCCAGCCCGGCTATCAGATCCATACTTATGCTCCTGAACCCACCGTTTCTGACTCTCCGGTACGCGTCATAAATATCCTTAACTGTATGTTTTCTTCCGATCCGATCAAGTGTAACTGCGTTGAAAGTTTGAGGGTTTACACAAACCCGGCTGACTCCGTACTTCATCATGATTAATATTTTACTATCTGTTATAGTTTCAGGTCTTCCCGCTTCAATAGTAAATTCAGGAACACTTGAGATATCAGCTAAATCATTTACAGATGAAAGCAGAAACTCGAACTGTCTGTCATTAAGTACAGTTGGAGTCCCTCCGCCGATATAAATACTCCCAATGCAAGATTTGTTACCGATAATGAAATCTTTCAGTTCTGCAACAATAGCACATACATAATCATCAAGTACAGCTTTTACGCTAATATGATCAGCAGTTGGAAATGAACAGTAGTCACACAGTGTTGGACATACCGGAACAGATAGATATATGTGATAACTGTTATTGGCGATCGAGTCGATCATCCTGTTTTCATTTAATGCTGTTTCACAAGCAAGTTTTGATTTATCAAAACTTGAATAATATGATTCACTCATTTTAACCGGATCATAACCGCATTCAGTTGCGATCAAAGTTGGCCTGATCCCTGTAAGAGATCCCCATGGATAAGTAATTCCGGTCATTTCACTCAGCAAACTGTATAACTGACGCTTGACTTCACGTTTAGGAATAAAAGGAATTTCTTGCGACTCATTATAACTAAAACATCTGCAGATATCTCCGGATTCAGTACATACTCCTGATCCATCATATTTACTAAAGATGATGGTTCCATCTGATCCCGCTGAAATGCCTTCCGGCTTTTCATTTGCTTCTCCATAAAAAAGTCTCAACACATCCGACACCGCATATTTATAATCGTGACCTTTCAATACTACCTCAGGCACTACTCACCTCAGTTTCGGTCTGAGAGATAGTATCCCAGAATAAGATCGACTACTCTTCCGTAGCTTGCTACCCCATCCTGCTGCATATTTGATTTTAAATATGAATCGTTGACTTTCGTTGAAACTACTTCAACAGGTCCTTCAAATTGTTTCCAATACACGCTTCCGGATGAAAGATCATTTTTAACTTTCTGAGAAATAACGGCAGATAATTCATCAAAAGCTTCTTTATCAGCTCTGTAAAGAGCATTTCTGCAATGTATCAAAGCATTAAGATATGATGAATACTTAAAATAAGTATCAGGATGATTTATACCTGAAAGAAAAGCTGAGAATTCTGCTTCATCCTCTCTTGCTATCCCTCTCAAATGCGCAAGTTCGTGCATTATTGTATTCGGTATAGAGTAATGAGGAACATCAATGTTGACGTTTGCCTCTACATAGAAAGGGAAATACATACCTGTTATCCCTGTAAAGGACCAATAATGTGATGCGATAACACCTTTAGCTCTAACAGACGGACCTTTAAGGACGGGATAAATATCAGAGATTGCTTCATATCCTTTATACCCTGTTTTCAGCGCTTTGGAAACACCTTCAGGTATAACCATAACACCATCTTCCTCGTAAATGTTTTCACGTAAATAATTGACCCTGTCCAGAAGAAGATAGCAAACCTCTTCCAATTCTTCACTTTCTCTTGGTTTAACTTCTATACCAAGGGAATCAGCCATAGGCATTCTCGAATAATTGAATCCCAATAACAGCATAAATACAAGATACAAAACAGACGCTGTCCATGCAGTTCTGTGAAGATATTTTAGTATCGTTTCGCTTTTCTTCTCAGATCGCCTGATACCACGGATGATCATAACTACTAATAAAACAAATGCCGGAAAAGCCAGGTATAAAGAGATTTCTGTAAGTGATAATGGAAAAACAGAAACTATATATGCTACAGGAAGAGATATCCATCTGAACAAAGCAAGTGAATACACATTTTCAACAAAACCCGGAAATTCAGCCAATACTCTCTGCATAGAATATGCAAACAGAGCCGGCAAAGCAAAAGCCATTCCCATAATGACACGGCATATTTTATCTGATACTGAGCTTTTCATATGAAATATTATACATTAAAATCAGTTTTGAGCAATTCAAGAATATCCCCGGGGTATGATGCAAAGCTCTCAGCCCCTGCTTCCTTCAGTTCCTGAAAACCCCTATACCCCCAAAGTACTGCTATCGAATTCATTCCCGCTGCCCTGGCTGTCATGATATCAGAATCTCCGTCACCTATTAAAACAGATTCACCGGGATCTGATCCATTAGATCCAAGTATATACAACGCAGCGGAAGGATCAGGCTTTCTGGGGAATTTATCACTCTCACCCATGATTTCACTGAAAACTCCTTTACCAAAATGATGCATAACAAGCATTTTGGTAAAATGATCAGGTTTATTAGAAAGAACATTTAGCTTGATATCCCTGATTTTCATCTGTTCGATCATTTCAGATACGCCATTATAAGGCTTTGTTTTGACATTTATGTTTTTCCGATAGTTTTCTCTGAAATCCTTCAATATTTCAGAAATCAAACCATGATGATCAGGTTCAATGCCAGCCTCTATGCTTTCTTTATCATACTTCATGCCGACAGATAAATAATACGCTCTTTCACACAGGTTTCTTGCTCCGTAACCAACCAAAGAGGGAAAAATCGAATCGCTCAATTTAGTAAAACCTCTTGAAACTAATGCTTCATTTATACTTGCTCCGAGGTCTGCTATTGTATCCAACAAAGTCCCGTCGAGATCGAAAATAACAGTTTTGATCATGTTGCCTCATTTCGAAATTTATTAAATAATGCCGGTTTCTCTTAATAAAAACAATACCATAAGTATAACCGGCTGATGAAACAAATAAAACACAAGTGCGTTTCTTCCTGTAAAAATAAGAGGTGCAAATATTTTCATAAGAAAAGACGGAGGTTCAGGGAACAGACTTCTGCGTGACGAATAGAAAAGACGACCAACCAAAGCTCCGGAAAAAAACATTGATATCCAAGGGATCACAGGCATATAATCCGCCATTCCAAATCCGGTTTCAAAACTTTTATGTAGCGGTGAAAGCCATGGCATATCCATAGAACCGGTCCTGTTAAATAGTACATTGAGAACCAGAACAACAACTGCTAAAGATATTATCCATATTTCCGGATCTTTGATGATCTTTTTTCTTTCCAGACTCTCAATGACCGAGTACGCAAAAGTCCCAAGTGCAAGTATAAGAATAACATTCGATACGATGTACATTTCTGAATCTGTTATTTTGCTTACGATAAAGAAAACCAATGAAAATAGAACTGCGACAAAAGCAAATTTCAAAGCTCTTCTATAGTTGCTTCTTGAAAAAGAACAACAAACACCCGAAACGAATAGAAAAAGAAATACGAACGGAGGCCTTAAAAGATTCTGGAAAAAGAAAGACTCCTGCCATGCAAAAGCATCTATTTCAAACACATAACGTATATCAAATATAGCATGATGTAATATCATCATCACGACAGAAACCCCTCTTAATAAATCCAATTCGAAGGCTCGTTGTGATTTTTCGCATCTGTCGCTAATATTTCGAGCAATAATTTCACTCATCAGAATCAATTACCCCTAACTCTGCTGAAGCCATCTCACGCAACTTGAATTTCTGTATCTTCCCGCTCGCAGTCATTGGAAATTCTGAGACAAAAATAACATATCTGGGGGTTTTATGTTTTGCCATGTTTTCTTTAACATACGACTTTACTTGATCTCCGCTCAATTCAGCACCTTCTTTGATAATCACTGCTGCAAGTATCTCTTCTCCGTATACCTTGTCCGGCACTCCAACGACTTGCACATCACGAATGGCCGGATGTGTATAAAGAAAGTCCTCGATCTCTTTAGGATAAATATTTTCACCACCTCTGATTATCATATCCTTGATCCTACCGGTGATCTTATAATAACCATCACTGTCAACTACTGCAAGATCGCCTGTATGCAGCCAGCCTTCCTTATCTATAGCGGAAGCAGTTGCCTCAGGCATATTATAGTAACCTTTCATAACGTTATATCCTCTTGCGAGAAACTCTCCCGGAATACCTGCAGCTACTTCTTTTCCGGTCTCAGGGTCAACGATCCTGCATTCAACACCGGGCAACGCTTTACCAACAGTCGATACTCTTTTTTCAAGAGAATCATGAGTTCTGGTCTGTGTACATCCCGGCGAAGCTTCTGTCTGCCCGTAAACAATAGTTATTTCGCTCATATTCATCTTTGAAGCTACATCCTGCATGACTTTAACGGGGCATGGAGATCCGGCCATTATCCCTGTTCTTAGAGACGAAAGATCATATTCCGAAAATCCTTTATTCTCCAGGCAAGCTATAAACATGGTTGGAACACCATGAATAGCTGTGCATTTTTCTTTTTCAATTGATTCAAGCACAGATGAAGGTCTGAAATAATCCAGTACCACCATGGCTGAAGCATGCGTAAACGAGGCCATCACAGCAAGCACAAGACCAAAGCAATGAAATAAAGGAACACAAATGAGTAATCTGTCTTCAGTCGTGAATTTCATACAATCTCCGATAGTCTTGCCGTTATTGATAATATTATAATGAGTAAGCATAACACCTTTCGGAAATCCTGTTGTCCCCGATGTGTACTGCATATTAACCACTTCATGTGTGTCAAGAGATGATACTATATCATCGATTACACTCTGATCTGTCAGATCTGCTTCACTTTCAAGGCTGCTCCATTCGAAGGCACCTTCTAACGGTGTTCCAATAGTGATCACATTCTTAAGTTTTGGCAATCTGTCAGAGTTAAGAGATCCCGGGCTGCAATCTCTGAGCTCAGGACATATAGTTGACAATATCTTCAGATAATCTGAATCTTTATATCCATCCATAAGTACGAGTGTACCGGAATCTGATTGTCTCAGAAGATATTCAGCTTCATGTATCTTATATGCCGTGTTTACTGTGACCAAAACTGCCCCTATCCTGCCACAAGCAAAAAGAGTGATTATCCATTCAGGACAGTTTGTTGCCCATATTGCAACATGATCACCTTTTCGTATTCCAATGGAATGAAAAGCTCTTGCATACCTGTCAACAGCTTCTCTGAATTCAGAATAGGTGTATCTTATTGAGCTTTGAGGAAATATGAATGCCTCTCTTTCAGGATAGCTGTCAGCCATTATATCAATAAGCTCGGCCAGCGTCACATCTATAAGTTTATCTCTTTCATAAGGATATTTCTTCAGAGTATATATGTCACCTTCATCTTCTTTAGTCTGATCCGGCAGATATCTCTTCATATAGTTTGCGAATTGTGGAAAGACGACATATGCATCTTCGAGGTCATTGCTCCAGCGTTTTACCCATTCAAGTGATACGAATCCTTCATATCCCATATCCTTAAGCAACCTGAGAGCCTCATCAACAGGTACATCACCATCTCCAAGCATTTT
>Ga0265294_10007566_pt1 | contig 12832 bp, 15 predicted proteins | sample MunlanPumphouse3_FD_192504 | JGI IMG/M metagenome (GOLD analysis project Ga0265294, IMG submission 192504) | Groundwater microbial communities from a municipal landfill in Southern Ontario, Canada - Pumphouse #3 | ecosystem: Environmental > Aquatic > Deep subsurface > Groundwater | place... | reverse complement strand
GAACCCTGACCAGGAAAAATAAAAGCTGTTTTCATTTTTTTACTTCTTTAAAGCCCTAATTTGAGCAGTAAGCTCAGGCACTATCTCATGCAAATCACCAACAACCCCAATATCTGCAACATCAAAAATAGGAGCTTGAGCATCTTTATTGATAGCAACTATAAAGTCTGAACTCTGCATCCCAGCTAAATGCTGAATTGCACCAGAAATGCCACAAGCGATATAAACTTTAGGACACACGGTCTTTCCTGTTTGACCCACTTGATGGAAATGCGCTATCCAGCCAGCATCAACAGTGGCACGTGAAGCACCAACTGCTGCACCTAATTCTTTAGCTAGTTCTTGTATTTTAAAAAAATTATCAGGACTACCCAAGCCTCTTCCTCCGGAAACAATAAATTCTGCTTCACAAAGATCAACAGCATCCATCTCTTCAATAGTTTCTTCTATTAAGCGCATTCTTTCTTTTACTTTAGAAAGATCCACTTTAACGGTTATCTTTTCGCCTTTTTCTTTTTCTCCAAGCTTCTTCTTCTTGAAAACATTTGGCCTAACAGTAGACATTTGTGGACGATGATTTGGACAAAGAATTGTCGCCATAATATTACCACCGAAGGCTGGTCTTGTTTGTAAAAGCAACATTTGCTCAGTATCAAAATCTAACTCAGTACAGTCAGCTGTTAACCCAGCATATACCATTACAGCAATAGTAGGAGCTAAACTTCTCCCAACGCTAGTTGCACCATATAAAACAATCTCTGGCTTATATTCATTAATAAGATCTGAAATCACTTTGGAATAATAGTCGTTCTGATAATAGGCAAGTTTTTTATCTACTGCTGAATAAACTTTCTTCGCACCATAATTATATAGTGGCTGTAAAAGGTTAGTATCGTCAGCTGACAATAGCATTGCACACAAAGTATAACCCGCTTTATTTGCTAAAATCTGTCCTTCACTAAGTAATTCTAAAGTAGCATTACTTAGAACACCTTCTCTTTGTTCAGCAAAAATCCAAATTTCTTTTGGGCTCATAGTATTTTCCTCTCCTTCAACTTACCTAGCAGTTCTTTTACAGACTGCTTCGGATCTTCATTTTCTATTATCTCTCTATTTGTTTTAATAGGTGGAGAAAAAACTTTTCTAACAATTGTTGGAGAACCTTTTAAACCAATCTTTTCTTCTTCAGCACCAATATCATCGGCACCCCAAGTTGTAATAGTGGCACTTTTTGCTCTCATTTTTCCTTTAAGAGATGGTAGCCTCATAGTATTTGCTTCTTTTACTACAGTAAACGCAGCTTTACCATCAACTTCCCATAGCTGGTAGCCTTCTTCGGTAACTCTTTTTACCTTAAATCCTGTTTCAGTTTTTTCAACTTCTTTAACATAAGTAATAACAGGAATATCCATAAAATATGCTACGCCAGGACCTACTTGTGCAGTGTCTCCATCAATAGCTTGTTTGCCAAAAAGTACAACATCAAAGTCGCCAGCTTTTTGTACAGCAAGGCTTAATGTATAGGAAGTAGCCCATGTGTCTGCTCCCGCAAACTTTCTATCAGTAATAAGGTATGCTTCATCAGCACCAACTGCTATACAATCCCTAAGTGCTTGTTCTGCTTGTGGTGGACCCATTGTTATAACGGTAACTTTTCCGCCATGTTTATCTTTAAGTTGTAACCCTAATTCAATTGCATTTTCATCAAATGGATTGATTACACTTGGAACTCCGGTCCTATTCAAACGATTGGTTTCCCTATCGATAGTAACCTTATCAGAATCAGGAACCTGTTTAATACAAACTGCAATATTCATTAATGTTCCCCCTATCTGTCTTGTTTAGCACTCTTTTTGATTGCATCCAAAGCAATTACGTTTCTTTGGATTTCATTTGTGCCTTCATAAATCTGAAGTATTTTTGCATCTCTGAACATCTTTTCTACAGGATACTCTCTCATGTAGCCATATCCACCAAAAATCTGTAACGCTTCATTTGCTACTTTATTAGCAACATCTGTTGCATATAATTTGCACATTGCTGATTCTTGTGAGAAATCTTTAATTCCAGCATCAATTGTTCTGGCTGTCTGATATAACAAACATCTCGCAGCTTCAATCTCTGTAGCCATGTTTGCAATCTTATGTTGGTTAGCTTGGAAAGCAGAAATTGGCTTACCAAACTGCACTCTTTCTCTGGAGTACTTAACAGCAGCGTCCATAGCACCTTGAGCCAACCCAACACCTTGAGCAGCAATACCAGGCCTTGAATGGTCAAGATTCTTCATCGCAACGATAAAACCTTGTCCTTCTTTGCCTAATAAATTTGCTTTCGGAATCTTGCAATCTTGGAATACTAGTTCTCTTGTTGCAGAAGCACGGATTCCTAATTTGTCTTCTTTCTTACCGAAAGTAAAACCTTCTGTTCCCTTTTCAACAATAAAGGCAGATGCGCCCCTAGCGCCCTTTGCTTTATCTGTCATTGCAATAATAGTGTAAGTGTCTGCTTCTCCACCGTTTGTTATCCATTGCTTTGTCCCATTTAATATATAATGATCACCTTTAAGTTCTGCCGTTGTTTGAACTCCACCAGCATCTGAACCAGCATTTGCCTCTGTTAAACCAAAGGCTGCTTGCGATGTTCCTGCCGCTATGGCTGGAAGGTATTTTTGTTTTTGCTCTTCAGTGCCAAAAGCAAGTACTGGATAAATACCTAATGCATTCGCTGCAAAAGATACTGACACCCCAATACAACCTCTGCTGAACTCTTCCACAGCTAGAATAAAATCCATTACTCCACCACCGAATCCTCCGTATGCCTCTGGTATATATAGACCATAAAGGTCAGCGTCTGCGATTTTCTTAAGGATTTCTGTTGGAAAAATCTCCTCTTGATCTAATCTTGCTCTGTCTGGAATTATGAATTCATTCGTGATCTTTCTAGAAAGCTCTACGATCATTTTCTGCTCGTCTGTTAAAAAATATTCCACTTTTTTCCTCCTGCTTTTATATTGTTTTTATATCCACTTAATAACATTTGCCCCGTAGGTGAGTCCGGCTCCAAATCCAACAGTAATTACGATATCACCCTTTTTAAGGAGATTTTTGCTCATGGCTTCGTTAATTGCTATTGGGATAGATGCGCTGGAAGTATTACCATACCGGTCAATATTAACATACACTTGTTCATCAGACAATCCTAACTTCTCCTGAGCGTAATCGATCATTCGTTTATTAGCCTGATGAGGGATCAAGAAGGTAACGTCCTCCTTAGTAAGCCCTGCTCTTTCCAGCGCCTCGTCCATCAGTTGTACAATAATATTTACAGCAAATTTATAAATAGCCTTACCGTCCATTTGAATATATCTTAATGGATTATCCAGGTTATCTTTATTAAGAGCTTCTTTAGAACCACCAATTGGCACTATCAACTTATCATGATCTTGTCCTTTTGCACCGATATTAGTGGCTAATAAACCATAGCCCTCTTCAACTTGACTAAGGATTACAGCTCCAGCACCATCACCAAAAAGAACAACAGTTGCTCGGTCTGTCCAATCGCAATATTTACTCAAGGTATCGGCACCAACGACTAAGGCCTTTTTATATAACCCTGACTTCATCATGCTCGCCGCGACATCTAACGCACAAATAAAACCAGTGCAAGCAGCACTAATGTCAAAGGCAACGACCTTCTTTATATCTAACTCCTTTTGAATTAAGCAAGCTGTTGAAGGAAACAATGGATAGTCAGGAGTAGTTGTAGCAACCACAATTAAATCAATCTCTTCTTTATCAATTCCTGCATTTTCTATTGCTTTTCGTGAAGCCTCTATTGCAAGTGAAGCTGTTGTTTCTTCCTCACAGATATAACGTTGTTTAATGCCAGTTCTAGATACGATCCACTCATCGTTTGTTTCTAATCCTAATGCTTGAAAATCATCGTTTTTTAGTTTCTTTTTTGGTATAGCCGAACCTGAACCAATTATTCCGTAATTATTTTGTTCCATTTTCTTTCGTTGCCCCCTGCTCAGCACTATTCTCTGATAGTATCTTGGCAATATCCTCCACTATTTGTTCTCTAACCATAATTGCTGCTTCCCTGATAGCATTTTTAAATGCCTTCGGACTTGCAGAACCATGTGCTTTTATGACTGGTTTTTTTACACCCAATAAAAGCGTTCCCCCAAACTCATCATAATCAAATTTCTTTCTAATTTTCCTAAGTGCTGGCAACATAAAAATAGCGCCAAACATTGCCATAAGACTTCTCTTAATTGTACCTTTAATCATTTTAAAAATTGTTGAAATAAATCCTTCTCCAAGCTTAAGAACAATATTACCTACGAAACCATCACACACCACAACATCTGTATATCCAGCCAACAAATGAGAAGGTTCAAGGTTGCCAACAAAATTAATAGTTTTATCCTCTTTTAATAATTTATACGTCTCCGTAGTGAGCTCATTACCTTTGTGTTCTTCTTCCCCGATGTTAAGCAACCGCACTTCTGGTCTTTCTATGCCAAATCTGTGCTGTGCATACACCGAACCCATTTTGGCAAACTGAACCAAATGCTTTGTCTTACAATCAACATTTGCTCCAAGGTCTAGGGCAACAATTGGTTTTTTCATAGTTGGAAAAACAGCAACAATCGCTGGTCGATCGACATTCTTTATCCTACCTACTTTAAAAATAGAAGCAGCAAGAACCGCCCCAGTATTCCCAGCGGAAACTAAAGCATCCACCTGACCATTATTCAGAAGTTGAATCGCAACCATTAATGATGATGTTGATTTTTTTATTGCTTGAGTCGGTTGTTCATTCATGGAGATTCTATCTTTAGCATCAACTATAGTAATTCTTTTTGGTGAGCCATGAAGCGCCAGCTCTGCCTTCAGTGTCTGCTCATCACCTACTAATACGACTTCTACCTGAGAATCATTTTTGACTGCTGCAACTGCACCCATAACTTCATTCTTAGGAGCGAAATCTCCACCCATTGCGTCTATTGCTATCTTCATAGGAAATATTCTCTATTTAGTTCGTAGTTTCTTGTTTTTTTAATATCTGTCTTCCTTGATATTCACCACAAGCAGTGCACACATGATGAGGTCTAACCTCAGCGTGACAGGTTGGGCAAGTAGAAATCTCGGGCATTGTTACTTTCCAATGAGCACGTCGCTGATCTCTCTTTGCTTTAGTTGTTTTCTTCTTTGGTACAGCCATTACAGTCCTCCGTCTTCTTTTTTAACTTTGCCAAAACAGCAAGTCTTGGATCAATTGTCTTTTTCTGTTCCTGCTCTTTAACCTGACAATTTATATCACATTTAGGAGCTATTGGCAAATTTAAAATAATTATTTCACGTATCATTTCAGAAAAATCTAGAGATAAATCAGAGCTATAAGTAAAATAGATGTCGTCCTCTTGAATTTCATGATCTTTGTCTGGAGGGAAAAAAGCTTGCGACTCATCGATAAATCTTTCTTCAAAATCTAAGGATAATTTTTCTTCAAACACTTTTAAGCATATTGCACATTCCATTAAAACAGTCGTAACACACTTACCCTTGGCAATAAGCCCCATGCCAGTATTTGTTATTGTGCCTTTTAAAGTTACGGGCCCTTTAATTTCGAAATCTTCGTCTAAGTCCATAAACAGCTTTTCGGTTAAATCAACCTCAAAGCTCGCGCCAACAGCACCTAATAATGGATTAATATCAATTTTCATAAAACTCACCCTTCCAAACCTCACCCGGCGTAATTAGCCAAGAACTTCCTAAATACTACAATGTCGCCACCCTCTTATTTCGACAGGCTCAACACATCGCCTAAAAGAGAGGGTTTATATTACCATAGAGTTAATAAGTTTTGTATCTAGGGTTTTACCCTTCCGCCATGAACCAGTCGCTTCCGCTCCGGTTCATGGCACCTTCCCTTAAAAAGGGAAGGATAATTAATCAAAGTTATTGTAAATTGTTAAACTCTTCCACTTCTTTAACCAAGGAATCTTTTTGCATCAGCAAATTTCTCTTCTTCACCGAAAGCATCTCTGTATAATATGCAGAAATTATTAATAGACCCACCATTACTGCTAACAAAAAAATAGAAATAAAACCTTTTTTCATAATAACTGCCTTATCCTATCATAAAGGATGACCGCCACACTGACGCTCAAATTTAAGGAATCATTTTGTCCAAGCATCGGTACTGAGACATTAATATTGGCCTGCTTCTTCCAAAACTCAGAAACCCCATGATGCTCACTACCAACAACTAATGCGAACTTATCCGAAAGTTTTGCCTGATGATAAACTATTGTTGCTTCAGGCGTTGCAACTAATACTTTGATTCCTGCATCAATAAATTGTTTATACGCGTCTTCTTGAGATAAAATTAAAAACGGAACACTAAAAAAAGTACCCACGCTATTCCTTATAACATTGGGATTATAAATATCCGTTTGTTGATTATTAAAAACTATTGCCTCAACACCAGCCCCATCCGCAATTCTAAACAAAGCACCTATATTACCCGGCTTTTCTATGTCTTCACAAACAAGAACACAATTAGCACGACTTAATTTATAGTCACTATCTTTTTTCTGAAAAACTCCAACTATTGTTTCTGTTTTTTCGCGATAACCAATCTTCTCAAACATCTCTATACTAATAATATATTTAGGAACATCCTCTTTTAATAAAGAAAGTTTTCCTTCTAATCCCCACAACTCTTGGCAAATAAACTCATTCTTTAAGGCAAGATTGATTTCCTTTTCGCCTTCAACCAAAAAAGCAGATGTTTCATCTCGATATTTTTTTAAGCGTAATTTGCATAAATTCTTAAATTTCACGTTTTGCGTGCTGGTTATTTTTTCCATAGCTCTATAGTAAATAGTTAATCAAAAATCGTAAATAGTGAATACAGGGAAAAAGAAGGACAAATTAATGGGATAAAAATATTTTCTTTACGACAATTTATTAATTACAAAGAAGGAGTTATTTATGCACCATAAAATCATTGGATATAGTCAATTTAATCTAGCAACACTTTTCAAGGAAATTTCCCATTCCTTACAACAACCTCCACAAATTGTTACAGAATATCTTAACAAATATCCAGGACATGCAGAATTAATACTTTTTGTGGCAGTCACAGAATTATTAAACAAAAACCCAGAGGATATAAGAACAGCACTATTAAAAATGCTTGCTGAAACTATTTCTGCTCACCCAGAACAAGTTGACAAAATTGTTTGTGGCGCGGTTATGGCAGCGCCATACTTTAGAGAAGACATAGTTGTACAAGCAGTCGCGACATCATTAGTAATAACTGACGTGCCCAAATTCTCGCAAATAATGCAAGGAGCTAATGACGCTAGTTTTATTAACGTCACCTCTTTGATTGATATTTTTTAAACATGCCAAACATTTAAAATAAAAGGCGGGAATTTTTATTTCTAAATTCGATACATTTAATGTTAATAGACAAAAGGAGAAGCTGTGACAATAAATAACATTAATAAAACAACACCCACCCCTACAGGCAATAATGTGGTCATCCAACAAAGAAAATTCAAGTTCATAGCAACAATATTTGGTAAATATGAGGACAAAATTGAGATATCATTTACTAATAAATCCATTAATATTAAAGTTAACCCAGGCACGACTCTTCAAAAAAAATATCAGGCTAATGTTAATTTTGATAAATTCAATCCCAAGGAAACGTTAAAGGCAATTCTTGTAATAAGTAGCGTAATTGATAAAGTGATACTTTCGGAATCAGATAAAATTTACCTAAAAAACGCCATAGGCAGATTAAAAGATGACTTCAAAAACAAGCAAGTATCTTTGCGGTTCTCAACCACAAATCTGATAGACATTAAGGAACTACACGAACTAGGGATAGAACTAAAAGACATAATAGTAAGATCAAAGGGACCGGTCTCATTTCAAAACCCTTTACCTGGACCATTCGCAGAATCTGCAGAAAGATTAATAGGATCAGTCGTAATGACAGAAAATAATAAAAACGAGTTTTCTCAAGAATACAACAAAGACATGCAAACAATAGCCACACTAGAAGGGTTTAAATTACAAATTATTCAAACAAAAATATCAATTAATCCTGAAGACAGTCAGGTTGTTTTAAGTGATTCTTCAAGAGTGACACCAATTTCAAAAGATGTGTTTGCCGAAATTAAAAACGCCTACGGTTATTCTGCTCCAACTTACTTCACTGACAAGCAACACGTCGACTACCACAGAGGCATGGGTTCTGCGATGGATGGCGTTTTAGCTAAAGACATGAAACAATTAAATCAAGACTCTATAAAAGAAGGAAAAAGTTATTTTGAAGGAGGTAACATTTTAACCGCTACTAGTACAGACAATTCAAAGGTTATAATAATAGGTGCTAGTTCTTTTGATATTAATAATGCTATTTTTAGAACAAACTATGTGACTTACAATGAATTACTAGAAGCAAAAACAGTTGCTGGTCAAACAGGAATCAGGGAAATAATAAACCAAAAAACTTTTGAAATGATGGCAACAGATTTAAATATTCGTCCTGAACAAATGTTGTTTATACCTCAAATGGGATTACACATAGACACATATCTGAGACCTGGACTCAATGGAGAAATTTTTATCAATGACTGGGGAACATCAGTCAAGCTACTTACAGCATTACTCAAATTAAACAACCTTTCTGCTGAGGAAAAAAACTACTATTCTTCATTTTTAGAACACGCGCAGGCAATGGGGAAAAAGCATGAAAACGTCTACAAAGAAACTTATAAAAAACTAACAGAATATGGATTTACCGTCATAAAGGTACCAGGAGTCTTCTATAGCAAAAAAACCTTGAACCTGCCAGCCAAGCACATTAATTTCATGAATGGCGTTATGGGCACCGGTAACTCAGGAACCTTCTATATTACAAATGGAAGCAATTTCCCTAGACTAAATAATATTGTTGCTAGCATATTCAAACACTTTGGAATTAATAATATTTATTTTACTGGAAGATCACTAGATAGTTTTTCTTTCGACCCAGCTGAAAAATCTTTGTTAAAATTTGATTCAGGTGTAGACTGCAGAACCCTCGAGTTCCCCAAAGATGACAACAATAAATAATAGCTTTTAGTTTACATTTATCTCCTTTACCCTGATAATAAAAGCATGACTAAAACAGCGATACTTATTGATGGTGGGTTTTTTCTAAAAAGATATTATGCGGTTTATGGCAGATCTCCGATGGAAGATGGAGCCGATAAAGTAACCAAAACCATCTCTAATATTTGTTCTGAGTTTCAAAAGAAATTTGAATTTGATTTGTTAAAAATCTTCTACTACGATTGTTTCCCTTACATAAACAAAGAAAAAACTCCTATCTCTGGCAAGGTAATTGATTTTAGCCAAACATCCTTGGCACAATTTAAAATGAAACTTTATGATGAGCTTAAAAAAACAAGAAAAATGGTTTTAAGACTAGGAGAACTAAAAACTGGTTATGGTTGGCTAATCAAACCCATGCTAACTAAAGGACTATTAAGTGGAGCAAATGACTTTAAGTCGTTAACAGACGATGACTTCTATTTTGACCTTCAACAAAAAGGCGTAGACATGAAAATAGGCCTAGATATTTCAACCTTTGCTTACAAAAAACAAGTTGATCAGATTATTCTAGTAGCAGGAGATGCCGACTTTGTACCAGCAGCAAAAGTTGCGAGAAGAGAAGGGATTGATTTTATACTAGATCCTATGTGGCAACACATTGATGATCAACTATTCGAACATATTGATGGGCTCTATTCTGTCTGCCCTAACCCTAATCAAAAGAACAAAAGGGTAAGCAGAAATAACCAATAAATAATATGCAAACCAACAGATGGTTAGGACCAATCATTCTTGTTGCCTGTGTATGCCTTTTCTTCCCAAGCTATTTTCACTACAATTACAAACAATTTATTAAAATGTCTAAAGCACAATTAATCTATGAACATAACAAAAACTACAACCGCAAATTATCCTTCACGGACAACAGTGTTTACAAAGTTTTTAATAATTCTGTTAATAGTGAGATAGAACAAATAACCTTTACAGACCTAACCTTAACTGGCACAGACAATTCTCTTACAATAAGCTTATTAGGAGACAAACCCTTTTTTTTCCAACTGGAAAAAAACTTTCTTCATCAAACTGCTACTAGTTATCTTTACGGAAACACTGAAGAACGCTCTTTCTTACTCTCCTGCTTGCAAACAAAAAAGACAAAACAGATAAACAATGAAAAACTAATGTACCAAACCCTCTTTTTGCCTTATATACCAAGCTATCTTGGACATATGCATATCCAAGCTAAAGACAAGCTCTACTTAATAGCGTTTGAAAGCCAAATCATAACTGCTGACATCAGCTTAAATGAAAATGGATTAATATCTAGTATTTCTACGGAAAAATTTCTGGCCACTTACTTTAACTATAAAAACGAAAAAGGAGTACAAATACCTAAAAACATGACAATCAACGAACAAAAATATCAACTTAAAAAAATTAAAATGAATATACTTAATACACGTCGTTAGGAACGACCTCTTCGAAATCCGCGCTTTCTCCTCTATTCCAGAGTTCTAGTTCTCTATTATACTTTTTCCCAAATTGATTCCAAACACCAATAAATAAAGAAGCAAACACTGGTCCAATAATAAACCCAACTGGTCCAAACCAAGCTAATCCACCCAATGTTGATAGAAAAATAATTGCTGGATGTGGACCAGCACGCCTAGAAACAAAAATAGGTTTAATATAACTTTGCGTGATTGTTGTACCAACATACGCCAAAACTATAACCAACAACCCCACAACCCACTTGCCAGAAACAATCAAAAAAATTCCAGCCGGAACTAACACAAAAATTGCTCCAACAATTGGAATCACAGACAAAAGCATGATTACAACTCCCCAAAAGACGGGAGAACCTATTCCAAACAAATAAAAAATCAAAGCTCCATAAATCCCCTCCAAAACACCCACAAACATAGTTCCCAGTAAAGTTGCATCTGTTATATTAACTACTTCGTTAATAAGCCGTTGCTCTTCTTTGTCGTCTAATGGTGATAAATACATTAATTTCTTAATAAGAATATCTCCATCCGTATATAAAAAATAAATAACAAAACAAATTATAAACAAATGAAAAATATTGAAACTAATTGTTATCAAAATCTGACTGGTAAGATTAACAATATTACCGGCAGAACCTCGCAGAACATTTGTTAACTCTTGCATAACATTTATCTGTAACCCACTCTCAAACAAAGGCTGCAAAAAATATATCTCACTAAACTTATCAATAATCACTTGTGCTTTGGGAATGGAAATCATAATTGTTGCATAAATTTTAACAAGCTCATTAGCCAGTATCACACCAATAACTATAATTGGAATTATTATTATTAACAAAATAGCCAGAACTGTTAAGGCAGCAGCTAATTGCTTGAACTTTAGTTTATTGCATAAAAAAGAAAAAACACCTCTCATTACATGTGCCAAAATCACAGCCAAGAAAATATCGATAAAATACGGCGATAAAATTTTGTAGAAAGCCATGGTAAGAACTATCAGCAAAAAAAAGAAAAACCAATCCGGTATGCTAAGTTTTTTCATAAAGTACCTCTAGTAACATTATAAGAAAGTTTATGAATAAAACCTAGATATATTTAAACTATTTCTAAATGCATAGCATGTTGCTTATTAATATACTCAACTAGCTGTTTTAAGCGATCCATACTATGGTCATTAACAGGAAAAGTTCCAGTATAATAATTAGACGCAAATTCCGCAATGTACTTATTTGTCATACTTAAAGCTTGCATTCTCTCTCTCTGATTAACTGTTTCACCTATCTTCACAATCTTCTGTTTTAACGTGATTAGCTTCTTTTCATAGTAAACAATCTCTGTGCTTCTAATGGACTCGCGAATATCATCAACAACCTGCGCCCAATGTACATCATGAAAAGAATATGCCAAAACTTGTTTCACATTATTTAAATAAATATTGCGTACTTGTTTTTTGTGTTCTATAGAAAAATTTGGGTTAAGCATCTCAACAACAACATACAACTTATAATTAAGCGCCCAACCTAATACTCTCTTTTTAAAACTTTCTGGTATTATTCTATCAAGCATTTCGTTTTTTGAGGGAACGTCTTCATTAAAAGTATGCAAATACGTTCTGCCCGATTCTCCCAGCATTAAATTAACTTCTTTGATAAAAGATTCCTTCTGTCCCAACAAAAGGTTGTAAGTAGTTCGATATTGATTAAGGATAATTTTATTCTCATTAACTTCATTAACAACAGCTGCCCCATCGCGAACTTCCTCAGACCTATTTATGATAGTAACGTCTGGGTTGGGTAAAAAATCTTTAAAGTTTGGCCTATCAAGATCCTTTTCTTCTCGCCTTGAATCTATCTGTATATGAGGTGTGTTTGATATATTGATATTACCTATTTCCATTTTGCTTCCTCTTTAATACACAACTAATCCTTTTCAAAAAGGACTTATAATAATATCGTATCAATAACTCGAGATTCCCATTTAATTTTATTTATAATTGTTCCCCTTAATGGTATTCTATAATAATCAGTTCGGAATTTGGATAGAAGCCAATGACATCAGGGGTTTAAGGATATATTGAAAGATATTGATTAATTATTTATTAGAAAATATCAAAAGAAATGTCTGATATTTCTCCTTCAATAACTTTTGATGGTTCTCCGGTGTAACCAACAGGCTTCATTATGTTATTAAAGCAAAAAT
>Ga0265294_10007564_pt1 | contig 12833 bp, 14 predicted proteins | sample MunlanPumphouse3_FD_192504 | JGI IMG/M metagenome (GOLD analysis project Ga0265294, IMG submission 192504) | Groundwater microbial communities from a municipal landfill in Southern Ontario, Canada - Pumphouse #3 | ecosystem: Environmental > Aquatic > Deep subsurface > Groundwater | place... | reverse complement strand
TAATATTTCTGCTTCAATAGCAGCACCAACAGAAACAACCTCTTCAGGATTAATTGATTTGTTTGGTTCTTTGCCAAAATATTCTTTAACTCTGTTTCTAATTGCAGGAATTAAAGTAGTTCCACCTACAAGAATAATTTCATCAACATGGTTTTTATCAATTTTTATTTCTCTTAGGGTTTTATCAACTCTTTCAATTGATTTTTCAATTAAATCTTTAGTCATTGATTCAAATTGTGCCCTAGAAAGTTTGTAATCTAAGTGTTTTGGTCCTTCTGCATCAGAAGTAACAAAAGGAAGATTAATATTAGTTTCAAAAGCAGAAGAAAGCTCTGACTTTGCTTTTTCAGCAGCTTCTTTTAGTCTTTGTAGAGCTAAAGGATCTTTACCGAGATCAATTCCTTGTTCTTTTTTAAATTCTTCTAAAATCCAATCAATTATTCTTTGATCAAAATCATTTCCTCCTAAATGAGCTTCACCTCCTGTTGCTAATACTTCTACAATATCTGGAGAAACATCTAGTATCGTAACATCAAAAGTACCTCCCCCAAAATCATAAACAAGAACTTTTTTTGCTTCTTTTTTTCCAAAACCATAAGCTAAGGCAGCAGCAGTTGGTTCATTGATTATTCTTAGTACGTTAAAACCAGCAATTTCTCCGGCAGCTTTTGTTGCTTTTCTTTGGGAATCATCAAAATTAGCCGGACAAGTAATAACAGCATTGGTTATTTTTTCTCCTAATTTTTCTTCGGCATCAGTTTTAATTTTTTGTAATATCATAGAAGAAATTTCAATTGGAGTGTACCACTTATCACCCATTTTAACTTCTATGCCACCATCATTTCTTTCTTTTGTTTCATATGATAGCAATTTTAATTCTTTTTGAACTTCAGGATCTGAAAATCTTCTACCAATAAATCTTTTTACAGCAGAAATAGTGTTTTTAGGATTTGTAATAGCCTGTCTTTGAGCTAAAATTCCAACCACTCTTTCGTTATTTTTAGTTATAGCAACCACAGAAGGAGTTAAAATTGATCCTTCTCTGTTTTCAATTGCTTTTGGTTCCCCATTAACAATTGACGCGTATTTTGTTATAGCTGTTCCTAAATCAATACCTAATATTTTAGACATATTTTTTAAAAAGTTATTATTACAATAGTATATTATCTAATTAGCACTCTAATGTCAAGAGTGATACAAAATACTTTTGTAAAATTTTTTATATTTTTTCTTGAACTTTAATTTTAAGCTTTTTTCCTTCTTTTATTTTAGGAATCTTTATTTTTAATATACCATTTTCATAATCAGCCACTGCTTTTTCTTTTTTAATTGATTCGGGAAGACTAACAATTCTACGATAATAGCCAGTGCTAATTTCTTTTCTAAAATAACCCTTGTTTTTTTCTTCTTTTTTGGTTTCTTTTTTGGTTTCTATTTTTAAAGACGAGTCCCCTACTTCAATATCTATATCTTTAGGATCAATGCCTGGTATTTCTATTTCAGCAACTATTTCTTTTTCTGTTTCATATATATCCATTTTAGGAGCTTTAAGTGAACTATCTTCAAGAGATTCAATCCATTCGTTTTCAAATAATTGTTTAAAAGGAATTAAAGCCATAATTTTAAAAGGTCTTTTCGAGATTAACTCTTATAACCTTTTGATAATTTATTGTTTTATTATGTCTTATTAATTTTCTTTTTTACTAACCTTTACTTTTGCTGGCCTTATAACTTTTTCTTTATATTTATACCCTTTTTCTATTTCTTCAGCTATTTTTCCATCCTCTTCTCCTTTTACTTCTTCTACAGCTTCATGTATACAAGCATCAAATTTATCACATTTTATTTCTTCTAAGCCTTCGTTTTTTAAGATATTTTCTAGTTGTTTTTTAATTAACAATAATCCCTTGGTATTTTTATCTATTTCTAGGATTGATTTTTCTGCTAGATTAAAATTATCTAAAATAGGAATGATTTTATGAAATAAGTCTTCTTTTATTAAATCAATTAAATGAGCTACTCTTTCTGATTCTTTGTTTTTGTAGTTAATAAAATCAGCTTTTTCTCTTTGCCAGCCAGAAAAATACTCTTGTTTTTTTTCTTCACATTCTTCTAATTGTTTTTTTAATTCTTCTTTATTCATATATTTTTTCTAAAAAAGTGTTTAAGGAGTTCATTAAATGAATGTTTTTATCATAATTCATTCTTTTTGGCCCAATTAATATAATTAAAGCATCATTGGATTTTTTAAAATTACATTTTGAGCAAATTAGGCTTAATTTATCAGTTTTAGGAAAAGGAATTTCTTTGCCAATAAAAACATTGATTTGGGAGTTTAATTCTAATTTTTTGATTTTTTCTTCTATGTCATCTAAAAAATTAACAAAACCAGATAAAAATATTTGATTGTTGAATTCAGGTTCTTTAGATATTTCTTCCCAGCCAGCTTGCCAGTATAATTGTTTATTTAAAAAGTGTAGAGTTGAAAAAATAGAAGCTGATTCAGCTAAGTATTTAGTTAAACGAGAAGCTATTTCAAATTCATCAATGTGTTTTTCAATAACTTCTATTTTTTCTCTTTCTTTGTTTTCTTTTTCTAAAATATTATTAACAAAATAGCGATAAGCTTTATCAGTAGGAATTCTTCCTGCTGAAGTATGGGGCTGTTCTAAGTAGCCATTTTTAACAAGATTTTGAAATTCAATTCTAAGAGCAGAAGGACAAAGATTAAAATTGTATTTTTTAGAAAGAAAATCAGAACCAACTGGTTCAGCTGTTTTAATATATTCTTTAATTAAACAATTAAGTATTTGATTTTGTCTTTCAGTAATCATTAAGTAAACTATACCATAATAGTTTTATCAGTCAAGAACTTGGATTGCTATTCTAAATAGTATTTTTTGAGCACTTTTAAGTTTTCGTCTAATTCATAAATTAAAGGAATGGCTAAGGGTATTTCTACTTTAGCTATTTCTTCTCCAGAAATATTTTCTAGTATTTTAACTATTGCTCTAATACTGTTGCCATGGGCAGAGATAATAATTTTTTTCCCTTGTTTAATCTTTGGAAATATTTCTTCTTGTAAATATGGTAAAACTCTGGCCTCAGTGTCTTTTAAGCTTTCTGTTAGAGGGACATTTATTCCTTTGTATTTTTCATCATTGCCTTGATAAAATTCACTATTAATATCTATTTTTAATGGTCGAACATCATAACTTCTTCTCCATAACATAAATTGTTCTTCCCCATATTGTTTTTTTACATTTTCTTTGTTTTTTCCTTGAAGATCGCCATAAAATCTTTCATTTAATTGCCAGGCTTTTTTAATTGGAACATTTAATCCTTCTAAGATTATATTTAAAGTATCAGAAGCTCTTTTAAGATATGAGGTATATGCTAAATCAAAAGAATAGTCTTTTAATAATTCTTTAGCTTTTTTAGCTTGTTTGATTCCATTTTCAGATAAAGGAACATCAACCCAGCCTGTAAATATGTTTTCTTTGTTCCAAACACTTTCTCCGTGTCTTATAATTACTAATTTCATATAATTCTATTTTATCAGAAAAAAAAGAAAAGAACAATCAGTTTCTTTTTATTTAAATTATGATATTATTAATACAATGAAGAAAATAGATAGAAAAGATTTTGTTTTAAAAGAATACGAAAAAGAAGCGTATGAAGATTATCCCTTGCCAATTGGATTTAATCAAACGATTTCTCAACCAAGTACTGTTAATTTTATGTTAAAGCTTCTTGATCCTCAAAAGCAAGAAAAGATTCTTGATCTTGGTTCTGGTTCTGGTTTTTCAACTGCTTTATTGGCTGAAGCTGTAGGAGAAAAAGGAAAGGTTTTTGGAGTTGAAAAAATTTCAGAACTAGTTTCTTTTGGAAGAAAAAATCTTTCTAAGTATGATTTTAATAATGCAACAATACTTGAAGCAGGAGAAACATTAGGACTTCCCACTGAAGCTCCTTTTGATAAAATTTTAGTTTCTGCTTCAGCTAAAGAAATTCCTCAAGAATTAATTGATCAATTAAAAGTAGGAGGAATTATGGTTATACCAGTAGAAAATAATATCTTAAGAATTAAAAAAACAAAGCATGATATTGAAATACAAAAATACGAAGGTTTTGTCTTTGTTCCTTTAAGATAAAATAAAGCTTCCAGGAAGTTCTTGAAAATTAGAAGAAAACTCTTCTTTGAAAGAAACATAGGGACGGTTTTTTGTTCTACTTGCTCCATGAAAATCTATTAAATCAACAGTTTCAAAGGCTTGTTTGAATAAATCATAATGCATGGCATGACCAATTCTATTAGCTTTTCCTTCATCTGTTTGAGCTGTAAACATAACCATTAGTATTTTTTTAGAGCAAGATTGAAAAATATACCCAAAAACAAAACCAATCATTTTATTGTCTTTATAACACAAAGAAACAAGACAGTTTTCTGATAGTTTTTTAAACACATCAATGTCTTTAGGACTAAACCCAATTCTTTTACTAGAAAGCAAATATATTTGATATAGGTCTTTTAATTCTTTTTCGTCTAAGGAGTTTTTAATAATTGTATTAGATAAATTGTGGCCACGATTAATTTTATTTCTTAGTTTGCTGTCTATTTTAAAATCTTCTTTATTAATAATAATAGTTTCTTCGTCTTGGTGAATATATGCTGTTTTTTTAAATCCTTTTTCATTAAGAAGGTTAATTACTTCTTTTTTTGTTTCATTACAATATATCATTGGTAAATCAATTATTGTTCTTCCTTTAATATGATCAAGGAAATTTAAAAACCCTTGTTTTGTTTTACAATTAGGGCCAAAAGGAATATATGTTGTTTTACGAAATAGTTTTTTAGTTGATTGGTAGCGGTAATAAAAATCAGAACCTTTGTAAAACTCAAAACCAAATTCTTTGAATTGAATTGGGTCAAATATATAATAATTTATCATATTTAAACTAATCTTTTTCTTCTATTTTAGGTAAAGTAGATGGCCTATCAAAAGATTCTTCGAATAAATCTTCTTTTTCTTCTTCTATTTTAGGTAAAGTAGATGGCCTATCAAAAGATTCTTCTAGATTAATAATATTTTCTTTTTTTGTTTCTTTTTGTTCAGGAAAAGAAGGATATCTATCAAAATATTCTCCATCATCATTTTCTTTTGGTTTTTTTACTATTCCAGAAAATCTTTCTGTTAAAAATTCTTCAATTTCTGAATCAGTTTTTTCTTCAAGATTATTATTAAAAACATTTTCATGAGGCGCATCAAAATCTTTTGTTAAAAGCTCTCTTTCCATTTTTTCTTTTTCGCCCAATATAGTGCTTAGATTTTTTAATTCTTTTAGCAATTCTTGTTTATTTTGGTTGTCTCGAGCAATATTAATTAATTTCATTTTTTCAGAATCTCCAGTTAATTTATTGTCTGGATGATACCAACTAGCTAAAATGCGGTACCCTTTTTTGAACCATTCAGGGTTTTCTTCTTTTTCTTTATTGAATATTTGTTCTTCAAAGTTTTCTTTTGACATAAAATAATTTTTTTATTCTTTGGATAATGATAACAAATTTAAAAATTACAGTCAATAATAGTTATTTAGGTTAAAAAGTAAACTAGTATAAAAAAAGAGACCTTTTCAATGCATTATTTTAATGATTGTTTTCAGCTTCAGCTGTGGTCTCTGACATTTTTGATGTAACAGGCCTGGGAGTCTCCGGATCCATTACATAATCCATCCACGATTTGAAAGGTATTCCTTTCCATGAGGATTGACCTTCGGGCCAAAATTCATCTGGTGCAATGCTGTGTCTATCAACAATTTGATCAATGGTTTTTTTGTTTTCCGGGCAATTAAATAAGCATTTACGCCAGTCTGGGCCAGAAAGATTATTTTCCATTTTACAGATATGACCAATTAATGGACAATGGTTGCCACGTTGGTCCATGTAGGCAATACCAAAAGCATCAAAAAATCCATAAAACGGACAAGGAAATCTTGGTATGGCGATTAATGGTTTTTTAATTTTTGGTTGAGGTTTTTCGAATGGATTGATTAATTTTTTAAACATCTAAACCCTCCTTTGGGTTATTGTTTTATATAATAAATAATTTATTATGTCAATGTTTCTTCTTTCGATTCAGTGTTAGAATTAGTTGAATACTTCAAGTTAGAAATATTAAATCTTTAATAATTACAATGCTTTTCAAATATTTTTTTTGTTCTGTGTTCTTCGTGTTTGTATTTATTATAATTTACTGTTTTTTGCCAAAAACTAACAATACATTTCCTCTTGATGCAAGTTCTTCATTAAAACATTTTGAAAATTCTAAATCCATAATCCTATTAAAATTATTCTTATCATTTAATATGTTCTTGTTTTTAATGTTTTGCCCTTCTATAAATGTATCTTCTATATTTGGGTAAACAAAATTTGGAAAACCAAAAACTTCTACATTTACAAAATTTGCTTTCTTATAATAATCCTTAATTTCGTTCGGAGTAAAACAACGAATGAATGGCATTTTATCGTTAAACTTAATCAACGAATCATTTTTAATCACATCTAACCCCTTAATATCATTCGTTAAAATTTTAAAAAAATAAGAATGATATTTATTAGACACGATTGAAGTATATACCCCGCCCTTCTTAACTTTCTTGTAAATTTCTTTAATTGCTATTAAGGGATTCTTTGTAAAGCTTAATACATTATAAAAAGAAATTGCTACATCGTAATAATCGTCTTCTAAAAAAGATAGATCTTCTATATTCTCAACATATGAATTAAAATACTTTGAATTTTTTTTATTTTTAATTTTTTCATTAGCCTCACTCAGCATTTCTTCTGTAATATCCACCATGTCTATCCGGGTCTCTATTTTTTCTTTCTTAAATAAATCGTGAAGAATTAAAGACCATCTTCCTGTTCCAGCTCCCGCATCAAGAATATTTAGTTTCTTTTTACTCGAATTACTTTTTATGATTTTTTCTTCTACAATTTTTTTTAATAATTCATCAGACAATTTCCAATATAATTGTTCATCTACCATATCATATTTTTCTGCCTTGTCTGAAAAATATTTTTTTACTTCATCGTAATGTTTTGACATATTTAAATATTTTTATACTTTGATTATAACTAAAATAAGAAAAGAAAATTTCTTAAAAAAATATTCAAACTTCATTAATTTATTATAATTGTTTTGAGAAGTTTCTATTGGTAAAAAACTTCCAACATAATGATAAGAAATATTTTTTAAAAAAACATTATCTTTTTCTAAATCAAAAAATAATTTTCTAATTTTTTTCATCGTATAATTTTTTTCATCATCCAGTCTGTATCCTTTTATGTGATTTGTTATCGGTCTTAAAAAAGAATTTGATAAAAGTCTTGCTTTAGCAATGGCTAGTGATTTAAAATTAGGAACTCCTATACACATATAACCATTTTTTTTAGTTACTCTTGTCATTTCTAATATCATTTTTTTAGCTTTTTTTATATCATAATGCTCCAACACTCCAATATTCCAACAAAAATCAAAAGTTTCATCATCGAACGGCATATTAAAAATATCTCCCATTAAAAAATCTACATTTTTTACATTATAATATTGAGCTAATTTTTTTGAAGACTCTATGGCATTTTTTGACTGGTCTAATAATACAACCTTTTTTACATCATTTGCCAACAATAAACTAGAATTACCAGATCCTGAACCGCATTCTAAAACCATCATATCATTTTTAATAGGAATGTTTTTTCGAATTGTTAAATCTATGTGTTTATAACAATCAACCCACCAGTAATTACTAATTTCTTGATATGTTTCTGTGTCGTTACTTCTTTCGAATTCTTTTTCCCAATTTTTACTCTTCATAATATTTTGTACCGCTTTCTAAAAATTCAAAAATTTTTTTATCACTATCTATTCTGACCCTTATTCCCAATGGAACTGTTATCATCGGATCGCTATGTCCAATATCAACATTAAAAAGGATTGGAATATTATATTCTTTAAAATATTCTTGAATTATTTTTTTTAACTTATCAATTTCTTGCTTGGTATATGCAAATGGTCTTCCTATTATCATACCCTTAATCCCATCAAAAACACCTGATAATTTTAAATCCATTAAGTATGAATCTATGTTGGCTAACGACTCTCCTTTTTCAAGGGAATCTCCTTCTGGTATTTCCCAGAAAAAAATAGTATTTTTGAAGTTCGGCCAAAACCTTGTCCCCCTCAAATGAATTATTGAAGATATGCACCCTCCCACAATCGAACCTTCTGCACATCCTTCTTTGATCCATTCCCATCCAGTATTAACAAGCATTTTTCTTCCTCTTTTCAGGTCCTCCTCATTAAACCAATTTAATATTTCTTCTGTATATTCACTTGAAGGATATATTTTTCCTATAGGAGCTACTTGCATTAATGCTTTTTTAAAATATTTTTCCGTATAAGTTAGTATTTTAGGATTTTCTGCAAATTGATTTAATCCCGATGGACCATAAAAACTTACTAAATCACATTGTGTCAATAGGGCAAAGTGTAAAACCGTAACATCAGAATAACCTAAAAATATTTTTGGATTATTCTTAATTAATTCAAAATTTAGATAATCTAAAATCTGATTAGAATGATTTCCTCCAATAAAAGAAATTATTGCTTTAATTTTAGGATCTTTAAAAAAATTGTTAATATCTTCTGCTCGCCTTTTAGGATCTCCAGCAACATAATCATCAACCATTAATGCATTTTTACCTATTTTTACATTAAAACCCATCAAATTCAAAGCTTCAACTGCTTTTTCCACTCTATGGGGGACTAATCCAGCTAAGGGTGCAGACGGACTGACTAACCCTATTAAATCACCTTTTTTTAAATAATCTGGTTTAATCATGGTAAGGACTTTATATTTTTTAATCTAGGATAAGGAATAACATCTTTTATGTCTTCTTTTCCTAGTGTCCAAGCAATAAATCTTTCTATTCCTATTCCAAACCCGGAAGTTTTTTTATAATCTTTCATTCTTCTTAAGTCAATATACCATTCATAAGGAGTAGAAGAAATATTTTGCCTTTCTAGCGATTGATACATTTCTTCTGGATTATCTTGTCTTTGTCCGCTTCCAACAATCTCTCCACCAAAACCTTTTTTAATGATTGGTGGAAATAAAAAATCTGCATTAATAGTTTTATTTTCTAAATACGGTTTTTGATAAAAAGGAACTCTATCTCTATCAAAATTTTTTATCCAAATTGGGGTATCAACCTTTAATATTTTCATTAGTTCAAGTTCCCCGGCGCTACTTATATCCCTTCCCTTTTTTTCAAAATTAATATATTTCTCTTTTTTATTTTTTATTAAAATATTTATTGCTTCTTCAAAATCAATTTCAAAAAATTTTTTTGAATTAATAACCTTTTTTAATATTTTTTTTGTTTGTTTATTATTTTTACTTATTTTATCAACTACATTTTCCATCAATAAAATTGTTTCGCATAAAATCTTAATATATCCCTCGATAATAGGCCTTAATTCGTTCAATGTTCCTATCATTTCTAATTCACAATGAAAAAATTGATTAATATGTCTTTTATCTGGATTTTCTCCCCTCATTGAAGGCAAATAACAATAAACTCTATTAAAATTGTTCAAAAGAATCGGCTCAAATCCGAACTGAGAAGAATCCACTAAAAAGGTTTCTAAGTTTCCGAATTTAATATTAATAGCTTCAGAATCGGAACCAGGTCCCATCGGAGAAGAAATGCTAGGCGTTAACATAAAAAGATCAACACTCGTTGATCTTAATTTTGCGCCTAAATAATAATCAGAAACCAATCTTATATATTGTCTTAAAATTAATAAGGCATGAAAATAGTTTTCTGTGGCAATATCTTTATAATAGTTTTTAACGTTGTATTTAGGGACAGAAAAATTTCCCTTAGTCTTACCTATGCTTAAATCATCTTCTATTAATCTCTTTTTAATATAAGCAGGAATCATTAATCTTATTGATTTAATAAATCTCTTACTAATATTAATACCTAAAAAGACACCAAAAGTCAATTTAAAAAGAGATTAATGAATCTCTTTTATTATTTTTAATAAATTGGGTGATATTCCATACGTTTCTTTTATTTGATTTTCATTCATTTTTATTGATGAAAGCTTTTTGCTTATTTTATCGATATTATTCTTGAAAATTATTCCTTCTTCATTGATGATTTTTACAATAGTATCCATTTCCGTTTTTGGATAATTTTTTTTATAAAAATCAAACAATAAGTCATTTATGTCCATTTCTTCGTCTTTGATGATAAATATTTCTATTACGGTTCGTATCATTTTTCTTAAGACATATCCTTGTTTATTCTTGAACGGAACAACATTTTCATCAATAAGAACACCTATTGTTCTTAAGTGATCGGTTATTATTTTTAGTTCATTTTGGGGGATGTCAATATTCTTTTTCTCAAAAAAACTTTCTACACATTTGAATTGATCATTTATTGAATCAATTCCATAATGATTACACCCTTGCTTTATTGCTAAAAGTCTCTCTATCCCAATTGCTATCTCGAATCCCTGATTTTTAATTACCTTAACTGTTCCGTCCTCTTCTTTTGCGTTAATATTGATAACGTTTAAAAGAGGAATGTAAATATCTTCTTGATGTAATAACTCCTCTGCACTAGAAATTTTTTTATTGTTGCGTGAATATATCAATGTTATTCCTTGTCCTACAAGAGACTCTTTTCCGAATCTCCACTCTGTCCAAAAAATATCATTGCCCTTTATCTGAAATATTTTATTCATCTCAATTCCATTTTTTAAAAGTGCTTCCTTAAATGAAGCATTGCCAAGGGGGACGATGAAATAGAACATATTTTTGTCAATATTTATATATTCCAGTAATTCAAATAAAAAATTCATAACTTCGCAGCAATTTGAATTAAAAAATATAGAACCAAACATTTCAAAAAAAGTGTTACAGTAATTACTCTTTTTTATTTCTTCTAAGGAGTAGGCCTTGCCCCCTGCTCTAATACACTTTTGTATCAAAGCAATGTTTTTCTTAGAATACTCTTCTTCTAAGAATAAATACTTGAAGGGTGTAACGCTAGCATTCAAAAAAAGTAAATCCTTTTCTTGAGAAATTATAGGGAATGAGTTGTAGATATCTAACCCTTTTTTTTCACAAAAGCTCAACAGTTTTTCTTTAACGTTCTTCGTCTTGTTCATTTTAATCACCTGATTTTAAAAGAACTTTATAAAATTGCATTTGTATTATAAAACACAAAAGGAAACATGTCAATAAGAAAATTCTGTATTTTTAACGCGTCTTGTATAGCGCTCAAAGTGGCTGAGCACTTCAAGTTAGAACTATTAAATCTCTAATATCTGTAATGCTTTCTCAAGTATTTCTATTTTTTCTTATTTTACCCTCTCCGTGCTTGTTTTTATTATAGCAAAAAGGTGACAAAAACAAAATCTTTAATTCTTTTTTCGAATCCTTTTCATCATCGAATTATTTAATTCTTCATCTGAAGAATTAAAATAAAAACCAGATTTATCTAAAGAATATCCTAAAAAAATAGGCATTTCTATTTCTTTGGAACATCTGAAAGATAATACTCCTAATTTATACTCATCTTGAAATTTATGCTCAAGACATGTTGCTCGTATTTTAAAATTTCTTAATTGTTTATCATCAAAAATAGGTTTTAAGGGTTCTTTTACAAATGATAAATCATTACAATCTATCCCCTTTGGAATTAAAAGAATTTGAAAAATAATTGACCCCTTTTCTTCGGGTAACTCTAACATTAAAGAACCATTAAAAATTCCTTTGGAGAATAATGAATTTTTTAATAATTCTTTTTGTCCAAAATTAACCTTTGGACACATAATCTTTTCAGGGGCTAATTTAAGCTGATCTAAATCCTGAAAAACAAATGTAATCAAATGATAAAATCCACGATTTGTTAACGCTAACGCTATTGGTGATACTTTTTTACGTCTCTCTTTAATTAAATGAGTGAGATGTGCATTTTTATTTAAATCTCTATCTAATGTTAGATGGTCGAAAAAAATATCTACTCCCTTTAAATGTTCTGGAAAAAAAGAAGTAGAACCACTATTGTTCAACGTAAAAACACCTAAAATTCGATAATTATCTTTACTTTTAACATAAACGGGTATTATTTTTCCAATTCCACTTTTCTCAAAAATAAGTTTATGAAAAACCCTTTCAAATACAGTAATATTTAGCTCTTTACTATTTTTATCAGATGTAGCAAATGTATTTTCAATAATAATCTCTATTTTTTGAGATTTATCAAACATTTTTTCAATTTTTTACTCTTTATTTCCATTTTAATAACTACAAATTTAAAAATTTTTTAATTTTAAAAAGGTATCATGCTTACAAATTTAACAATTTTTTCTTTTTTTCTTCAAATTCCTTTTCTGTAATTATTCCTTGTTCTTTTAATTCAGCATATTTCTTAATCTGTGTTGGAATATCTTCCTCTACTGTATTTTTTTTATCACTCTTGCCTTTATTAATCATTAAACTTACATAATTAAAAAATTCTTCAATTTCACCTTGCTGGATATGTTTCATCTTTATATTATTCCCAGATGCAAAAAAGGATATTGAATGCCCTAAAAAACCTTTTGATTTCTCAAAAGATGAAATATTTTCAAAAAGATAAGATTCCATATCATATCCTGTAAATTTTTTTGCGAAAAAAACCATTCTTTTTTCAGTAGCCGCTAGAATTCCACTTCTAAGCGAATCTCCTCCAAACCTTTTGCATTCAT
>Ga0265294_10007561_pt1 | contig 12835 bp, 15 predicted proteins | sample MunlanPumphouse3_FD_192504 | JGI IMG/M metagenome (GOLD analysis project Ga0265294, IMG submission 192504) | Groundwater microbial communities from a municipal landfill in Southern Ontario, Canada - Pumphouse #3 | ecosystem: Environmental > Aquatic > Deep subsurface > Groundwater | place... | reverse complement strand
GGACATTGATAAAGAGATTGAAGCTCTGCCAAAAGTCTATTCAACCGATGAATTAAAAGTGAAAACGACTGAAGAGTTAAAATTTCCACTCATGGAAAAAATTAAAGAAAAACTGCAAAATGTACCTGCTGATTTCCCAAAAATTTTAAAAATTATCGATGTTGATGGGGTTCGAGTAGTCTTTGAAAACGGTTGGGGATTGGTACGTGCCAGTAACACAACGCCTGTGTTAGTGACTCGATTTGAATCCACCATTGAAAAAGAAGCCAAAGTGTATGAACAAAAATTAAATGAATTGATTCAACAAGCCCAAGATGAACTTAGTCGCGCTTCAAACTAAGGTCAATGCCAATTTTGAGGATAATCTAAAGCACTTAGAGAGCATTATTAAAGAATTACCTAAGAATTCTTTAATTCTTGCTCCTGAGCTTTGTTTAACAGGGTATTCGTACGATACCATTGAACAAGCTGCCGCTTTTTCACAAAAAGCGATTGAACACTTTTTGAAACTCTCGCAGAATAAAACCATTGCATTAACGCTGACCCAAAAAGTTGAAAACTCTTATTACAACACCTTTCATCTGTTTTCCAAAGAAAACATTATTCACACACAATCCAAAGTTAAACTTTTTACACTCAATGAAGAGCATAACTATTTTACTGCGGGACAACAAGCAACTGTTCAACTGTTTGAACACAATGGGCTTAAAATTGGAGTTCTTATTTGTTTTGAACTGCGTTTTATTGAATTGTGGCAACAACTCAAAGGGGCTGATATTATTTTAGTTCCCTCCATGTGGGGAGTTAAGCGCAAAGCAAACTTTGAGGTACTCAGTCAAGCTTTAGCCGTGGCTAACCAATGTTTTGTGGTGGCAAGTGATTGTGCGAATGACGATTGTGCAAAAGGCTCCGCGATTATCTCCCCTTTTGGGGAAGTATTGCGAGATGACAGTCAAGAAATCCTCTCTTCCATAATTGATTTAAAAGAGATTCAAAAGATGCGGAAATATTTACCCGTCGGAATAAAACCATGAAACGAATTTTATTTGTCTGTTTAGGTAATATTTGTCGCTCACCCTTAGCACAAGCCATTGCAGAAGATTTTGCCCTAAAGCATCACCTTGATTTGGAAATCAACAGTGGAGGAACAGGGCATTGGCACGTGGGAGAAGCTCCGTGCGAAAACTCTATTTTAGTTGCCCAACAAAGAGGATTGAATATTGCCCATTATAAAGCCCAACAAGTCACAAAAAAAGATTTCTCTTATTACGATGTTATTGTGGGATTGGATCAAAGTAATATTCAAAACCTCAAAGCATTGGGCTGTAAAAACCCACTGAAACTAGGGGATTTTGGCTTTAATGGTGAAGATGTACCCGACCCTTATTTTTTTGATGGCTTTGAAGGTTTTGACAAAGTTTTTGATATGATAGAAACGTGTGTCCATAATTTATTCATCAGTCAATTCAAATAATCAGAATTCTGCGCAAATAGCAATTTTTGGATTGTGTAATCTTACAAATTCAATTACTATTGTAAAAATCAAAATAAAGGCATACGATGAGTTTCATAACAAACGCAAACCTAGAACAAGCAGATAAAGAAGTATTCGAAATAATAGAAAAAGAGTTAGAGAGACAAACCAATCATCTTGAAATGATTGCCAGTGAGAACTTTACAAGCCCAGCTGTTATGGAAGCTATGGGTTCAGTGTTTACCAATAAATATGCTGAAGGTTATCCGTATAAAAGATATTATGGTGGTTGTGAATTTGCTGATGCGGTTGAACAATTAGCCATTGATAGAGCGTGTAAAATCTTTGGATGTTCGTATGCCCATGTTCAACCTCATTCAGGAAGCCAAGCCAATGGTGCAGTGTATGCTGCTTTATTAAATGCAGGGGATAGAATCCTTGGTATGGATTTGTCTCATGGTGGACATTTAACCCATGGATCTAAACCATCTTTTTCTGGTAAAAACTATTCTGCCTTTTATTATGGTGTTGAACTAGATGGTAGAATCAATTATGATAAAGTTATGGAAATAGCTAAAATTGCTCAACCAAAAATCATCGTGTGTGGAGCATCTGCATACGCTAGAGAAATTGACTTTAAAAAATTTAGAGAAATAGCGGATAGCGTTGGAGCTATTTTATTTGCTGATATTGCTCACATAGCTGGTCTTGTTGCTGCTGGTGAACATATGTCGCCATTTCCTTATGCCCATGTTGTAACAACTACAACGCATAAGACTTTAAGAGGTCCAAGAGGGGGAATGATTTTAACCAATGATGAAGAGATTGCTAAAAAAATCAATAGTGCTATTTTCCCAGGAATTCAAGGTGGACCACTTGTTCATGTAATAGCTGCAAAAGCAGTTGCATTTAAAGAGATTTTAGACCCATCTTGGAAAGAGTATGCCAAACAAGTTAAAGCAAATGCCAAAGTACTTGAAGTGGTTCTTTTAAAAAGAGGATATGATTTAGTTTCTAATGGAACAGATAATCATCTTGTATTAGTAAGTTTTTTAAATAAACCATTTTCAGGAAAAGATGCAGATGCCGCTTTAGGCAATGCTGGAATTACAGTAAATAAAAATACTGTTCCAGGTGAGACAAGAAGTCCATTTGTAACTTCAGGGATTAGAATAGGAAGTCCTGCATTAACAGCACGAGGAATGAAAGAGAAAGAGTTTGAAATCATTGCCAATAAAATTTGCGATGTTTTAGATAATATTGACAATACTGAACTTCATGCTCAAATTAAGAAAGAGTTAGAAGAGTTAGCTTCTAAATTTGTGGTTTACAATAAATCGACTTTTTAAAGAGTTTTAATCGTTTGGAGAAGAAACATGTCTACTTTAAATAACAACTATAAACAAATTGAAAAAGCAATAAAATATATTGATGAGAATTTCAAAGAACATCCCTCAGTTGAAGAAGTTGCGAAAAATATTGGTATGAGTAAATACCATTTTATACGAGTTTTTAAAGAGTATGTAGGGGTAACTCCAAAACAATTTTTACACAGCGTCACTTTAAATTACGCCAAAGAGCATATCAAAGAATCCAAATCCATACTCGATAGTAGTTTGGATATTGGATTATCTAGCAGTAGTCGTCTTCATGAACTTTTTGTAAACCTAATTGGAGTAACTCCAAAAGAGTGGAAAGAAAAAGGAAAAGATGTACAAATCACTTATGGATTTGGACAAACTCCTTTTGGGGAAGCTTTAATTGGATTTACAGATAAGGGTGTTTGTTATCTAGGATTTATTGATGATAATAAAAATGAGATTTTTAGTAGATTCAATGAACTTTGGGAAAATGCCAATCTTCATCACGATGAAAAAGCTGCCAATGAATATTTAGAAAATATCTTCGTTAAAAACAAAAAATATTCCCTTTTTGTAAAGGGAACAAATCTTCAAGTAAATGTTTGGAAAGCCCTATTAAACTTACCAAATGGCATCGTTGCCACTTATTCTGACATTGCAAACTATTTAGATAAACCAAAAGCTGTTCGAGCCGTTGCTAGTGCTATTGGAAGAAATCATATTGGTTATTTGATTCCTTGCCACAGAGTCATCGCAAAAAGTGGAGCTATGAGTGGTTATAGATGGGGCATTGAAAGAAAAAAAATACTTATTGCTTATGAATCAGTAAAAGACAACAATCAAAACGAATAATATATCAAGTATCTTTTTTATATTTAAATTATCAATAAAAACATCAAAATAACATATTAGCAACTAACGGATTGTAAAAATTTTTTTATTCTTTTATACTCTTATTATCTTAACTTTGGAGTATAAAATGCATAAAGAAACATCGACAATTACGCAAAATCAAGTAATTGAAAAGTTAGTTTTAGATATGGATACAGTCAATCCTAAAAAGGCAAAAACTGTTAAATCTTATTTTAATATTTTGCCACCAATAATAGCTGGTTTAATATCAGTTATTGTTAATTATGGTGGTACTTTTATTTTAATCTTTCAAGCTGCACAAATGGCTGGATTAAGTCCAGAACTTACTGCTTCATGGGTTTGGTCTATTTCTATAGGTGTTGGAATTACAGGAATATTATTAAGCTGGTACACGAAAGAGCCAATTATTACTGCTTGGTCTACACCAGCAGCAGCATTTTTGATAACTGCACTTATAGCAGTTCCATATAGTGAAGCAATAGGTGCTTATTTAATTTCTGCATTAGCATTTATTATTTTAGGAGTTACAGGTTATTTTGGAAAATTAATTCGTTTAATTCCTGTTAGTATTGCTTCTGGTTTATTAGCAGGTATTTTATTACAATTTGGTATTTCTGCTTTTTCAAATATGACTATTGACCCCATTTTGGCTATTTTTATGTTTTTTATTTATATTATTGCAAAACGATTTTCTGCAAGATATGCTATTGTATGTGTTTTAAGTTTTGGATTTATCTTGCTGTTATTACAATCTCAAATAAATTTTTCTGGTTTAGAACTTAAATTGGCAACACCAATTTTTACTGAACCTACTTTTTCAATAAATGCCTTATTAAGTGTTGCTTTACCTTTATTTTTAATCACATTAACTGGGCAATATATGCCAGGTTTATTGATACTAAAAAATGATGGATTTAAAACAAATGCAAAACCAATTCTAGCAATTACTGGTTTAGGTTCATTATTAATGGCGCCTTTTGGTTCACATGCTTTTAATCTAGCAGCAATCACAGCTGCTATTTGTACAGGAAAAGAATCCCATGAAGATCCATCAAAACGATGGATTGCTGGTGTTGCAGCAGGAATATTTTATATTTTAGTTGGTATTTTTGGAGTTACACTTGCTGCTTTATTTGCAGCTTTTCCAGCAACATTTATTAGTACACTAGCAGGTCTTGCATTGTTAAGTACAATTGCAGGAAGTCTTGCTAATGCAATAAGTGATAATACTACTCGTGAAGCTGCAATGATTACATTTTTAGCAACAGCTGCAAATATCAATTTATTTGGAATTGGTGGAGCATTTTGGGGACTTGTGTTAGGGTTAATTTCTTATTTTGTTTTAAATGGAAAATTCAAAATAAAATAATTATAATAATTCCCAAGCTATAAGCTTGGGAATTTATGTATAAAAAGAATAACTACTTATTATAAAACTTTATCCTTTTTTCAATCTTATTTATAATATCTTCCAACATAGTTTAAAATATCAATTCTAATTACAGCTGTTGCTTTTATCATCTTAGCAGGTAATTCTTTATTTGATAAATGTGGGGCAAATTTTTCTACAATCTTAGATAATGCTATTTTTTTCTCATCAAAATCATCAACTAACAAAGCTTTACCTTGTAAAATAATACTGTTAAATTCTGTATTAACATCACAAGGATTTTCAACTCCTTCATACAATAAAGACAACATCTCATCTATTTCAAAACATACATTTGAATTAAACTTGATATTATCAATTTTTTTTCCTTTTGCTAATCCATGTAAGTATATTTTATTGTCAAAATATAGAAAATGCATTGGTAAAACATAAGGAAAACCATCTTGTGAAAAAGTTCCTAATCTTCCAACTTCTGCTCGTAAAAACAACTCTTCAATTTGTTCTTGTGTTAATAAATGTGTTTTTGTTCTATGTCTCATATTTTCGCCTTTTTTGATGTAAATGTAAACTTAGTATAAAAGAATACACAACATAAAACAAGCTGAAAATTGCTTATTTTTTTATTTCAAGTAAAGCATTCTCAAATCTTTTAAATCCTTGTTTCATCTCTTTTTTTGAGATATTTAAAGGAGGTAAAAATCTAATTATATTTTTTCCAGATTTAAGTACTAAAATTCTATTTTTAAGTGCTGTTTTTATGATTTCTTCTAATTTTTTTTCATCTTTTAATACTATTCCTTGCATAAAACCAAAACCTGTTTTTTTTGAAAAAAGCTCTTGATAAGTATCAACAAAATAGTTTAAACAGTTGTTAAAATATCTTATATTTTTTTTCAAATTTCCACTATTCTTATACTCTTCTAAAACATTCAAAACTTCTTTACAAACCGTAGTTGAAAAATGATTTCCACCAAAAGTTGAGCCATGATCACCTGCTTTTAAAACATCTTTTAAATTTGTCATCATTACACCAATTGGAATTCCAGTGGCTAATCCTTTTGCCAAAGTTATGATATTTGGCTCGATTTTAAAGTAGTGAGAAATCAAAAACTTTCCACTTCTATAAACCCCTGTTTGAACTTCATCTATTATTAAAAGTAATTTTTTACTTTTTAAAATTTTACTTAACTCTTGTACTTCTTTTATATTTTGCATAAAAATTCCACCCTCACCTTGAATCAATTCAAGCATAACAGCAACCGTTGAATCATCAATCAAAGAGATAGCTTCTTTTATATCATTTGCATAAACAAATCCATCAGGATAAGGTCCAAAATATTTATGTTTATCCTCTTGGGCAGTTGCTTTTAGTGTTGCTATTGTTCTTCCATGAAAAGAGTTTTTTATTGTTATGATTTTATATTTTGGTTTAGTAAATGCTGTATTTCCATATTTTCTTGCAAGTTTTATAGCACTTTCATTTGCTTCTGCTCCACTATTGCAAAAAAAGCATTGCATATCATAAGTGCTTAATTCAACTATTTTTTTTGCGCACTCTTCTTGCGATTTTATTTTATAAATGTTTGAAGTATGTAAAATTTTATTTGCTTGATTTTCTATTGTTTTTACAACTTTTTTATTACAATATCCTAAACTATTAACCCCAACTCCTGAAGAAAAATCTATATAATCAGCTCCTTTTTCATCGTATAAAACTGATTTTTTTCCTTTTACAAAAGAGACATCTAATCTATTGTATAAAGGCAATAAATAACCATTTGATTTCATATTTTTCCTTTTACTCATGATAAAATGAGAATTGTTCATCTTTGTCTTTTAATTTATATCTTTTAGACAAAGATTCCATAAATGCTTTTCCTAATTGGGCACAATTTAAAGCCTCTAAAGTAAGTTTTTCATCAAGCATTGGATTAATTATTAGCTGATTTAATTTTTCAATATTTAGATTTGGATAAGTTCTTTTTTCCAAAATAACTTCATCATCTACGCTAATATTTCCCTCTTGTAAAACTTTTGCATACCAACCTGTTAAACCACTATCAAAAATAAACTTCGTCATATTTTTTTGATTTGTATTTGCACTTAACTTCCAACAAGGTTGCCTTGGTTGTGTTATTTGGATTTTTGTTTGCCCTATTTTTAAAACATCACCAATACAAATATCTTTTTCACAAACTTCTGATAAAATCAGATTTTCTCCAAAAAATGCCATATTTTCCATATCGAAATTATTGTTATAAAAAGAGTTGATTTTTTCATAAGTTAGACTTGAAAAAAGAAATAAAGCTTTATTAACTCCACCATGATGAAGCAAATCAGCTTGAAAATCTTCTTTAAAACCTGTTTTTGTAAGATACGCGTTTGAAACTGGATATTTTTTAATTCCTGAAATCAATTCACTTCTTTTACTATTTTCTAGTTTAGTAGAAGTTATAACTCCGACTTTTACATATAAAACATTTGCTATTTTCATTTTATACTCCATGTTTACAGAATGTAAAAGTATAAGAGAATTAAGAATTTATAACAATCCAATAATTGCTAATTAAATCTCAATACTATAAAAGCAAGAAAAACTTCATCTTTTTGCAAAGTAATTATTCCTTTTTTATCTTCAAGATTTTGAGTAACATTTTGCTCATCTGCTACTCCAAACCAAGGTTCAATACATAAAAATGTACGCCACTTGTTTTTGACCAAATGCCTAAATATAGGAAATTATTGAAGTTTAGTTTTAAGTTTTTTTGCTTTTACAAAAATAACTTCAAACTCTAAATAGTTTAAATCGTACTCTTTATAAAGTTTTTTGGCTTCTTTAAAATCCAACGAGCTTGACGAACTGACACCACTTTTTTTAATGTAATCAAACAACTCTTTTTTATGGTCAAATTCGAGTTTATAGTTAAGCGTTTCAAAGGTCGAATCAAAATAGAGAGAAAATGCCTCTTTGATACTTTTTTCATCTAAAATGGGCGAGGGTTTTTGAGAAATCTCTTGAATGGTTTTAAAGGTGTTTGAAGTAAATAACACCGCATGTATCTGCGAAGTAACCGAACTTAGTGCTTCTATGATTTTAGGTAAATTAGCCGACCATTGCAACGCAGAAGACGAAAGAACGACATCATAAGCGTTGTTGCTAATGGCTTCAAAAAAAACATCACTGTCAAAATCACAACACTCCACTTGGATATTTTTTCCCGTAGGGTGCAATTCACACATGGAAGAAGAAGCATCAATGGCGTGATAAAAATCAACATCCCACGAAATATATTTATAAATTTGTCCAGAACCACAGCCTAATTCTAAAATCCGTTTGGGTTCATATCCCAGTTCACGCACTAATGACTTAGCAACAAGTTGTTGAATGATATTATAGGAGTTGTAGGATTTAGCGTATTTGGAAAATTGGTTTTTATCTGACATAAATTGCATCTTAACTTAATTTTAATAAATTTTTGGTAAAATACAACCCATTTTTCAACAAGGAAATTAAATATGACATCTACACTTTTAGTAGTTCAAGTTATTCTAGCCATTATTTTAACCATTACTGTTTTACTTCAAAAAAGTTCAAGCATTGGTCTAGGTGCGTATAGCGGAAGCAACGAATCATTATTTGGAGCCAAAGGACCTGCAAACTTTTTAACCAAAGCAACCATGACCATTGGATTACTGTTTGTTATTAATACTTTAATATTGGGATACACGTATAACTCACAACGATTAGAAAGTGTTGTTGACAGTGTAAAAATGGATACTTTAGTGCCATCACTTCCAGCTGCAGCCACACCAAGCAATGCACCTGCTGCGCCTGATGCACCCGTACCAGCCACTAATAAATAATCTCTTCAAGAAGTAGTTAAGATATGCGAGTTTTACTCCTTTTAGCTATTTCTTACTTTTATTTGTTTGCCAATGCGCATGTGTTTATCTACCATCGTTTTGGCGATAACCGATACCCAAGTACCAACACAACCATTCAAGAGTTAGAAAAAGAGTTTGAATTCTTTAAAAAGAATCATTATGAAGTCGTCCCTCTTGAGCGTATTTTAGAAAAACTTAAACACAAAGAAGCCATACCGTCTAACTGGGTTGCTTTGACAATTGATGATGCGTATAAAAGTTTTTATGAAAACGGCTTGCCTTTATTTAAAAAATACAACTACCCTTTTTCTTTGTATGTGTACGTTAAAGCAACCAATGACAAATACAGTGATTTTATGACGTGGGAACAACTCAAAGAAGCTGAAAACTATGGAACCATTGCATTACATGGTTATGAACACAACCATTTAACAAAACTGAGTAACGAAGCCATTTATGAAGATACAAAAAAAGGTATCGAGATTTTTGAAAAGAATATGGGATTTAAACCCACTTCGTATGCCTATGCTTACGGGGAATACAACGATCGTGTACGAGAGGTACTGAAACAATTTGGTTTTGAAGCTCTTTTAAATCAACACAGTGGTTCAGTCAATGCACAAAGCGACCCTTTAAATATTCATCGTATTGCTTTAGTAGGTGAAGTGAATCTTGCCAAAGAGATACGATATAACAGCTTTGAAGCGACATGGATTGAACCACAAGAGTTTCCTAAAGATGGTATTTTAAGAAAAGTGATTGCCAAAGTAGATCCTTCGATTAAAACGATTAAACTTTATGTTTCAGGAAATACGTGGAAAGAGTTAAAAGTTAAAAATGGTATAATAGACGAAGATGTACATATACCTCTAAAAAATAATCGAACCAGAGTGATTCTAAGCGAAGATTATTACACCATAAGCACCAAACTACTAGTAAAATAAATTAAGGAGAACCCTAAAATGCTAAATGCAATTTATCAAGAAACAAAAGAACATATGGAGAAGTCTATTGAGGCTTTAAAAAAAGATTATAAAACCTTACGAACAGGAAAAGTTACTACGTCTGTTTTAGATGGTGTCAGAATTGATTACTACGGAACAATGACCGATTTAACGCAAGTAGGTTCTGTTTTGGCTCCTGATGCCACAACGATTGTAATTAATCCTTGGGAAAAAAACCTTTTAGGACCAATTGAAAAAGCGATTCAAAATGCCAATATTGGAGTCAATCCAAACAACGATGGTCAAATTATTAAACTCTTTTTCCCTCCAATGACCGTAGAACAAAGAAAAGAGAGTGCCAAACATGCCAAAGGGATGACTGATGATGCTAAAGTGGCCATTAGAAATGTACGAAAACACGCTAACGACAAAATCAAAAACTTGCACAAAGACAAAGCCATCACCGATGATGACAACAAACGAGCGCAAGATGAAATTCAAAAAATAACGGATGCCTATATTGCAAAAGCCGATGACACGTTTAAAGCTAAAGAAGCTGAAATTTTAAAAGTTTAATCACCATGAATGTAGAACAAATTTATAAAGATGCTCAAGCCTTATTAGAAGGACATTTTAAATTAAGCAGTGGTAACCATTCACAATATTATTTGCAATCAGCCAAAGTATTAGAAGACCCAAAAACTGCCAAACTTTTAGCCGAAGCGTTAGCCAAACAGATTAAACAAAGTGGTATTCAAGTCGATGCCGTATGTTCACCTGCTTTAGGCGGACTTATTGCGGGGTTTGCATTGGCAACCGCTTTAGATGTTCGATTTATTTTTGCTGAACGAGTTGCGGGAGAAATGAGCATTCGACGAGGGTTTGAAGTCAAAGCAGGTGAAAAATATATTATTTGTGAAGATATTATTACTACGGGTGGAAGTGCTTTGGAAGCTGCCAAACAAATTGAACTTTATGGTGGTGAAATTGTGGCATATGCTGCATTGGCTAACAGAGGATTTTGTTCACGAGTAGGAAGCAGTATTGAAGCTAAGACAACGTGTAAATTGCCACTAAATAAACCTCTGTTTGCCTTAGAAGATTTTACCTTTGAAATGTATGCTCCCGAAGATTGCCCTATGTGCAAAACAGGAAGTGTGGCCTATAAACCAGGAAGTCGTGGCAATTAATGGCAAAATGGAGAGATGTTAAAAAAGGAAAAATTCCTCAAGAAAAAGAGAAACCCAAAGTTTCTCAAACATCTCTTCTGCAAAGTGCGCCAGTTGCTGCACGGCTCAAAGCCTTTTTAACCGATACTTTTTTAATTACAACCCCCATTTTTTATGGGGTGATTTATTTTATTATGGGTGGCGGAGAAGAGTTTTCTCAAAATAGAGTAGGGGGTTGGGGTTTAATTTTTGTGCTTCATGCCACCATTATCCTCTTTTTTTGGGTTAAGAAAGCTCAAACTCCAGGACTTAAAGCCTATTCTTTAAAAGTAATTCATGCGACAACGCAACAAAAGATAAGCCTCATCAGTGCGTTAATTCGGTACAGTATGACACTGTTTGCGGTGGTTTCTATTTTTTTACTCTTTATTCCTTTTTTCAGAAAAGACAAACGTACATTTCAAGATATTCTTTCCAATAGCTCTGTTGTACATGAATAATGTTTTTCTTTAATCTTTCCGCATTTTATTTTTTTTATTTTGCTGCGGTTGGGGTGTATGTTATTTTTATGCCCAAAGTCTTGCACGATATTGGATACAACGCGTTTGATATTGGGATTATTTTTGCCTTAGCACCTTTAATGCGTTTTGCAACCCCTTTTTTATTTTTAAAACATATCAAACTCGATAAAACCATATTTAAAACTGCTCTGTTTTTGTCGATAATCTCTTCAACACTTTTTTATTTTACCATTGAACATTTTTATTTGTTTATGATCAATAATGCTCTTTTAGGAATGTGTTTAAGCCTAATTTTGCCCTATATCGAAGTGATTTCTTTAAAAGAGTTAGGAAAAGAACGCTATGGAAAATCACGCCTTTATGGTTCAGTAGGATTCATGACCATTTCCATTGTCTTAGCCAAATTTTTAAGTGAACCTTTCATTGCCTTGCATTACTATTTAATGACCAATATTCTAACCGTAGCCTTTGCACTGATGTTGTTAAAATACGATAGCGATAGCTCAAAAAGCGAAGAACAGAGTCATGAAGCCTTCTCCTTTTTAAAATATTGGCCATTTTGGTTGAGTCTGTTTTTAATGCAAATGAGTTTTGGTGGTTTTTATAATTTCTTTACTATTTATGAAACAGATCATGGTATTAGCTTAGAAATGACTTCATATTTATGGTCGTTTGGAGTGGTTTGTGAGATATTAATGCTCTATTTCCAAGCACCATTTTTGAAAAATAATTTACTTTTAGTCATCAAATTTGCCATTGCCATTACTGCTGTTCGATGGTTTTTGGTCTATTTATTTCCCGATTCTTTAACCATAACTTTCTTCACACAAAGTTTACATGCCTTTTCTTTTGGTTTGTATCACAGTGCGGTTATTATTTATTTGTATTCACTCTACAGCAATAAAAAATTAGCCCAACAGTTTATGTACGGTGTTGCCTATGGATTGGGTGGATTTGTAGGCGCCTTACTGGCAGGATATTGGTATGGAGAGAACCTCTTTTTATACTCAAGCATGATTGCTTTGCTGGCATTTTTAGCCCTTTATATCAAACAAGAAAAAGTTACTGCTCGTTAATACCCTTAATTTTATCTTATTCTTCAAAAGGATACACTCCCTTGCTGTCATGATTCTCGGTTCCTTTTATCGGAGGATTAAAAACACAAATGAGTCTCATGTCTTGCGTTCCTCCGTATAAATTATGGTCATCGTGATGATT
>Ga0265294_10007559_pt1 | contig 12836 bp, 10 predicted proteins | sample MunlanPumphouse3_FD_192504 | JGI IMG/M metagenome (GOLD analysis project Ga0265294, IMG submission 192504) | Groundwater microbial communities from a municipal landfill in Southern Ontario, Canada - Pumphouse #3 | ecosystem: Environmental > Aquatic > Deep subsurface > Groundwater | place... | reverse complement strand
GGCTGGAGTTCATGTTAGTCGTGGAGTATATACTCCGGAAGTAACCATGGTTACAGTTACAATCGAAAATGGGGAAATCGTCGGATTTAACATTGACGCCCGTCAGGGAACAAGCACTCAATCAACGACTTTGACAGACCCATATACACCCGCTAATCCCGATGATGATTACTACGCATATACATTTGCTTGGAACGCTAAAACCAAAAAAGAATTAGGCTTTGAATATCACATGTTCTATAGCACATACTCAGCAACTACTGATACTCCAACTCATGAAGGATATGTGGCTTGGATGGGACTTGCGGAAACAACACAATTAGAATGGCACGAACAAGCAGCTTTAATCGAAGCTTATTGGCTAGCTAATGGCGTTGATGCTGTTCAAACCAATCTTGATGGTGATTTTACAAATGTTGCCGGAGCGACAATATCTGAATCCGGATATAACGAATTAGCACAAGAAGCAATTGCGTTAGCTCGTCAAGGCAAGTTCCAAACTGTTGTTTGCTCAGGAAGCGATTTGTATATTGCTTCAATGCTTGTCAACGAGTTAGGTGTTGTGGAAGAATTAGTGCTAGACACGCTGCAAAAAGCATCATCTTCCGCTGTCGATGGCATCTTTACTTGGAATGCATATACCAAACAACAACTTGGCGATAATTATGGCATGGTCGGAGCATCGGCACAAGTATTTGCGGACGGTGCTTGGACTGAGTCAGATACATTAGAAACAACACTTGAATGGTATGAACAAGTCAATTTGATTACTAATTACGTGCTTGAGCACGGCTATAATTCCGCAATGGTGGCTATCGGTGGTCGGGGTGTTTCCTTAGATGGAACAACATTACTTGACGCTTGTGCCGGTGTTACGATTCATTCAAGTACTTATTTAACTTTGTTAGCACAACTATATGCATGCCCCGCTGAAGGCGCATTGACCGAATAATTATAGTTGCCAATTAAAAAAGTTGTTCTTCGGAACGACTTTTTTCTTTGATATCATATTTAAGAATCGCTAATATTATTTGCAAACCACACAAAAAACAGTTTACAAAAAGATCGTTTTGGCATATCATATTATATGCATGCGCTATTAGCTCAGTTGGTAGAGCAAATGACTCTTAATCATTGGGTCCTGGGTTCGAGTCCCTGATGGCGCACCAGTTTGAATGTTTGAATATGCTCGCGATTCGCGAGCATATTTTTTTGTATTCATAGTGTTTATGGACATATTTACGCATAAGTCTCACATAATTTTGACAAGGAATTGAATGTCTTTAGAAAATATGATACGATGAAATGAACATTAGTCCATAGAAAGCAGGAAGAGATATGCCAAGTGAAAAAGTGAAAGATTTAATTAAAAAAGGGCGGACGTTTTTACAATATGATGATTTAGGAATTGAAGAACCAAGTGATCAGCAGTTAAAAATCCCACAACCACCACTTGTGAAGATGAAAATGACCTCAGAACAAATAGATTTACCGCATAATTTTGCCGATTTAGAAATTGATAATGATATATTGAAAGTCATTAATAATCGTGTCAGTCACCGGGTTTATTCGGATGAATCAATGACCTTATTGCAATTGTCGTTTTTATTATGGTCAACACAAGGCATCAAAAGCATCCGTGGAAATAAGTATGCGACGCTTAGGACTGTGCCGTCGGGTGGAGCAAGGCATGAGTTTGAAACTTATTTTATTGTCAACAAAGTTGAAGGATTACGCCCGGGAACATATCATTTTTTGCCTTTATCACACCAAATCGAATTTTTAAGCAGTGTCGATGATGCCGATAAAAAGCTTGATGTAGCTTTATTTGGACAAAGATGGGCGGCAGTGGCGAATGTCATCTTTTTTTGGAGCGTCGTCCCGTATCGTTCGGAATGGCGTTATTCCTGTTTTGCGCATCGCATCATTCTTGTTGATATCGGGCATGTATGTCAAAATATGTACATTGCTTGTGAGGCAATTGGTTTAGGAACTTGTGCAATTGGCGCTTTTGATCGCAAGCCGTGTGACGATTTGTTTAGCTTAGATGGCGAAGAAGAATTCACGATTTTAGTTGCTCCCGTTGGAACGATATCGGCGGATAATCAAGATAAAGAACTAGAATTTTACGCTTTCCTAAAAAATGAAGAATAGGATCGCTAGTTGACAAGATGATAAGTCGATTGAATCGTTTTTTGGGTATAGAAAGCAGATAATATTAGTAAATCACATTTCTTAATTATCTTTATTAGGACTCTTTTAACGATAACGAAAGCGTTGTTACAAACCGAAAACGCTTTCTTTTTTTGTGCCCATAAGATATAATTAATATATTCGATGAGGTGAAAAACGATGATAATTTTGGATGGTAAAAATTTAAATTTAGAAAGTCTTGTTTGCATTGCTCGTAGGCATGAAAAAGTTGAAATTAAAGCCGAAAATAAACTATTGGTTCAAGCTGCTGAACGGTATGTGGAAAAAGTCGCCGCCGGAGATAAGCCAGTATATGGCATCAACACTGGGTTTGGAAAATTATCAGATGTGCGTATCAATCCTTGTGAGGTTGGGAAATTACAACAGAATTTACTAATGAGCCACGCCTGTGGTGTCGGCAGTCCTCTCGCAGAAGACATAGTTCGGGGCATGATGGCATTGCGAATTAATGCGTTAATTAAAGGTTATAGTGGAATTCGATTGACAACCATTGAAAAATTGATGGAATTGCTTAATAAAGATATTTATCCAGTTGTTTTTGAAAAAGGCAGTCTTGGTTCGAGCGGTGATCTCGCTCCGCTTTCACATATGAGTTTACCTTTGATTGGCTTAGGAGAAGTGTTTTATCAAGGAAAACGAATGTCTTCAGAACAGGCATTTGAATTAGCAAAAATAGTTCCACTCAAAGAGTTAAAAGCGAAGGAAGGCTTGTCATTAATTAACGGCACGCAAGCCATGACAGCCATTGGGGCGTTGACCTTATATGATGCCATCCATTTAGAAAAGATGGCTACCTTGGCGCTTTCTATGTCGATAGAAGCCTTACATGGTATCGTTGATGCATTTGATTCCCGTGTTCATGAATTGCGGGGACAACCAGGGCAAATTAAAGTTGCGGAAATGATTTTGAAACACTTGAATGGCAGTAAAATGACTACCAGACAAGGAGAAATGCGGGTTCAGGATGCGTATTCCCTCAGATGCGCGCCTCAAGTTCATGGGGCTAGTCTAGATACATTTACATATGTTAGAAAAATTGTTGAAGCCGAAATGAATGCCGTTACTGACAATCCCATCGTATTTTATGATCAGGAAGAAGCAATCAGTGCTGGCAATTTTCATGGCCAACCTCTAGCCCTTGCCTTTGACTTTATAGGGATTGCGATTTCGGAACTAGCCAATATTAGTGAACGACGGATTGAAAGATTAGTCAATCCCAGTTTATCGAATGGATTACCACCATTTTTAGTTAAAAACTGTGGTATCAACTCCGGGTTTATGATTGTTCAATACAGTGCTGCATCACTAGTCAGTGAAAATAAGATTTTATCCCATCCAGCCAGTGTTGATTCCATCCCTTCATCAGCTAATCAAGAGGACCACGTTTCCATGGGAACAATTGCGGCCAGAAAGGCGGGAGCAATTCTGGATAATGCTCGCAAAGTTATAGCCATGGAATTTATGTCAGCTTGTCAAGCTATCGATTTGCGTGAACAAAAAGGCTTAGGTCATGATACTAAGATTGCTTATGAAATCATCAGGAAGCAGATTCCATATCTGACCTCAGATACAATTATGTATCCTTACATTAACGCTTGCGAAGCATTGTTAATTAACAATAGTATATTTGATGTCATCGACTGGGGGAATCATGAATGAGCGAAAAGACTACGTTTACTCTAGGCGATATTTTCGCAAAACTACCAGACTACCCTTCATTTATGCCCACAATCCGGCGAGCTCCGAAACGGCACTTTACTTTGTCAGAAACAGAAACCCAATTAGCTCTTAAAAATGCATTGCGGTATATTCCTGAGCAGTGGCAAAAACAACTTGCTTCAGAGTTTTTAGATGAGCTTTTATCAAGAGGAAGAATCTATGGTTATCGGTTCCGGCCTTCAAAACGAATTTATGGCAAACCCATTGATGAATATCAAGGAAAGATTATTGAAGGCAAAGCTCTTCAAGTAATGATTGATAACAATCTTGATTTTGATGTTGCACTCTATCCATACGAACTGATTACTTATGGTGAAACCGGAGCGGTGATGCAAAACTGGATGCAATATCACCTGGTAAAAAAATATTTACAGGAAATGAACGATCATCAGACCCTCGTAATGATGTCGGGTCATCCGTTGGGGTTATTTGATTCACTCAAATCGTCACCTCGAGCTATCGTAACTAATGGCTTGATGATTGGATTATATGATGATTCCGATAATTGGAACCGAGCAGCGCAGTTAGGTGTTGCCAGCTACGGTCAGATGACTGCTGGCGGTTGGATGTATATCGGACCGCAAGGAATTGTTCACGGCACATACTCAACCTTGCTGAATGCCGGACGCAGTAAACTGGGTATTCCTAATCAAGATAATTTACGGGGCAGACTGTTTGTTTCCTCCGGGCTTGGAGGCATGAGTGGCGCTCAAGGGAAAGCCACGGAAATCGCTGGTGGCGTCGCCATAATTGCTGAAGTCGATGAATCGCGAATTAAAACCAGATTTGATCAAGGTTGGGTTAAAGAAGTGGCAGAAACGCCGCAAATAGCATTTGAAAAAGCACAAACAGCAATGAATAAACAAATTCCTTGGTCGATTGCTTTTCATGGTAATATAGTTAATTTATTAGAATATGCAGTCAAAAACAAAATTCATATTGATTTGCTTAGTGATCAGACTAGTTGTCATGCCGTCTATGAAGGCGGTTATTGCCCGGTAGCGTTATCGTTTGCCGAGCGAACCGAGCTATTAACAAACAATCCCGATCGTTTCAGACTGCTCGTCAATCAAAGTCTGAAACGTCATTATGAAGCCATTAAAATGCTCATTAATCAACATTCTTACTTTTTTGACTATGGCAATAGTTTTTTAAAAGCAATATTTGATTCCGGTATGACAGAAATCTGTAAAAATGGTGTCAATGATTTGGACGGATTCATTTGGCAAAGCTATGTTGAAGACATTTTAGGGCCAGTGTTATTTGATTATGGATATGGACCATTCCGCTGGGTATGTTTATCAGGATTAGAAAGTGATCTCGATAAAACTGATCAAGCAGCGATGATGGCTATCGATAAAGATCGACGGTTCCAAGATTTAGATAATTATAACTGGATTCGGGATGCCAAACAGAACCGATTGACAGTGGGAACTAAAGCTCGGATTCTTTATCAAGATGCCCTGGGTCGGCTTAAAATAGCAAAAATATTCAATAAAATGGTTCGTAATGGTGAAGTGGGACCGATTATGCTCGGTCGTGATCATCACGATACCGGCGGTACCGATTCCCCATTTCGTGAGACTTCCAATATCAAGGATGGGTCAAATGTAATGGCGGATATGGCGACACAAGTTGCTCTTGGCAATGCTTCGCGAGGAATGAGTCTTGTTGCTCTCCATAATGGCGGGGGCGTTGGTATTGGCAAAGCCATCAATGGCGGGTTTGGCATGGTTCTTGATGGATCAAAACGGGTTGATGAAATATTAGAAACAGCAATGGCTTTTGATGTTATGGCTGGGGTATCGCGTCGATCCTGGGCTCGTAACGAGAATGCTTTATCGGTAGCTAAGGAGTATAACACTTTGGACCGTAATACCAGCATAACCATTCCTTATCTAACTGATGAGGATTTTATCAAACATCTTGTGCATGATAAATACCTAAAAGGGGGGAAATAAGATGGGAAAAATTGTTGAATGTGTTCCCAATTTCAGTGAGGGACGCGATCATAATATTATTGAGGCAATCATTGCTCCTTTAAAAAATAAAAGCGGATTCAAGTTGGTTTCTTATGAACCTGATATTGATTATAATCGTACGGTTGTAACTTTAATCGGCGATGCGGAAGCCATTATTGAAGCTATCCCGGAATTTGTCGGATGGGCTGTCAAATTAATCGATCTTAACCATCACACCGGCCAACATCCGCGGATGGGAGCTGTTGATGTAATTCCCTTCATCCCTTTGGAAGATACAACGGTTGAGGAATGTGTGGGTTTTGCCAACACATTAGCCCAAATCATATCATCCCGATTTTCCATTCCGGTGTTCATGTATGCGTTAGCGGCTAGACAACCGGAACGAGTTAGTCTTCCTAACATTCGTAAAGGCGAATTCGAAGGCATGAAAACGAAAATTTTGGATCCACTTTGGCTTCCTGATTATGGAAAACCAGAAATTCATCCAACATTTGGGGCAGTTGCGATTGGCGCAAGAATATTGTTAGTTGCTTATAATATTGATATCGCGACTAAAGATGAAAAAGTCGCTGAACGCCTAGCACGCACAATTCGTCAATCTAGTGGAGGATTTCAACATATCCAAGCGGGTCCGGCGTATCTTGAACAACGCGGTCACGTCCAAGTTACGATGAATGTTCTCGATTATAAAAAAAATCCTCTATACCGAATTTGGGAAACCATCAAAATGGAAGCCTTACGGTATCATGTCGAAGTAACATCCGCAGAAATAATTGGATTGATACCTAAAGAAGCATTAACGGATTCGCTTAAGTATTATTATGCCACTCAAGATCGCAAATTTCTCTCGACTATTTCACTTGATGACATTGTATCAGAAGCAACTAAATATATGCAATTTCGCGATTTGAGTACCAACAAGATTATTGAAAAATATCTTGAATAAGGAGCGTTGGCCCATGATAGCTAAACTTATAATCTATCATATTGGTGAACTGATAACGCCGATTAATACTCCTCCTGTTAAGGGAAAGTCGATGCGGGAAGTGAAACGGCTTAAAGATGCTTTTGTTGCCATCAATGATGGCTTGATTATGGCAATAGGATCTGGAGATTATCACGCTTTTCAAAACGAAAATACCGTTTTATACGATGCTTCCGGAGCTTTGATGGTTCCCAGTTTTATTGACGGGCATACTCATCTTGTTTTTGGAGGATCACGGGAACACGAATTCGCTGATAAAGTCGCTGGGGTTCCTTACCTCGATATTCTAAAACGTGGCGGGGGAATCTTCTCAACTGTTAATAGCACAAGAGCTGCTACGCCAAGCGAGTTAGAGAATCAAGCTCGTAAATCATTGGATTTAATGTTATCATACGGAGTCACTACGATTGAAGCAAAAAGTGGTTATGGGCTGGATTATAATACCGAAATGCGTCAGCTTGAAGTTGCTAAATTGCTAAACACAACACATCCAATTGATATTATATCTACTTACATGGGAGCGCATGCGATTCCCAAGGAATATGCCAATAATCGAGACGGATATGTTGCCGAAATTATCAAAACAATGAAAATCGTTAAAGCAAGAAATTTAGCCATCTTTGCCGATGTGTTTTGTGAAGATGAAGTATTTACTCCCCAGGAAACAAGAACGATTCTTACTGCCGCCAAGACAATTGGGCTGATTCCCAAAATTCACGCCGATGAAATTGAATCTATCGGAGGTGCAAAAATCGCTGTTGATTTGCATGCCGCAAGCGCCGATCACTTGATGGCGATCAGTCCTGAGGACATTACTCGATTGGCGCAATCAGAGACAATCGCCAACCTACTTCCGGGAACATCATTCTATTTGAATAAAGATTATGCAAATGCCAGAGCTTTGATTGATGCCGGTTGTGCCATTGGGATTGCGAGTGATTACAATCCTGGATCATCACCATCGGAAAACTTTCAGTTGATTATGCAATTGGCAGCCGGCAAACTAAGGATGACTCCGGAAGAGATTCTCAATGCCGTAACCATCAATGCCGCATATCATTTACAAATCGCGGATAAAGTCGGTTCAATTGCCGTTGGTAAACAAGCCGATTTAGTCTTGCTAGACGCAATGAATTTAGAATATATTTTATATCACTATGGTATCAATCATACGTTAGCTGTCTTTAAAAATGGCATCTTGGTATATGCGGCAAAACGCAATCTTTTCGGAGGTATACAATGAACCTTATTGATCTTAAGGTAATTGATTTTGTTAATGAAGTCGACTCGGATTCGCCCGCTCCTGGTGGTGGAAGCGTCGCTGCCTTAGCTGGGTCTTTAGGAGCATCTTTAATCCGAATGGTCGGACATTTGACCGTGACAAAAAAGAAGTTCTTAGCATTGCCAGAAGCAAATCAATGCGAATTTCGGAATAATATTGAAAGTCTTTTAATGATTAAAGAACGGCTTATTACCTTAATTGATGCCGACACTGCATCGTTTAATCAAATTATGACCGCATTTCAATTGCCAAAGGCCACGGTGGAAGAGATTGAGTATCGCAATCAAACGATTCTAAAAGCCACATTAGGCGCCATCGAGGTACCGATGGAAGTAGCGTCGCTTTGTTGTGATGCGCTCCTAAATCTTAAAAGCGTTTTAAGTGATGGCAATAAAAACGCATTGTCTGATTTAGGTGTTGGCGCTTTGATGCTTTATTCAGGATTGGAAGGGGCAATATTAAATGTGGAAATCAATCTGTCGGGTATTAATGATCCCAATAAAACATGCTACTTCCGGGAAAAATGCCAAAAGCTTTTAACAACTGGAACTGCAATTAAAGATAATATACTTGCAAAGATTCACTCACGGCTATTAGAAAATCGTAACTAGATTGGACACAGAATAGATAATAACTTTGATAATCATTTGATTCGTTTTATCGTAATACTAAATCAAAATAATAGGGGGATCAAGTCAATGAAACTGTTTATTGATACGGCCAATCTCGCGGAAATCAAAACTGCCAGTACCTGGGGGATAATTCAAGGTGTTACGACAAATCCGTCGCTTATTGCTAAGGAAGGACGAAACATTATTGATGTAATCAAAGAAATCACAACTTTAATTGACGGCCCCATCAGTGCCGAAGTTGAAGAGGGGTTTGCAGAACCAATGATTGAATCAGCACACATTTACGCAAAAATGCACCCCAACATCGTCATAAAGGTACCAATGACGATGGAAGGTATAAAAGCTGTTAGTGTATTATCAAAACAGGGAATTAAAACGAATGTTACTTTATGTTTCTCGGTTTCACAAGCAATTATGGCCGCTAAAGCCGGGGCAACGTATGTATCTCCGTTTATGGGAAGATTGGATGATGATACCAGTAATCCCGAAGCGGGATATGAATTATTACAGGATATTCGGTGGGCTTATGACAACTATCAAATCACCACGGAAATTATTGCTGCTTCAGTTCGGCATCCAAAGCATGCCGAACAGGCGGCATTAGCCGGTGCTGATATTGCGACAATCCCTTATAAAGTTTTTTTACAAATGATTGAACATCCGCTTACTACCAAAGGATTAGAAATCTTTCGAAATGCAGGAAAATAGCCAATAAAGGAAACGGTTTTGCCGTTTCTTTTATTTTAAAAGAAAAGATGATAATCAAAAGGCAACTATTGCTTGAAGACTCGCTTCCTGAAAATACTATACAAACAATATCCATCGTGGTATAATAACAACACTGTGGTCAATTTTTACTGGCAATATGACAATGTTTGTGAGGAGAAAAAATGAAAGAAATAAGGGAAAAAATTCAAATGATTTTGGAAGCACCAAACGAAAATAATTCAGAAATTGGTCATTCGCCGGAATGGAATCCTTCAGAAATCGATGATGATTTTGGCGAACTTTACACAGATTTATATATTTTAATTCGTAATGTCGATGATTTTTTTGGAGAAAATACCAACCCGAAAGCGCTGGATTTAGTTGACTCATTCTTATTAGAATCATTAATTACTTTAAAACAAAATCACGATATCATCAGAGTGGAATCTGGCGATGATTATGTTAAGGCAACGGCTTTTACCCCTGATGGTGAGACGGCAGGTTATTTGTTCGACAGCGCTGTTCAAATCAACACAATGTTAGATATATATAATAAAACTCTTGCTGAAAATAACATGCCAAGAATCGACGTTGGTATCGGTATGGCGACTTTTCCTGGAAATCCCGACGACGAAGAAACACCATGTCATTGCCATGATGAAGGTCATGAATGTGACAATGATGAAGAAGAATGTTTAAGTCATGGGCACGGTATTGAAAACCTCGAATTCGGGTATGCCACGGATTTTGATAATACTGCCTTACATATGGCAACGATTGCGAACAGCGACGAATTAGATCCGATTGTCATCAATGAACCCACATATAGTTTGATGTCTGATTCCGAAACTTTGAAAGATTTTTTGGATCACAATTTGGAGAAAGTAATATTTGAAGGCGAAGATTTTTCCGTTTTCCATGGCAATATTGTTTCTGAAGAAGAATAATATCTACGAATCATAATTAGAGAATAAAGGATGGAAAAAATGGATCTTTTTAAAAAATGTGTTGATTTTACTTTAGTTGATGAATATAAAAAATTAGGTGTATATCCATATTTTCATGCACTTGAGACAAAACAAGACATTGAAGTAATGATGGAAGGACAACGCCGGATTATGATTGGTTCCAATAATTATTTGGGACTAACTGGTGATGCTCGTGTTATCGAAGCCGGAATTGAGGCGCTTGCGAAATACGGTTCAGGGGTTTCGGGGTCACGTTTTCTCAACGGAACTCTGACGATGCATGTTGATTTGGAAAAAGAATTGGCTGATTTTTTGCATAAAGAGGCTTGCGTCACTTTTTCTACCGGGTTCCAAACCAACCTGGGAATCATCTCGGCGATTGCTTCAAAGGATGATCTCGTTTTTTGCGATCGCGAAAACCACGCTAGCATTTATGACGGCATAAAGTTAAGTTATGCAACCATGGTTCGCTATCGTCATAATGACATGGAAGACTTGGAAGAACGTTTAAAAAGTGCTGATGAAACCAAAGGCAAATTGATTATTACTGATGGCGTTTTCAGTATGTCGGGATATATCTGTAAGTTACCGGAAATTGTGGCTTTAGCTAAAAAATATCAAGCGCGGGTTATGATTGATGATGCCCATGGTTTCGGTGTTTTGGGATCTCACGGTCGCGGGACAGCGGAGTATTTCGGTTTAGAAGCGGATGTAGATATGATTATGGGAACTTTTTCCAAATCACTAGCAAGTCTGGGCGGGTATTTAGTCGCAAGCAAATGTGTCGTTGAGTATGTCAAACATAAATCACGCCCATTCATTTTCTGTGCCGCTATCACGCCGGCAAATGCCGCTTGTGCTTTGAAAGCCTTACAAATTTTGAAAGCCGAACCAGAAAGACCAAAAGCTTTGCTTGACATTGCCGCATATGTGCGTCAGGGGCTTAAAACAAAAGGTGTTAAAATCTTAGAAAATTCTGTTGCCCCCATCATTCCAATTTATACTTACACCGCATTAAGAACTCTAGTAGCTTGCAAGGTTCTTTATGAAAAAGGTGTTTATGTCAACCCGGTTCTTCCTCCTGCGGCTCCTGAGGGAGAGTGTTTGATCAGAACTAGTTATACCGCAACTCATACGAAAGCGTTGATGGACGAAGCTGTCGGTATCATCTCCGAAGTGTTAAAGGAATTACCGGAAAACGATGCAGACGTTTTAGCTTACCTTCAAACCAATCATGCTTAGAACTGTTGTGATTTCGGGTGCTTCCAGTGGAATCGGGTTAGCTACTGCCCAAATTCTGCAAGAATCCGGATATCACGTAATCGGATTGTCGCGTTCCTATCCAAAAGTACCATATAAATTCGAATATGTACTGTGCGATATATCTGATGAATCCCAAATTAATAGCGCAATCGCTAAAATATTGATAACGTATCCTGAAATCTATGGGTTGATAAATTGCGCTGGCATGGGAATCAGCGGCGCTATCGAATACACAGAATCATCGGATATTAAAACTATATTTGATGTCAATTTGATGGGAACATTTCTATTGACGAAAGCTTTGATTCCCGCACTTCGCAAAGTAATCCATAGCAAAATTATCAATGTCGGTTCTGTGGCTGGTTGTCTCACCATTCCCTTTCAAGCCTATTATTCAGTTACTAAAGCGGGAATTAACGCTTATACCGAAGCTTTGCGGATGGAACTAAGGCCGTTTAAAATTCATGTTGGGGCGGTACTTCCCGGAGATACGAAAACCAACTTCACTGCTAATCGCCAAAAAGCCGCAGTTATGACTGACAATTTGTATGGTAACCGGATTCAAGTATCTATTGAACATATGGAAAAAGACGAGCTAAACGGTAAAAGTCCAACTACGGTTGGAATGACAATTCTAAAACTATTGAACCGAAAAACGGTTCCCGTGTATACAACTGTTGGCTTTTCTTACAAGTTATTTCTCTTTTTAAAACGCTTGTTACCCAGTCGCCTTGTTAATTGGATTTTATATCAAATGTACGCAAAATAAAAGCGAAAGCTTTCGGTTGAAGGCTTCCGCTTTTTTTCATTCTTCAAAAACAATTGAGATGGAAACGGATCGATTGGTTATCATGCCAATACTGATAGAAAAATTCATCAGTCCGAATGAATCTTGATACCAATCAGCATCCGTATAAGTATTGCTATTGAAAAAGTCTCCAAAACGAAATAAATCTGAGTTTTCCGCCCACCCAGTTTCATCAATGCCACTATTACGATCCTGCTCAATAATCATTATTAGTTTGTGTTCAGTGTCCGAATTATTAAAAATCGTATAATATGCTGAGTCGGGATCGTATCCTT
>Ga0265294_10007558_pt1 | contig 12837 bp, 12 predicted proteins | sample MunlanPumphouse3_FD_192504 | JGI IMG/M metagenome (GOLD analysis project Ga0265294, IMG submission 192504) | Groundwater microbial communities from a municipal landfill in Southern Ontario, Canada - Pumphouse #3 | ecosystem: Environmental > Aquatic > Deep subsurface > Groundwater | place... | reverse complement strand
GGATCGCGTATACGGCGGCTCGGCCTATCTGTCGCTCCGCCTTTCGGCATTGGAGTGCCTCACTAGCCTTGCCTGACTGCGCACCTACTATGCCCTCTGCTGACTTCCGCCTCCCTTTGGGCGGGCCTTGCGGCCCGCCTTCCCCTCGCGGGGCGTCGGGAGGATCTCCCGGGGTGTTCCCTGCCGCTTCCGCGCGTGACCGTCGAATATACGTGATGCGTTTTGACAACTGGGGGACTTCGGATTGTGTTGCACCCTCGTCCCGCGCACCGCGCCTCACATCCGCTTCTCTGTACGATCAGCCCGCGCTTTCGCCTACGGCCTTCTCTCCGCTCCCCTCGCGGGGATACAGTTGCCCTCGGCTACCCTTCGGCGTTGCCTGCCTGGGATCGGACTTGCCCTTTGAAACGCCCGAAATTTCTGTTACGTTTGATGCGGTTTCAGAAACTTGGTACGCTCGCGGAGCGTCCCGACAAGCGGCCGGGCATACCCGGCACACAACCCTTATGGAAACAGGAGCGAAGGAGCCTAAGGAAAAAGGAGGAGCAGGCATGTCCCTGACACGTTTCAGCGTCTCGCTGGAAGAGTCGCTTATGAGGCAGTTTGACGCAAAGATCAAGAAAGACCGCTGCCCGACCCGTTCGAAGGCAGTCGGCGACCTGATCCGCGCCAGTTTGGTGAAGACTGAATGGCAGGCCGGGGAGGAGGTGGCCGGCGCGATCGTGCTGGTCTACGACCACCATACCAGCAACATTGTCAAAACCCTCACGCAGGCCCAGCACGACGGCCATGCAGCCATTATCTCGACACAGCACGTGCATCTCGACCACTACAACTGCCTCGAGATCATCGCTGTGCGCGGCCAGCCCTCCGTGATCCACACGCTGGTCACCCGCCTCAAGGCGATCAAGGGGCTCAAGCATGTGTCGCTGGCGGCAGGGACCACCGGTTCTCACCTGGCGTGACGCCGCCAGTCACGGTGCCCCGCCGCCGGCCGCGCGGCGTTCGGCCGCCTCAGGCCTCGTGCGCCTGTCGCGGATATACATGGCGGTTCCGTTGCGCCGCTCGACTTTGAACAGGTCCGTCTCACGGATGAGGTCGCTCCACCGCTTGTAGCCGTAGTTGACCGGCGAGAACGACTTTTGATTGGCGATGTACTGTGAAACCCGGCTCATCGGCGACCACCCGTCATCATCGGCGGTGTTGTCGCAGGCCAGCCGCAGCATGCGCACCAGCCCGGTGTCGCCGCGCAGTTCATTCTTCGTCTTGCGGGCATCGTCGTCCTCTGCGCGCGGCGTGTCGCCGGTCGCCCCGCCGCCGCGTTTTTTCGGCGCGGGTGCGGCAGACGATGCATCATCCTCACGCGCGGCGGAGATCAGATCTTCCGTGAAGATGAACTGCGAACAGGCTTTGATGAACGGAGCCGGCGTTTTCTTTTCGCCGAAGCCGAACACCTGTTTCCCGCTCTCCAGCAGGCGCACCACCAGCGGCGTGAAGTCGCTGTCGCTGCTCATGATCGCGAAACTCTCGACCGCGTTGGTGTAAAGGATGTCCATGGCGTCGATGATGATCGCGGCGTCCGTCGCGTTCTTGCCCTTGGTGTAGCCAAACTGCTGAACCGGTTTCAGCGCGAAAAGCATCGAGTGCGACTCCCAGTTCTTCAACTGGCTGCTCTTCCAGTCACCGTAAGCTCGCCGAATGTTCACAACCCCGTATTTGGCCAGCTCGTTAAGGACCGGCTCAACCGCTTCGCGGCTCGTGTTGTCGCAATCGATCAGCAATGCGATGTTCGTGTTGTTCATGCCAGAACGGTATCATACCGGGACGGGCTGACAGAAGAATAATACAGAGTCAGGGCGGAGAAATCAGGAATTAGGCGGGAGCGGTGACCGAAGACACCGACGATCCCTCTCGCGTCGAGGCGGCCTTCGCGCGGCGCGCGGCGGTCACCAACGGCCGGTGCGCACGAAGTCCGGATTGAAGCGCGTGCGGGGTGCGGGCGCTTCGGCCGGCCGGCCGATCGCGATCGCGGCGATCGGCAGGATCGTCTCAGGCACGCCGAACTGACGGCGGATGCCGGTCACGCGGTCGTCGTTCGGGTGGACGCCCAGCCAGACCGCGCCGAGCCCGAGCAGGTGCGCGGCAATCAGCAGGTTCTCGACCGCGGCCGAACAATCCTGCAGCAGGTAGGAGAGTTCCTGACGATGGGCCTGCGCGGGATCGCCGCAGACCACGATGCCGAGCGCCGCCTGACGGAGCATCTGGCCGTGCGGCAGCAGGTCCGCCAGAGCGGCCAGATCCGCGCGTTCACGCAACACCAGGAAGCGCCAAGGATCGAGCGCCATGGCGGACGGCGCGGCCATCGCAGCCTCCAGCAGAGCGCGCAGCTCAGCCTCGCTGACCGCCGCGTCCGGAAGGTAGGCGCGGACACTGCGCCGTCCCAGCAAAGGAAGGATCTTGTCAGTCATGGGTCACTCTTTTCGCGCTTACGCATCCAGCTCAATCGTGACGGTCTGCTTGTGGCCGCATTTCGGGCAGGTCCAAGCCTGCGTGTAGGACTGGCCGGCCTTGGGCGTGTCGATCTGGATCTCCTCGCTCAGAAACCCGCACTTCTGGCAACGGATCTTGATCGTGGTCTTCTGGCTGTCGGCGGCGATCACAACCGCGCCGGCTGCCTTCAGTTTCGGGATGCCCGCGCCGGCGGGAGCGGCGGGCCGGGCCGGCTCGGCGGCCGGCTGACAGCCGTTCTGGACAGCAGCCACTAGCGAGACGGCAGCACCGGTCATGACGGTGCGGACAAACAGGCGGCGAGTCGTCATAGGGAACTCCTTGTTTGCTGGATGGAAACATCCATCACTCGGACAAAACCATATCCGCTATCCGCCGGACTGTCAACCGTCATCGCGGCTCTGCGGGTAATCCCAGAAATGCATGCCCTTCGCGCCTCCCCGGCCACTTGCCGATTTCGCATCGCGGGCAAGCGGCCGGACATTATCCCTTCATCAGCAAGAGACTGAGGGCCATCATCACCATGCCGCCGGCCAGTCCGAAAAGACTGTCGTGCCCCTTGCCGTACGCGCGGCTGGTGGGCAGGAGTTCGTCGAGGCTGATATAGACCATGATGCCGGCCACGCCCCCGAAAAGGACCCCCATGATTTCGGGGGGAAGCCCGCCGTTGCCGCTGCCCACGATGAGGCGCAACGCGAGATAGGCGACGCCTGCGCCGACCGGTTCGGCCAGGCCGCTCAGCAGTGAATAGAAGAAAGCCGTGCGGCGATTGCCGGTGGCGTAATAGATCGGCACGGACACGCTGATCCCCTCCGGAATATTGTGCAGCGCGACAGCGATCGCGATCGCGATGCCGAGCCCGGGATCCTGCAGCGCGGCGAGAAAGGTCGCCAGCCCCTCCGGAAAGTTGTGGATCGTGATGGCGAGGGCGGTGAAAAGCCCCATGCGCATCAGCTTCCTGCCATGAGCGTGGTCGTGCAGCCCCTGCTCGGGCTTGTCCCGCGCGGGCACCGGGGGCGGCGGCGCACCGGAGCGGTCGTGCAGAGGACGCGTCTCGCTCTCGGCATGGGTTTCATGCGGATTTTCAGCAGAGGGAATGGCGTTGTCGATCAGCCCGATCAGCAACATCCCGCCAAAGAACGACGCCGCATTGATCCAGTGGCCGAGCGGATCGCCGTAGCGTCCGACGAGCGCCTCGGTGCCCTTGACAAAAATCTCCACAAAGGAGACGTAGAGCATCACGCCCGCCGAGAAACCGGTCGCGACAGAGAGGAAACGGTAATCGGTGCGTTTGGCCATAAAGGCGATCACGCTGCCGATCCCGGTTGCCAGACCCGCGAATACCGTCAGCCCGAAGGCGATCCAGACTTCTCGCATGCCCCCCCCTTCACTCACGCGGGCAACGCCCGCAACCCAATTGATGCACGGGTAGCTTATGCCAAGTCCTCTGTAGGCGTCAAGGCATCGGTCGGTTTGGGCATTGAGAAATTCCTCTGCGTTTTATAGAATGAAGCCCAATCAACTCCTACTCTGCACGGAACCGACAGGAGGCACGCTATGCACGCTCATGGGATACGCACATTCGCTTTGTACGGCCTTTGCGCCGCTTCGCTCAACGGTGCGGAGACGGTCGGTTACTCCGTCGCCAAGGAAGGGACGATCTTCTGACTACAGTGACGCCAAAGCCGCCGCGCGTGCGCCTGCCGGCCGAATGGGAGCCGCAGAGCGGCGTGCAGCTCACGTGGCCGCACGCGGGCACCGACTGGGCGCCGCTGCTCGACGCGGTGACCCCCTGTTTCGCTGCGATCGCGCGCGAGATCGTCCGGCGCGAACGCTGCCTGATCGTCTGCCGCGACGCGGCGGAGGTGCACCGTGCGCTGCCCGACCTCTTTCCCCAGCTCTTGATCTGCGAGCTGGAGACGGACGACACCTGGGCGCGCGACCACGGGCCGATCAGCGTGTTCGAAGCGGGGCGCCCCTGCCTGCTCGATTTCACCTTCAACGGCTGGGGCATGAAGTTCGCGGCCGGCCGCGACAATCTCATCACGCGCGAGCTGCACCGCCGCGGCCTCTTCCTGCCGCAGGTCGCCTACCGCAACCGGCTCCACCGCGTGCTGGAGGGCGGCGCCATCGAGTCGGACGGACAGGGCACGCTGCTCACCACCGAGGCCTGCCTGCTGTCGGCCAACCGCAACGACCATTATTCGAAGACGGAACTTGAGGCGTTCTTCATGGAGGCGCTGGGCCTCGAGCGCATCCTCTGGCTGCGCCACGGCTATCTGGCCGGCGACGACACCGACAGCCATGTCGACACGCTGGCGCGCTTCTGCGACGTCCGCACGATCGCCTACGTGCAGAGCGATGATCCGGCCGACGCGCATGACGGCGCGCTGCGGCGCATGGAGGAGGAGCTGCGCACCTTCCGCACCGCCGACGGCCGTCCCTACACCCTGATCCCCCTGCCGATGGCCGACGCCGCCTACGATCCGGATGACGGCCACCGCCTGCCGGCGACCTACGCCAACTTCCTGATTCTCAACGGGGCCGTTCTCGTGCCGACGTACGCGTCGCCGAAAGACGCGCTGGCCCTCGCCCGGCTGGACCGGGCGTTCCCCGGGCGCGAGATCATCGGCATCGACTGCCGTCCGCTCATCCGCCAGCATGGTTCGTTGCACTGCGTGACGATGCAGTTCCCTACTCGTTTTCTGTAAGGGGAGACACATGAAAATTGGAATCGTACAGAGAAGCTGCGGCCCGGACAGGCGCGCCAACATTGCGGGTCTCACGGAGATGATCCGCGATTGCGCGCGACAGGGCGCTGAGCTGGTCGTGCTGCAGGAACTGCACAACGGCCTCTATTTCTGCCAGACCGAAGACCCCGCGCTCTTTGACCAGGCCGAGCCGATCCCCGGGCCGAGCACCGAGACCTTCGGTGCGTTGGCGCGCGAGCTGGGCGTGGTGCTGGTGCTCTCGCTCTTCGAGCGGCGCATGGCGGGACTCTACCACAACACCGCCGTCGTGCTGGAGCGGGACGGTACGCTGGCTGGCAAATACCGCAAGATGCACATCCCCGACGATCCCGCCTACTACGAGAAATTCTATTTCACGCCCGGCGATCTGGGCTTCACGCCGATCGACACCTCGGTCGGCAGGCTCGGCGTGCTGGTCTGCTGGGACCAGTGGTATCCCGAAGCCGCGCGCCTCATGGCGCTGGCCGGCGCTGACCTGCTCATCTACCCCACCGCCATCGGCTGGGAGAGCAGCGACAGCGCGTCCGAAAAAGCGCGCCAGCGCGACGCCTGGGTCACCGCGCAGCGCGCGCATGCGATCGCCAACGGCCTGCCGGTCGTGAGCGTCAACCGCACCGGCTTCGAGCCCGACCCCTCCGGCGCGACGGGCGGCATCCAGTTCTGGGGCGGCAGCTTCGTCGCCGGGCCGCAGGGCGAGCTGCTCGCGCAGGCGCCGGCCGACCAGGCGGCCGCGCTGGTGGTCGAGGTCGATCTCGCGCGCACCGAGACGGTACGCCGCATGTGGCCCTTTTTCCGCGACCGCCGCATCGACGCCTTCGGCGGTCTCACGCGGCGCGCCGGGCGCATCCCCGATTCACTGGCTTGAATCAAGCGGCTGTTGGCCACCGCGAAATGAATCGACTTGACCCATAACGTCATGCGTTATACTATAGCGCCATGTTAGAGAGTTTCAGGTGCGGTGAGACTGAGAGGATCTTCCGGCGCGAGTATTCGCGGAGACTGCCTACTGACATTCAGAAGACTGCCTTCCGGAAGTTGCGGATGTTGAATCGCAGTTCGAGCATCGATGATCTCCGCGTTCCCCCTGGGAACCGACTGGAGGCTCTCTCCGGCAACCGAAAGGGACAGCACAGTATACGGATCAACGATCAGTGGCGAATCTGTTTTGTCTGGCGCAACGGCGGCGCTTATGATGTTGAGATTGTTGACTATCACAAGGGGTAAAACATGAAGAAGATTCCTCCGGTGCATCCGGGCAAGATTCTGCAAGAGGAGTTCCTTGGGCCGCTGGACATCAGCCAGAACCGGCTAGGCAAAGAACTGGGGGTTTCCCCTCGCAGGATCAACGAGATCATCCGCGGCAAACGCGCAATAACAGCCGATACCGCACTGCGACTGTCCAGGCACTTTGGGAACTCCGCCAGTTTCTGGCTGGGACTGCAGATGGACTATGATCTCGATGTGGCTGATGACGCACTCTCATCACGGATCAATAAAGAGGTCCATCAACTGGCCTTCGCCTGATAGATTCTGGCCAACAAAGCGGTGGAGGCGACGGAATACCGCTCCGCGGGGCGGGGGCACAAAGTCGGGCATGTCACGATCGGGAAACTGCTGGAGAAGCTGGGCTTCACGATTCAATTCAACAAGAAGTCACACGAGGGAGGGGCTCATCCTGACCGGGACGGGCAGTTCGCCCACATCGCCCGGACTGCGCAAGCATTCATGGAGATGGGGCGGCCGCGCTATCCGCGAACTGGCAGGGACGCCCTCTCACGACCGTAGAGGTGATCGTCAGCCTGATTGCCGCGACAACCACAAAGACGGGGCTCAAGATCAAGGCGGCGCGAAGCGACAAGACGTATGCGTGCGGAGAAAAGATTTCCGATGCGGATCTTCAACGGCTGAGGATCGTGTCTGCCGACTTCCATCCAGAGTGGAACTACGCAATCCGTCCCCACAACTGTAAATCTTGTTTGTGAACGGCTCCTTAGCAAGGCCGGCCCGCCGTTTTCCCAGGGCCGACGCATCTTAAATTTGACTCATAACATCAGAACTGCGGGTGTGACATGCACCCAGTGAGTGCCATGCAGTCGGCACTGCGGCATGGTTTTTGTGGCCCCTCGTTTCCGTACCCGTTCACGTACACGTACACGACGGCCTCATCGCCTTCCCGTGACCGTGTACGGCCTCCCGGTCAACGCCAGCGGCCAACCGAAAGGCGATAGTGGCGCACCTTTACGGCGGTCTCGGCGAGACCGCCCTACCGGCTGCAAGACCCTGTCGGCCTGTGGCAGGGATGTGCGAGTCGAATGCGTGTTTTGAACGGAACGTCGGGGGCGCGGACGGCCCCGTCCGCGATGAGAAACCGAGTGCAAGATCAATGAGAGGGCGACATGCTGGCGAATGCCCGGAGGACTCTCTTGACAGCCTTTCCCGCGGACGAGGCCGTCCGCGCCCCCAGTTTTGCGCATCTTTTCGTTAGATACGCGCGATCTTCGCGTACCCCTGCCACCCAACTGCAAGTGAATCGGGGATGCGCCCCGGCGCACCCGCATCGGGCTCTCGCAATTGACAAACCGGCTGAAAAGCGGAATGATGACGCATTAAAAGTTGTGCATTCCGCTGGTCGGACGAAGCCGATTTGCGGGGTGATCGTTTGGCAGGAGACTGAAAATGTTGTTCCGCAAAGGGTTCGCACTGGGTGCCGGCCTGAGTCTGGCCGGCTTTGCTCACGCTCAATCATCCGGCGGTGCGGTCGTGTCCGGGACACCGGCCGTCTGGTGGATCGCGCCGGCAGGCGCGCTGCTGGCGCTGGCCATGGCCGCGCTCTTTTACAAGATGATGATGCGGGCCCATCCCGGCAACGCGCGCATGGTGGAGATCGCGGGGTATGTGCGCGAGGGCGCGATGGCCTATCTGCGCCAGCAGTACAGCCGCGTCGGACTGGTCTTCGCGATCCTCGTAGCGGTCTTCGCCGCGCTGGCGTTGCTGGGCGTGCAGAATCCGTTTGTGCCGGTGGCGTTTCTGACCGGCGGATTTTTCTCCGGCCTCTGCGGCTTTCTCGGCATGAAGACCGCGACCGCCGCGTCGTCGCGCACCGCGCAGGGCGCCAGCGAGAGCCTGAACCGCGGCCTGCAGGTGGCCTTCCGTTCCGGCGCGGTTATGGGGCTGGTCGTGGTCGGCTTCGGCCTGCTGGACATCTCGCTGTGGTACTGGCTGCTCGACCGCCTGGTCTACACCGCCGAACACATGCAGAATGGCTTCGGCCACATCTGGCGCGACATCTGGCTGGTGCATCCGGGCATGGACCCGGCCGGCAAGCTGGTCGAGATCACCACGACCATGCTGACCTTCGGCATGGGCGCCTCCACGCAGGCGCTGTTCGCGCGCGTGGGCGGCGGCATCTACACCAAGGCGGCGGATGTCGGCGCGGATCTGGTCGGCAAGGTCGAGTCCGGCATCCCGGAGGACGACCCGCGCAATCCCGCGACCATCGCGGACAACGTGGGCGACAACGTCGGCGATGTGGCGGGAATGGGCGCCGACCTCTACGAGTCGTATTGCGGCGCGATCCTCTCGACGGCGGCGCTGGGCGCGTGCCTGCCCGTGACCAGCGCCTTGACGGGCGTAGACGCGGTTATCGCGCCGATGATCATCGCGGGGATCGGCATCGTGCTCTCGGTGGCCGGTATCTTCGCCGTGCGCTGCAACGACGACAAGGCGAGCATGATGGTGTTGCTCAAGGCGCTGCGCCTCGGCACCTGGGGCAGTTCCGCGCTGATCGTGGCGGCGGCGGCCGTGCTGGCCGCGACGGGCCTCATCACGTGGGGCATCTTCGGCGCTGTGGCCGCAGGCCTGGCGGCCGGCGTGATCATCGGCTATTCAACCGAGTATTACACCTCGGACGAATACGAGCCCACGCGGGGCGTAGCGCGGCAGGCCGCGATGGGCCCCGCCACCGTGATCATCGACGGTCTGGCGGTCGGCATGATGTCGGCGCTGGTGCCGGTCGTGACCGTGGCGCTCGCGATCCTCTTCGCCTTCGGCCTGGCCGGCGGCTTCCACGACACGATGGCCGGCCTCTACGGCATCGCGTTCGCGGCGGTGGGCATGCTGGCGACGCTGGGCATCACGCTGGCGACCGACGCCTACGGGCCGATCGCCGACAATGCCGGCGGCAACGCGGAGATGGCGCACCTGCCGCCGCACGTGCGCGAGCGCACCGACGCGCTGGACATGCTCGGCAACACCACGGCGGCCACCGGCAAGGGCTTCGCGATCGGCTCGGCCGCGCTGACCGCCATGGCGCTGCTCGCGGCCGAGGTGCAGGAGGTGGACGTCTGGACGCGCAAGCTGGCCGAACAAGGCGCGGTCGCCTTTGACGCCGCGGCTTACGCGGCGGCTGCCGACAAGCTGCACTTCTTCATCGACACGCTCAATCTCAGCATTCTTAATCCCTTCCTGCTGTGCGGCCTCTTCATCGGCGCCATGATGGCGTTCGTATTCTGCGCGATGTCGATGAAAGCCGTGGGCCGCGCCGCCGGTGCGATGGTGGAGGAGGTGCGCCGCCAGTTCAAGGCCCTGCCCGGCATCATGGCGGGCACCGACAAGCCGGATTACGCGCGCTGCGTGGCGATTTCGACCCAAGGCGCGCAGCGTGAGATGCTGCTGCCTTCGCTGCTGGCGATCTGCGTGCCGGTCGCGACCGGTCTCGTGCTCGGCGTGCCCGGCGTCATGGGCCTGCTGGCGGGCGGGCTCACCGCCGGCTTTTCGCTGGCCTGCATGCTGAACAATGCCGGCGGCGCATGGGACAACGCGAAGAAGCACATCGAGAAGGGGAATTTCGGCGGCAAGCGGCTGGCCGACGGCAGCAAGAATCCCGCGCACGGCGCGGCGGTGATCGGCGACACCGTGGGCGATCCCTGCAAGGACACCTGCGGCCCGTCGCTCAACATCCTGATCAAGCTGATGAGCATGGTGTCGGTCGTCTTCACACCGCTGATCATCAAATTCGCGCCGGTGATCCAGCAAGCGCTGGGCCTGACGGCCAACTAAACGGGGAGCCGTATGCGGCGAAATGGACTGTGGATGGTGGCGGCGGGCGTAGGGTGCGCGCTGCTCATTCAGGCGGGCGAGCCGCTGCCGGACGGGGGCTATCGCGAGACGTTTGAGGCCGAGGCCGCGCGCGCAGCTTATAAGCTGACGCCGCATGCGCGCTGGGTGCAGGCGGAGGGACGCGGCTACGTGCTGGAAGTCGCGAATCCGCCGACGCAAGGCCGCGCGCCCGGCACGGTCGCCGTGACCGCGCCGTTCGATCTCAAGCCGTACGCCGGCAAGCGGGTCGTCTGGCAGGCCGACATCCGGCAGGAGAACGTCACCGTCCCGCCGGACCGCTGGAACGGCGTGAAGTGCATGCTCAGCTTCAACACCCCCATGTCGGGACAGCACTGGTGCAATGTCGCGTGCCCCACCGGCAGCAGCGACTGGACCCGTCGCACCGCCGCGTTCGAGGTGCCCGAAGATATCGGCGACGCGCTGCTGAACATCGGCCTGCAGGACAGCGCGGGCACGATCTGGGTCGACAACTTGACCCTCACCCTCGACCCGCGGCAGCGCGTCAAACACCCGCCGCCGATGCGCGATCCGCCGCCGGTCTCGGCCGGCCACGACGGGATTGAGCGCCTGCGCGGCGCGATGATCCGGCAGGCGTATGATCCGGAAGCCCTGAAGACCCTGGCCGCGTGGAACGCAAACCTGATCCGCTACCAGATGACGCGCAACTGGGATGCCGTGGGCGATGTCAACCGCGACACGGCCGAGTTCATGCAGTGGATCGACAGCAGCCTCGCCACGCTGGACAAGATCCTGGTCGACTGCGAGAAGCTCGGCATCCGGGTGTGCATCGATCTGCACACGCCGCCGGGCGGGCGGTATGAGGACAAGAGCATGCGCATGTTCTTCGAGCCTGAGTATGCCGATTTCTTTGTCGAGGTGTGGCGACACATCGCGCGGCGCTATGTCGGGAATCAGACGGTCTGGGCGTATGACCTGATCAATGAGCCGTGCCAGAACCGTCCGTCGCCCGAAGGGTGCGACAACTACTGGGCGCTGCAGGAACGCGCCGCGCGGGCGATCCGCGAGATCGACCGCGACACCGCCATCGCTGTCGAGGTGGACCAGTGGGACGATCCCGGCGGCTTCCTTTTCGTCAGGCCGATGAACGTTCCGGGCGTCATCGTGTACCAGGCGCACATGTACCGCCCCCACGCTTTCACGCACCAGGGCGTGCACGGCGCCAAGGATCGCTGGGCCTATCCCGGCGTCATCAGCGGACGGCATTACGACAAAGAGGCGCTGCGCCGTGAATTGCAGCCGGTGCGGGATTTTCAGTTGGCTTACAATGTGCCCATCTACATCGGCGAGTTCAGCGCGATTCGCTGGGGCCAGGGCTCCGCGCGCTACCTGCAGGACGTCACGGAGATTTTCGAAGAGTACGGCTGGGACTGGTCGTACCATGCTTTCCGAGAGTGGAGCGGCTGGAGTCTGGAGCACAGCGACAACGAGACCGACCCGCACCCGGCCGCAACGCCGCCCGACCGCCAGAAGGTGATCCGGAAGTGGTTCGACCTCAACCGCAAAGCGGCGCGATGAGGGCACCGATGAACACCGGAGCTGCGCGTGTTGCTCGTGGGATGCGAGGGTCAGAGTCGGGAGCCCAACGCATGAGTTGTGCGGAGCACAGTCGGGAGCGCGGGCGTCCCCGCCCGCCGATTGACAGTCCGAGCGCGGTCCGCTGCGCCTGGTGCGGCAGCGACCCGTTGTATCAGGCGTACCACGACCGCGAGTGGGGTGTTCCGCTGCATGACGACCGGCGGCTGTTCGAGTTCCTGATCCTCGAGGGCGCGCAGGCCGGACTGAGCTGGCTGACGATCCTGCGCAAACGCGAGAACTACCGCGCGGCGTTCCACGGCTTCGATGTCGCGCGCGTCGCGCGCTACGGCGAGGCAGACACGGTGCGACTGCTTGCAGACCCCGGCATTGTGCGCAACCGGCTCAAGATCGGCGCCGCGATCCGCAACGCGCGCGGCGTGCTCGCTATCCAAGAGACGCACGGCTCGCTCGACGCTTTTCTGTGGCGCTATGTGGACGGCGCGCCGCAGCAGAATGCCTGGGGCCGGCTGGTGGAGGTGCCCGCGCGGACGCACACGTCGGATCTGCTGAGCCGCGATCTCAAGCGGCTCGGCTTCGCCTTTGTCGGCTCGACCATCTGCTACTCTCTGATGCAGGCGGTCGGCATGGTGAACGATCACACGACCGACTGCTTCCGCCACCGCGAGCTGGCGTTGCATGCCGCCGCCGATAAATAGCGAGCCGTAACGGGCTATCCCACACACAGGGAGGGACGGGCGTCTGCCCGTCCAGGGCAAGCAGACGCTTGCCCCTCCCGTGTGTTTCTATGCTAGTTTTTTTTCTGGTCCGACACGCCGCCGATTTTGAGCGCCAGCCAGGCGACGGGGTGGAGGAGCGCCATCATGACGAACCACGGCGCATAGCCCTGTCCCTGCACCCATGCGAA
>Ga0265294_10007557_pt1 | contig 12839 bp, 9 predicted proteins | sample MunlanPumphouse3_FD_192504 | JGI IMG/M metagenome (GOLD analysis project Ga0265294, IMG submission 192504) | Groundwater microbial communities from a municipal landfill in Southern Ontario, Canada - Pumphouse #3 | ecosystem: Environmental > Aquatic > Deep subsurface > Groundwater | place... | reverse complement strand
ATTTCACATCATAAATTCATAAACATTGACAATTTCAAATAATTTTACAGAATATTTTATCTTTTATTCAGTTAAATCATTACTTTTGGGCGCACTTTTTTTAATCATGCGATGGCGAGTGATACATCAAAATTTATTTTTCTGGTTGTTATTCCCCGTTTTTTAAGAAAGTGATTACAGAATTGCATTGGTATTCAATGATTTAATTTTTATCAGATACTAATTTATCTAAATTGATGGGAATTTTAAAAGAGAAGTTTGCTTCATACAATGTCGCAAAGAAATTGATGGACGCGGGAGTCTATCCTTATTTTAGGGAAATATCATCGGATCAGGACACAGTTGTAGACATTAACGGGAAAAAAGTCCTGATGTTTGGATCAAACAGTTACTTAGGTCTTACATGCCATCCGAAAGTTAAGGAAGCCGCGATTAAAGCTACAGAAAAATACGGAACTGGCTGCGCCGGTTCCAGGTTCTTAAATGGAACGCTCGACATCCATACCCAATTGGAGAGACGTCTTGCCACTATGGTCGGCAAAGAGGCTGCACTGTGTTACAGCACTGGCTTTCAGGTCAATCTTGGTGTTGTCTCAGTCATGGCCGGACGTCATGATTACATCCTTTTGGACGAGCTGGATCATGCTTCCATTATCGAAGGCAGCCGCCTGTCTTTTGCAAAAGTGGTCAAATATGCCCATAACGACATGGCTTCCTTAGAAAGCAAGCTGAAACTCTGCGAGCCGGAAAGAATCAAATTAATTGTTGTAGACGGCATTTTCTCCATGGAGGGTGATATTGTAAAACTTCCTGAAATTGCAGAATTGGCTGAGAAGTACAATGCCTCCATCATGGTCGATGACGCCCATGCTCTTGGTGTAATCGGGCATAAAGGTGCAGGGACGGCTTCTCATTTTGGTTTGACAGACAAAGTAGACCTGATTATGGGTACTTTCTCCAAATCATTGGCCTCTTTGGGTGGTTTCATTGCAGCTGACAAAGAAATCATCAGTTATATCAAACACAACTCACGCTCATTGATTTTCAGTGCCAGTATGACGCCTGCCTCTGCAGCTGCCGTACTTGCTTCTTTGGATATCATGGAAAGCGAACCTGAACGCATCCAGCATCTGTGGGATGTTTCCAACTACGCCAGAAAGGCTTTACAGGAAAGCGGTTTTGACACTGGTATTTCTGAAACGCCAATCATACCTTTGCTTGTACGCGATGATATGAAGGCACTCCAAATGACCAAACAATTATTGGAAATGGGCGTCTTCGTCAATCCGGTTTTATCACCTGGAGTACCTGTTGGCAGAAGCCTGATCAGATTCTCACTCATGGCAACCCACACTTTCGAACAGGTTGACGAAGCAGTAGAAAAAATGACAAAAGTGGCCAAGAAAATCAAAATCATCAAATAGCCCCCTTTCAAAAATAACATAGAATGAAAAAAGTTATTTTGATCACTGGTATTTCTTCCGGTTTTGGGAGAAAGACCGCTGAGTTACTGGCTCAGAACGGGCATACCGTCTACGGAACAGTTCGTTCCGATTGTGAAGTCAATCCTGCTGTACATGTTCTCAAAATGGATCTGTTGGATGTTCACTCCATCAAAACAGCGGTAGAGAAGGTTATTGAAAACGAAGGACGGATTGATGTGCTCATCAATAACGCCGGAATGCACCTGGGCGGTCCTATTGAGGAAGCTCCTGTTGAATTGTTCACCAGACAGATGGAAACAAACGTCAACGGATTGGTTCACATGCTTCAGGCCGTATTACCACACATGAGGAAGCAAGGCCAGGGAACCATCATCAATTTCAGTTCCATTGGCGGACTGATGGGCTTACCGTTTCAGCCTTTCTATTCTGCCAGCAAATTTGCCATTGAAGGTTTGAGCGAAGCACTCCGGATGGAACTGAAGCAATTCCACATCAAGGTGATTGTCATCAATCCGGGAGACTTTCATACCAGCAATACGGCCAACCGCATCAACATCGCTGTAGAAGGTGGCCCTTACGAAACTCAATTCAAAAAGTCACGGATAAAATTCGAAAAAGACGAAAACGGAGGTGGAGATCCAAGTGTTATGGCACGGCAAATCGCCAAAATTGTCGATTGCAAACACCCGAAAAACAGATATGTCGTCGCTTCTTTCGAACAAAAGTTCTCAATTTTTTTGAAAAAGATATTGCCCGTTGGAGTTTTCTCCAACATGTTGGGCTCTTATTATGACATCAAATAAAGCCCCAGTTCCATGAAAGAAATGGAAGGGATGTTTTGAGACTGGAGGAAACTTTATTTAAACCAATTCAAAACCGTCTTCACGATAGTGTCCTTGGTCTCTTCCTTAGCAGGGACAATGAGTATTTTCTCCAACGTGACCGGTTTGATATATGGTCCCCATTTCGTATTGAGCACTATAGCTGACTCTATATATTTGGTGGCCTTTTCTATATCATGCTGATGTCTTGATAATGACATCGCCACTGCAACAAGACAGATAAAAAGGCCCCTCGGATCCACTGGATAATTGTGGGACAGATGCTTGTCCGAAAGAGCCAGAACTTCCTTATACAACAAATCTTTGTCCTCAATCGTCTCTTGTTGAGCATTGTCGGTGATGAAGGATGGATATGTCCTACTGATGAAATTATACAATAGACTGAATTCAGGACTCTGTGAAATCAGGTCAATCCTGAAGCGATAGTCCTGATAAAGAGCCTTGGGGTTGTCATAATCACCAGCTATCCTTCTTTCAAAATGCTGGCAAATCTTAATGACCAACTTGCTGCAATCCAAATTTTGTTCACCCTGTATCTTCACCAATTCGTCCACATCCTGTTTGATAAACAGACGATACTTGGACGGGTCAACATTATAAATTTGATACACAGCATTGATTATATCTATATAATCCTGTTTTACAAGGCCTTGTACATTTGTTTCCTTTTTTATTTCCGAAGCAGGCTGATTCAGTTTATGCGCGATTTCTACAATAATCTTTAAGTATATGTGCTCTTTTTGTAGTTGGCCATCAACCAGAAATTGAGAACTTTCGGTCTGATCATTCTTTTCATCAATGATACTTGTATCTTCATGTGGCAACAGATCTTTAATGATGGCGTCAATAAATTGGGTGGGTGTAAGAACAAAATTATAGCTTCCATGACTGGAATGCGTCCCATCTTTCATCCATTCTCCAATAATGGTATTGTTTTCTTTGGTCAATTCCAGTGTATAATACTTGGCAGCCTGATCCACAGGTACATCGGCACACCATACAAACAAGGAATAATAGGCTTCTCCGAAAGTTTCCGGCTCAGGAAATCGGAAGAGAATCATCAATCTGTTTGATTTTTCAACAATTTCATAATCAAGGCCCTTGATGTCAACATACTGGTAACCATATTCATTAGACAAGGCTTTCCATAAATCATACAAAAAATCCATTCCTTCTTTCTTAGGTAGCGTGTTGTCTATAATATCTGAATAGAGGGAAGTACTTTTCATATAATCAAATCCTTTCTTATACCGGAGTTCCAAAAAGAAATTATTGCCAGAATTGAAAGCCAAAGCTGGAATGATCTGATGTGCAAATGCATAGTGCACAGGACGCGGTTTATTGCCTGGTTTCCGGTCTGTCTCCTGAATTTCTGAAAACACGACAACCAGAAGATCTTCAACTGTCATATCAAAACTTTCAAAACCTATTATGATTGAAAAAGCATCTTCAATCTTGTTGACAATCTCTGAAAGTTGAGAATCGCTCGCACCTAAGTCATATTTCAAGTGGGCCGTATAGGTAATTTCAATGATATCTACACCAAGGACGTCATGAATGATACCCTTGATTTTTTCTTCATTGCTCATTTTCATTGCTGGTTTTCATTTATTTACAAAAGAAAATATGACCTTGATGTAACATCCAAAATATAAACACAAAGAAATCAGGTTTGTTCATCTTTTCATTCAAAAAAAACAGGACACCCTTTTGAGGCACCCTGTTCAAATGAAAATGATCATTGTGTTTTATATGGCAAACGAAGATTCTTTGATAATTTCACTTACAGTCGGATGCGGGAATACCATCTTCTGCATCTCGTTCAGGGTCAAATTCTGTTCAATAGCCATGCAAGCAGCACAAATAATCTCACTACAAGGATTACCCAACATATGAACGCCAAGGACTTCTCCACGTTTTTCACTGACTATCACTTTACACATTCCATTTCCACCTTCATTTTCAGCAACAAAGCGTCCGGCAAAAGCCATCGGAAGTTTAGCAACGTGATAGGCAATACCTTTGGCTTGAACCTGTTCTTCGGTCAAACCGACACCGGCTACTTCAGGATTGGTATAAACCACACCTGGAATAGCGTTGTATCGCATAACGTCATCACGTCCGGTCAGGTTGTTCACCACCACTTCACCTTCACGGCTGGCTGTGTGTGCCAACAAAGAGAAGCCTGTCACATCGCCTGCTGCAAACACACCCGGGACATTGGTACGCATCTTTTCATCCACTTTGATGGCATTGCGGTCCATCTCCACTTTTAGATTTTCAAGGCCATAGCCTTTGGTAACGGCACGACGGCCAAGGCTGGCCAAAATCTTTTCTCCTTCAACAAATTCTGTATGGCCCTCTTTTTCAAAGAAAACCTTGTTTCCTTCCACTTTGACAACCTTAGCCAGAAGATGAAATTCAATACCTTTCTTGGCATATATACCGCGAAGCATGGCACTGATTTCGAAATCAAGTCCACCAAGAATTTCAGGTAACATTTCAATGACAGTCACTTTAACACCGAAGCTGTTATAGAAACTGGCAAATTCCATACCTATGACACCACCACCGATAACGACCAAAGATGCGGGTAATTCCTTCAAGGCAAGGATTTCACGATTGGTCATAATCCTCTCGTTTTCCAGGCTCAATCCCGGGATTTGCGGCAAAAAAGCTTCTGACCCGGTACATATCAACAGGTTTCCGCCAAGATAGGATGCTCCGTCACAAGTCACTTCAAGACCTTTCGGGCTATGTCCCTGAATCATGGCATCTCCTTTTACCACTGTAACATGGTTGGCTTTCATAGCGACTTCCACTCCGGCAACCAATCTTCTGACCACCCTGTCTTTACGTGCAGCGATCTTGACGTAATCAAATTTGACATTTTCCGAAAAAACGCCATATTTATCTCCATGCAAAGCATTTTCATACGTTTTTGCACTGTATAGCAAAGTCTTGGTCGGAATACAGCCTTCGTTCAGGCAAACACCACCCATGGCTTTTTTTTCGAATAAAAGAACTGATAGTCCCTGATGGCCTGCACGCTCTGCGGCTACATATCCGGCGGGGCCTCCGCCAATAATCATCAAATCGTACATCTAAGTATTTTTTAATTCAGACTATCACTGCAAACTTCATCATTTTCTAATCAACTCAAAACGCCTCTCATCATCAACAAGATGAATGAAGTTTCAACCATTCACAGATTTTTTCCTACTTCGGCACAAATATAGCCAAAACCACTTGTATTTACATGCCATTATGATTTTTTCATTGGTCTATTTATCTACGCAAAAAGCAGATCCCGTATCAAAATTTTATATTTGAATCCAATCCAAAATAAAGAATAAAAATTTAATTTGACTATAAATATGCATTTTTTATTCATTATTTATGCATATCTGCTATTTTTCAATCAAAACAAAACTTTTGGCCTTTTTTATATGATATTTTGAGCAGAAAAAGTAACTTTGCATCTTAATTTAGGTTTTTATTTTTTAAGGTATCCACCATGGCAAAAATCACAAAAGAAGCTGCTTTGCTCTATCATTCACAGGGTAAACCGGGAAAGATTGAGGTCGTTCCAACCAAACCTCACAGTACACAAATGGACTTGTCTTTGGCATACTCTCCCGGAGTTGCCGAGCCTTGTCTTGAAATCGAAAGAGATCCTTTAACTGCGTATGATTATACAGCAAAAGGTAATTTGGTTGCAGTCATATCCAACGGTACTGCCGTTTTAGGCCTTGGAGATATTGGTGCGATGGCTGGGAAGCCTGTCATGGAGGGAAAAGGACTACTTTTTAAGATATATGCCGGGATTGACGTATTTGATATCGAAGTCAACGAAAAAGATCCTGAAAAATTCATTCAGGCTGTAAAAGCCATCGCCCCCACTTTCGGAGGTATCAACCTGGAAGACATTAAAGCACCCGAGTGCTTCGAAATTGAAGAACGCCTCAAGGCCGAACTTGACATTCCCGTCATGCATGATGACCAACACGGAACAGCCATCATCTCCAGTGCAGGTTTATTGAACGCCTTGGAAATTGCAGACAAAAAAATAGAGGAGGTCAAAGTCGTTGTAAACGGCGCAGGTGCTGCTGCTATTTCTTGTACAAAGTTATATATGGCTCTCGGAGTCCGCAGGGAAAACATTGTCATGATTGACAGCAAGGGCGTCATAACCATTGACAGACCCAACCTAAATGAATCCAAGAAATTCTTTGCAACCAACCGTACAGAGTTGAAGACATTGGAGGATGCAGTTCGTGGTGCCGATGTATTCTTGGGCCTTTCCAAAGGGAATGTCCTTTCCAAGGATATGGTCAAAACCATGGCCAAAGACCCGATCATTTTCGCTTTGGCAAATCCTACTCCTGAAATCAGTTACGAAGATGCGATGGAGGCTCGTCCGGATGCATTGATGTCCACCGGTCGAATCGACTATCCGAACCAGATCAATAACGTAATCGGATTCCCCTATATTTTCCGTGGTGCTTTGGATGTTCGCGCCAAAACCATCAATGAAGAAATGAAGCTGGCTGCTTGCCGTGCTATTGCCAATTTAGCAAAACAGCCGGTTCCTGATGTTGTAAATGCCATCTACAATGTAGACCGTTTGACTTTTGGCCGTGAATATTTCATTCCGAAACCTGTCGACCAACGTTTGGTTACCGAAGTTTCCATTGCTGTTGCAAAGGCTGCCATCAAATCCGGAGTTGCCCGCAAAACCATTACAGATTGGGAAGCTTACAAGAATCACTTGCGTGAATTGATGGGTTACGAATCCAGTTTCACACGCCAGTTCATGGATTTGGCAAGACAAAATCCAAAACGCGTGGTTTTTGCAGAAGGTATACACCCGAACATGTTGCGTGCCGCTGTTGAAGCCAAGAATGAAGGTCTCTGCAATCCTATCCTTTTAGGCAACGACGAGCGTATCACCAAACTGGCAGCAGAACTTGATTTAAGTCTGGATGGTATTGAAATCATCAATCTTCGCCATGACAATCAGGCTGAACGCAGAGAACGTTACGCACGCATCCTTTCAGAAAAACGTGCCCGCGAAGGTGCAAACTACCAGGAAGCAAATGACAAGATGTTCGAGCGCAACTATTTCGGCATGATGATGGTTGAAACCGGTGAAGCCGATGCATTCATCACTGGTCTTTACACCAAATATTCAAACACCATCAAAGTTGCCAAAGAAGTGATTGGCATCCGTGAAGGATACAAGACTTTCGCAACCATGCACATCCTCAATGGTAAAACAGGGCCGTTGTTCCTCTGTGACACGCTGATCAACAGACATCCGACCACAGACATTTTGGTAGACATTGTGAGACTGGCAGACCAAACAGTGAAGTTCTTCGCACATGAGCCAAAAATTGCCATGTTATCTTATTCCAACTTTGGTTCAGACCAGAGCGGAAGTCCTGCATCTGTCCATGAAGCCGTTTCACGCATTCAAAAAGAGAATCCGGACTTGTGTATCGACGGAGAAATGCAAGTGAACTTTGCACTCGACAAAGAGTTACGCGACCGTATCTATCCTTTCACACGTTTAAGAGGAAAAGATGTAAACACGTTGGTATTCCCGAACCTGAGTTCTGCAAATGCCTCCTACAAGTTGATGCAGAGAATGTCTGATTCAGAATCCATCGGACCGATCCAAATGGGATTGAACAAGCCCATCCACTTTACAGATGCTGAAAGTTCAGTTCGCGATATCGTCAATATCGTAGCCGTTGCCGTCATCGACGCCATCGCCGAATCCAGAAAGAAAATGCTTTAATCCAAAGCTCCAAATAAACAGGAAAGGCGGCCCAAAAGGCCGCCTTTCCTGTTTATAAAATCACCAAAAATCCATCCTAATCAAATCTGATGGCTTTCGCTGGATTGATATGAGAGATTAATGCGGTAGGAAGCAAAACAACCATCAACGAAATAAGAACGGTTCCCACATTGACCAATATAATATAAGTCAAATCAAGTTCTATCGGAACAAAATCAACATAGTACGTTGCAGGATTCAAATGTATCACATGAAAGAATTTCTGAATCAAACAGCACCCTAATCCGATGATATTTCCCCAAAATAGTCCTTTTACAATTAAGAAAGTGGAAAGGTAAATGAATATCCTCCTAATGGAAATATTGTTTGCACCCATAGCCTTGAACATTCCTATTAGATTGGTGTTTTCCAGAATGAGGATCAACAGCCCGGAAATGATATTGAATCCGGACACACAGATCATCAAAACCAATATCAGCCAAACATTCATATCCAAAAGATGAAGCCAGCTGAAAAGATCAGGATTCATTTCATAAAGATTTCGCATGTAAAACGAATCATCATTCTTGTCTGCCAATCTGGCCATCTTGGCATAGACACCTTCTTCAACCTGGTCAAACCGATCCATGTCCTTCACAAAGATTTCCACTCCTGCCGCCTGATTATCAGACCAGCCGTTCAAATGGCGAACATGCCTGGCATCAGCAATCAGAAAATATTTGTCAAACTCAGAAAAATGCGTGTTATAAATACCCGAAATTTTGAGTTTTCTTGCTGAGACAGATTCACCTTTGATAAAATATACCAAGAATGAATCTCCTAACCTCAGTTTCAGCAATTTGGAAAGATATTCTGAAATAAGCACCTCATTGGAGGGTTTGGTATAATCCGGGAAAACTCCTTGAACAAGATTTTTAGCCAAGAATCTCTTGTCAAAATCAGCATCTGCCCCCTTAAATACAACCGTCTGAAAATCGGACTCAGTCTTGATCATACCCGGTTTGGTGAAAAGACGTTGCACATGTCCTATGCCAGGCACTGAACGCAGGGCATCAAGAAGCGAATCCGGAGCATTCACCGGATTCATTTCATAGGTATAATTGGAATAATAGCTGGTGATCTGGATATGAGAATTGATTCCGATGATCTTGTTACGGACCTCTTGCCTGAATCCCATCACGACGGCCCAGGCTATCAGCATCACAGCCAACCCCACCGAAATACCGATTATTGCAATCTTGGTGGCAGGTTCAGACTTTTTTTCCTGATGGCTTCGTTTGAAAAAAAGACGTTTGGCTATAAAATATTCCAGGTTCATATCAGAGCCTTCTCCCTGGATAGACCTCGAGGGCTTTTTGTAGAACAATCATGGCCTTGGCCAACTCTTCCTTGCTGATCACATAAGCCATTCGGACCTCATTCATACCCACATCGGGGGTTGTGTAAAAACCGGAAGCCGGCGCAATCATTACCGTCTGCCCTTCATATTCAAATTCATCCAGCAACCAGGCACAAAACTTGTCCGCATCGTCAATCGGCAATTTGGCCACGGTATAGAAAGCACCCATCGGTATCGGTGTATAACAACCAGGAATCCTATTGATGGCATCAATCAAGAATTTACGACGCTCCACATATTCGTTGTAGACGGCAAGCATATAATCTTGGGAAGCATCCAGAGAAGCTTCAGCCACAATCTGTCCCAGCAAGGGCGGACTCAAACGAGCCTGACAGAACTTCATCACATCCTTACGAATCTGTGCATTCTTGGTAATGAGGGCTCCAATACGGATACCACATTCACTGTAACGTTTGGATACAGAATCTACCAAAACAACATTTTGTTCAATTCCTTTTAAATGACAGGCTGAAATATAAGGAGCACCCGTATAGCAGAATTCACGGTAAACCTCATCCGAGAAGAGATATAAGTCGTATTTCTTGACCAAATCACGAATCTGGTTCATTTCCTGCTGGGTATATAAATAACCTGTCGGGTTGTTCGGATTGCAGATCATGATGGCCTTGGTCCTTGGGGTAATCAGTTTTTCAAACTCAGAAACAGGAGGCAAAGCAAAGCCTGTCTCAATGGTGCAAAGCAACGGTTTTATCACCGCACCCGCAGAAATGGCAAAAGCCGTATAGTTTGCATAAGCCGGTTCTGGAACGATGATTTCATCACCCGGATCCAGACAAGCCATGAAAGCAAAAAGCACAGCCTCAGAACCACCTGTCGTAATAATGATGTCGTCTACACAAACATCAATATTAAAACTTTGATAATAATCCACCAATTTTTCGCGAAAACTCCGGATACCTTCACTCGGACTATATTCCAGAATGTTACGGTCTATCGCCCGCAATGCATCCAAACCGATTTGTGGTGTCTTAATATCAGGTTGCCCGATATTCAAATGATAGACTGTCAAACCTTTAGCCTTTGCCTTATTGGCTAAAGGAACTAATTTTCGGATAGGAGATTCGGGCATCATGGCCCCTCGATTGGATGGCGTTGGCATAATTGCTTTTAATTACTTGCATCTGATTTCTGAGGCGCAAAGATAAAAACAACGACGGGTAATTGCAAATAAAAGCATCAGCAAAGAAGAGGTTTCAGAAACGATATTTTTTCAAATTTAACAAAGCTTTTGCAGCAGAGTATTGTTTGCTAAAGGCAGAAAATGTACATTTGCAGCGATAAGATCTAAAATGATAGAAAAAGGGTAAAATTTATACGAACACATTATGGACACAAATTTCTTGTTTTTAAACATGGGCGCACCAGAAATTATTATCATTGCCCTGGTCATTCTTTTGATTTTTGGTGGGAAGAAAATTCCTGAACTAATGAAAGGTCTTGGTAAAGGCGTCCGTAGTTTCAAGGATGGCATCAAAGATATTGACGAAGAAATCAATAAAGACCCGGAAAAAGACTCAGACAAAAAAGAATAATCTGAGCGACAGTTTTTATGGAGGAAATGACATTTTGGGATCACCTCGAAGAACTCCGTATGGTTCTTTTTCGATGTATTGGAACCATAGTTGTCTTGAGCATCGGTTTCTTTATTGTTATGCCATGGATGTTTGACAAGGTCATCATGGCTCCCTGTTTCGGAGATTTTCCTATATATCGAATATTCTGCTCCCTTACCCGATATTTCACAGAATCCTCATCTTTATGTGATGAAGCTTTTAAGGTCAATATCATCAATATCAGATTAGCCTCGCAGTTTCTCATCCATCTCCAGACATCCTTTATTTTTGCCATCATTGTCGGACTTCCATTCCTCTTCTTCGAAATATGGAAATTTGTCCAGCCGGCTTTATACGACAAAGAAAAGAAAAGTTTTAGATTTGCGTTCTCATTGGCTTCCATCCTTTTCTATATCGGTTTGTGCCTGGGCTATTTTATCGTTTTTCCCATCACACTCCGTTTTCTAAACGACTATCAGCTCAGTGCCATCATTGTCAACCAACTTTCGCTGGACTCATACATGAGCACTTTTTTTAGCATGAATCTGATTATGGGTATCGTTTTTGAGATGCCTATACTATTCCTTATCTTATCAAAGTTAGGACTAATCCATCGCAGCTTTTTCAAGAAATGGCGCAAACATGCCATCGTCATACTGCTTATTTTGGCCGCTGTCATCACTCCTACCGGTGACCCCTTCACCCTCACCATTGTAGCCCTACCTCTTTACATCCTTTATGAGGTCAGCGGTCTCATCGTAAAAGATGACAAAAAAATCCCGGATCAATCAAATTAATCCGGGATATTGCATCAAGAGTCAAAGCTCTTTATATTTTTATGGATGGGTTATCTGAATCAAATCAGATATTGTGAACTGATGGAACGGTGATCAAACACACGTTCTATGGTATCGGCAAACATATCAGCAATACTTAATATCTTCACTTTAGAGCATTGTTTGTAATAAGGAATACTATCAGTCACGATTATCTCTTCCAGAACTGAGTTTTCGATGCGCTCAGTGGCAGGTCCAGACATGACACAATGGCTGGCAATTGCCCTGACTGACAAAGCACCTTCTTCCATCATGATTCCCGCAGCTTTGGTGATGGTTCCGGCAGTATCGACCATATCATCGATTAAAATGACATTCTTACCTTTCACCTTACCGATGATTTTCATTTCAGCCACTTCATTGGCACGTTCACGAGTCTTGTGACACAAGACCATCGGCAAATCAAGGAATTTGGCATAGCTGTTGGCACGTTTTGAACCACCAACGTCAGGAGTGGCTATGATGAGATTGTCCAAATTGAGGGATTTGATATAAGGAATGAAAATGGTTGAAGCATAAAGGTGATCCACAGGAACATTGAAAAATCCCTGAATCTGGTCTGCATGCAAATCCATGGTGATCAAACGTTCAATACCGGCAACTGACAACAAATCCGCAATCAGTTTGGCACCGATAGAAACACGCGGTTTATCCTTGCGATCCTGACGAGCCCAGCCAAAATAGGGAACGACAGCGATGATCTTGGCTGCAGAAGCACGTTTGGCAGCATCAACCATCAACAACAGTTCCATAAGGTTGTCAGAATTCGGAAAAGTGGATTGTATCAAATAAACCACTTCACCACGAATGGATTCTTCATATGAAACGGAGAATTCGCCGTCTGCAAAATGTTGAATGTTCATTTTCCCAAGAGGGCAACCAAGACTGGCACATATTTTCTCAGCAAGATATTGTGAATTCGTACCCGAAAACACTTTGT
>Ga0265294_10007556_pt1 | contig 12839 bp, 16 predicted proteins | sample MunlanPumphouse3_FD_192504 | JGI IMG/M metagenome (GOLD analysis project Ga0265294, IMG submission 192504) | Groundwater microbial communities from a municipal landfill in Southern Ontario, Canada - Pumphouse #3 | ecosystem: Environmental > Aquatic > Deep subsurface > Groundwater | place... | reverse complement strand
AGCTCAATGATTATTTCTCCAAGATGAGCGGTATCAACTCTGTCTCAGTGAATTTCTGGCCATTCTGGGTAAACCGTGTGCCTGATTCTGCCGACAAAATCAATATCTCTTTATCTGGAGCTTAAAATTACGGGTCATTCCCGCCCCTTGTTTTACGAGGATAAACTCCGGCGGGAATCTAGGATAAAGGGTGGTAAATAAACGGAGAGATCTAAAAATATAGCTCCAAATAATTCAGGCATTCGGATGCTGAAATAGTGGATTCCCGTTTTCACGGGAATGAGACAAAAAAGAAAAGGTCGGAATGGTGCGAAGAGCGGTGGCTGGAACAGCAAAAAGAGCGAGGGGTCAATGGAGAGGGCGTTGAAATTGGCGAGGTATCTCAATGGGTGGAAATGGCAGAAATTCGGGCTTTGTGGCAGAAAATAGGATTTGAGGTGGCTTGGTGTAGCCGTCTCGAAATCTAAGCCAAAATAACTCTTGACATAAACGGTTCCATATAGTAGACTGGGGAAGTGAAATAAGCGTATTTTATCTCTATTGCCAAGATAAGCATACAAACAAGCTAGAAAGGCTCTAGTTACTGTTTTTCTTATCTTTAAGCCCACTTTGATTTATGAAAGAAATCGTACAATTAGACGGAACAGTCATTGAGACATTGCCCGGAGCAAAATTCCGGGTGCAGATTGAGGGCGGGCACGAACTTTTTGCTCACATTTCGGGAAAGATGCGGATGAATTACATCAAAATCTTACCGGGAGATAAAGTGATTGTCGAAGTTAGCCCTTACGATCTCAGCAAAGGCAGAATTGTGCGGCGTGGCTAGATATAAATTATTAATTTAGATATTAAAGTTATGAAAGTAAGATCATCAGTCAAGAAATTGTGTGATCACTGCAAGGTAGTGAGACGCAAAGGTAGAGTTCATATCATCTGCACCAATCCGAAGCACAAGCAACGGCAAGGGTAGTTTTTCATTTTCATAAATTTTTTTAGATTTAAAAAATATGTTAAGAATCTTAGGTGTAAACCTTCCAGAAGAAAAAAGAATAGAAATAGCCTTGACCTATCTCAAGGGTATCGGCTTGCATCGCAGCCAGATCATCTTGGAGTCTGTCGGCATCAGCCCGGACAAACGTGGCAAAGAGATAACTTCCGAAGAGGTCAGTAAGATCCAGAAGTTCATCGAAGGCAACTATAAAGTTGAGGGAGAACTCAATCGTATTTTGATGATGAATATCAAGCGTCTCAAAGAAATCGGAGCCTATCGCGGTACCAGACACGCCAAAGGTTTGCCGGCGCGGGGCCAGAGGACCAAGACTAATAGTCGTACCGTCCGTGGCAATGTCAGAAAGACCGCAGGATCCGGAAAGAGAAAAGTAGAAAAGACCTGATCTTATCTTATCAATATTAATTTTGTAAATAGTATCTAATAAAATGGGAAAAAGAAGAGTGATAACAATAGGAGCCAAGGGTTCTGAAAAGAAGCAGGGCACAGCAGCTGTACCCAAAGGAACCAAGCGCCGCAATATTGTCAAAGGGCAAGTACATATCAAGTCCACTTACAACAACACAGTGGTGACCTTGACTGACCTCAATGGAGGAGTCATCTCTTGGTCAAGCGCCGGTCTTTTGGGATTCAAGGGTGCGAAGAAAGCCACTCCTTATGCCGCGACCAACATCATTAACTCCCTTTTGGAAAAGACCAAGAAGGTCGGACTCAAGGAAGTGGAAGTCTTCGTCAAGGGTATCGGCAGCGGACGTGATTCTGCCATCCGTGCCATTGCCGCGAACGGACTCAGTATCCTGTCGATTTCGGACGTAACTCCGATTCCTCACAACGGATGCCGCCCACCAAAGGCACGCCGCGTATAGCATTTTCGTAATTTATAAATAAGCAATCATTATGGCCAGAATTACAAGCCCACAATGCAAACAATGCCGACGTGAAGGCAAGAAGCTCTTCCTCAAGGGGGAACGCTGCTACTCGGTCAAATGTGGCATCGCCCGCCGAGCCTACGCTCCGGGACAACACGGACAGGACAGAAGGATGAGAGTTTCGGAATATTGCATGCAGCTCAGAGAAAAGCAAAAACTCAAGAGAATCTACGGATTGATGGAAAAGCAATTCCGAAAATATTATGACGAAGCCACTCGTATGAAGGGCAATACCGGCAGTCTGTTGGTAGTCACTTTGGAGAGAAGACTTGATAATGTTATCTACCGCACCGGACTCGGATCGTCCCGCAGACTCGCCAGACAGCTGGTCAATCACGGACACTTCAAAGTCAATGGTACGCGCGTAAACATTCCTTCTTTTATGGTAAAAGAAGGTGACGTAATCACTGTAAAAAAAGAAACTTCCACATATTTCAAGAACGTTCGCGAGACCCTGGGTGGCGGACAGATTCCTTCTTGGATAAACTTCGATGAGAAGAAACTGGAAGTTAAAATCAATGCTATGCCGAGCGAGAAAGAGGCTGAGCTTGATGTTAACATCAACCAAGTAGTTGAATATTATTCCAAGATTTAGTGCTGATTGCACTTTTAAGATCTATCTAACTAACAAAAATTATGCAACAAATCACATTGCCGGAAAGACCGATCATCACCAAGCAGGATGGAAACTATGCTGTTTTCGAAATCCGAGCTTGCTATCCGGGCTATGGAATGACTTTGGGCAACTCTCTGCGCAGAGTGCTCCTTTCCAGTTTGCAGGGTGCGGCTATCACAGCCGTGAAAATCTCGGGGGTGAACCACGAATTTTCTGCTATCCCGGGTGTACTGGAAGATGCGGTGGAGATTATGCTTAATTTGAAGAAAGTTAGGTTCAAGATGTTTTCCGATGAACCGGTCAAGCTCACTTTGAAAGCCAACAAAGAAGGCAAGGTGACTGCGGGCGACATTGCCAAAGCGGACAACGTGGAAGTGGTAAACAAAGACGCGCATATCGCGACCATCACTGACAAGAAAGTCGTTCTGGAAATGGAATTCCGCATCGAAAGAGGCGTGGGCTACGTTCCGGTCGAGCAGCAAGACAATGATAAGGCGGACATCGGTACTATTGGCGTAGATGCCATCTTCACCCCGATCAAGAGTGTGAATTACAAGGTGGAGAATATGCGTGTGGGTAAGATGACCAACTACGACCGTCTCACTCTAGAAATAGAAACTGATGGCAGCCGGACTCCAGAAGAAGCTTTCAGCGAAGCGGTGGTGCTGATGATGCAGCACTTCGACCTTTTCGGTGAATTCGCCCAGATCAAAGAAGATACGGCGAAAGCGGCAGAGACTGCTTTTATCGAGGAGGCCAAAGAAGACAACCGCAACGAGAGTAAGCAGGTAGAGAAGTTGGAAGCCATCGCCGAAGAGAAGAAACAGGATGTTCTCAAAACACCGTTGGACGAATTCAACATTTCAAGTCGCGTACTTAAGGTACTGGCCGAGAATAAAATCAAAACTGTCGGCAAGGTAGTGAGCAAGACTGAAGAGGACTTGAGTAACCTGCCGGGTATGGGAGACAAGGGAATCAAGGAAATCAAGAAAGCGATCGGCAAAATGGGGCTGACACTGAAGAAATAACATTTACCAAATTTTAGAGTTAAATAAGAGATATGAACCATCAAGTTAAAGGCAGAAAATTCAAGCGAGACCACGCCCAGAGAAAAGCTCTGATGAAGCACTTGTCTGAGTCGCTCATTCTGCAAGGAAGAATCCAGACCACTACAGCTAAGGCAAAGGAATTGGCTCCGTACGTAGCCAAGCTCGTCACCAGAGCCAAGAAGCAGGATCTCCTCGCTTCCAAGATTGTCCACGGGATGCTTGCTGACGAACCGGCTAAGAAATTGCTCGGAGAAATCGCCAAGAAATTCGAGAATCAGCCAGGCGGCTATACTCGCATCATCAAAGTGGGAACCAGAAACCACGACGCGGCGCAGATGTCCATTATTGAATTCATCTAAAGGCTATTATTAATATTTTTCAAGAATTATGAATCAGAATACTAAAATAGAACGCAATTGGCACGTCTTTGACGCCAGCGACGAGAACTTCGGCCGGATGTCTACCAAGATCGCCACACTGCTTCGCGGCAAGAACAAGGCCACCTGGACCCCTCACATCGACGGGGGAGACAGCGTCGTTATTATCAATACCGACAAGGTGAAATTCTCCGGCAAGAAGGGTACTGACAAGATTTATTACCACCACAGTGGATACTTGGGTGGAATGAAAGAAATCGCGCTCCAGGACCAAATCATCAAAGACTCACGCGAAGTCATCCGCTCTGCGGTTTTCGGAATGCTTCCGAAGAACAAGCTCCGCAACGAAATGATGAAGAGGATGCACATCTACAAAGATGCAGAGCACCCTTACGCTGATAAACTAGCCAAGTAATTTTTTATAATCTAATTTGATATGGTAAACGAAAAAGGAAAATATTTTTACGCCGTCGGCCGAAGAAAAACTGCGGTTGCCAAAGTGCGCGTATACGAAAAGGGAGAAAAGCCGGGCATTGTCGTCAATGACAAGGATCTGACTTCATTCTTTGCCGAGAACAAGACCTTGATCGAGAAAGTGAATTCTCCTTTCAACGTCGTTGAACTCCAAGACAAATATACCGTCACGGTAAAAGTCTTGGGCGGAGGTATCACCGGACAGGCCGAAGCCATCCGTTTGGGCATTTCAAGAGCATTGCTTCTCATCGATGAAGAGTACAAGCATGTTCTCAAGGCGCACGGCTATCTGACTCGTGACCCGCGCGAAGTGGAACGCAAGAAACCGGGACTCAAAAAAGCCCGTCGAGCTCCACAGTGGAAGAAACGTTAATCGTTTCAATCGGTTCAAACAAATATCTCTATGCAAAAAACACACCCAAGTGGTCGGGTGTGTTTTTATTATAGTCAAAAATCACCTACCACACCCCTCTTTGTCATTCTGAGCCAGACAAAACCGGACTACGATCCGGTACTGGAATGACAAACAGGGAAAGTTTATCTACGTAAATATCGAAATTATCATTTTTTTGTCATTCCGGCCTTAGGAGGATACCTACCTTACAGTTAAGCTATACCATATAGGTAAGATGGCAGTATTATAGGGATTCTTCTACTCCGCTACCGCCCTCGACAAGGGCAAGGGCTCAGAATGACAAAATATTATTTTTATCGCAAAATAGAAGCTTATTGCTTCATTCAGGTAATTTTGATATTCGCGTTTTATCTATTTTTATCTATATTGACAAAAGCGAAATTTGTGATACTATATGCTAAGAAGGAAAAATTGGAGATGAAAGATAATGGAAAAAGGAAAACATCCAGGATTGATAAAAATCCGTAATGATTTTGAGGCGGCAGAAAAGATAGAACCAGAAGAAATAGCTGGAGCGCTTATCGAGGAATTTGGTTTGCCATTTGTAGGTAGTAGGCAGATAACCACTGCACGGGCAAAAGAATTGTGCTCTCAGGACGAAGAGGGGTTTATAGTCCTCTATAAAGACATTCCTGGGGCGCGGGAGGTTATTGATACGCTAAAAAGAAGAAAAAGTGATATCGTATGGGGGGGCTTATGAAATCATAGTATATGATTTCATACCCCTTCTTTTTTATTGTCTCCCTACAGAAACGTCGATTCATCGCGTACAATTTTTCTAATAAAATCGTCTATCGCGCATTCTGAGACGCGATAAATCGACGTTTCTACAAAACAATCTTTGGCGACCCCGTCGCATCTAATTCTCGCTTCCCCTCCGTATGTCATTCCCGTGGAGGCGGGAATCCAGAGTAGAAACTGCAAAATAGCCGTAGAATAAAGAAAATATACAGGAGAATTCAAACGGCTAAGGTGTTTTGGTAAGGTATTTCGGTATTGAAACATTAAATTCCTTATGGAACTTATCCTCGCGGAGCAAGGCCGGGAATGACACAAATAGAACGGGAGGGGGTTTCGATCGCTACAATTTTAACAAATTATTATTTTTGTGATATTATGTAAGAAAAGAAACATAGGAGTGATTGACAATGGAAAACACACCCGAGACACCCCATCTTGTAGATGCTTTTCATATAGATTCTCCGAGACTGTTGGTGGAATTGACCAACGCAATACCCGGTGGTGAAGAGCTGACCATGGAAAAAGCAGACGAGTTGCTTCATCAAAAAAAATATAGAATAGATGAAGTCAATGGCAAAATTATAAGGGTCCATTTTTGCGGAATGATAGACCCAAGTGGTTACAATGCGGAACACGGCGAAGGCGCCGTAGAAAGAATCGTTGATGCGATACAAAACCCCATATGGGAGAGATTGCCCTACTGTTAGGTGCTAAGATCTCCTATTTTTTTATCGCGAAATAATTTACCTACAAAACAAAATCGCGAAATCTCGTGAGGGGTTGAAGACTGATAAGCCGTTTTAAATATTGAATAATTTAGTAATCTATAAGGCCCAAAGCGGACAAATGGAGTTTAGCGGAGATTTTCAAAATTAAACCATCTGGGCTACGCTAGACCAGATTGCCGATGTTTTTGGATGCGATAAATCTGTCATTTCATAACATTTTAAAAATGTTTTTAAAGAAGGCGAATTGCAGAGAGAATCAGTTGTTGCAAAAAACGCAACAACTGCCAGCGACGGTAAAATTTATCAGGTTGAATATTATAATCTGGACACCATTATTCCGTCGGGTACAGGGTCAACTCTATGCAGTCTACAAAATTTCGCCAATAGGCCACGAAGACATATGGGACAAATATTTTCGCGCCTTAAAACCCGAATATATTATGTCGTTTCCGAATTGTAGGGGCACAATATCTTGTGCCCTTTTTATCACTAAAACCGCGAAAGATACGATGCTGACAATAAGGTTATCTTTATAAACAACCTTCGCAAACTCTTACGTATTTCCCGGATACCTCATGCGAGTACGCCTTTTTCTGGATGAGAAATTACTGGGGGGCTTTAATAAAAATTTTGGTTTTCTCGCTTTACATTCCGCCGACAGGGTTTATACTATAAATGTAGGCTTTAAACGCGAAAATACCCGGGAACGGGGAATGCACCTAAGAAAACGATGATTTTACAGGGAGGCCGGGGAGAGGCGCTTTTTTAATGGGATTTATAAAAACTTTTTATGTTTGAACAATCTTTTAAGAATATTGATGATATCTTACGCAAGGATGCTGGGGCGTCGAGCGAGTTGGACTATGTTGAGCAGACTTCCTGGATTCTTTTTTTGAAATATCTAGACGATCTGGAGAAGGAAAAAGAACTGGCGGCGAAACTTGCCGACCAAGAATATAAATATATTATCTCGCCTAAATACCGTTGGGAGGCGTGGGCTTGTCCCAAAGGCAAGGATGGAAAACTGGATCACAATACTGCACTTTCGGGCGATGACCTTAAGGACTTTGTGGATCGGGAGCTTTTTCCGTATCTGAAGAAATTCTGTGAGGATGCAGTAAGCCCAGATACGATTGAATACAAGATCGGGGAAATTTTTAGTGAAATCAAAAATAAGATCCAGAGTGGATATAATCTTCGCGAAGTTTTGAATATTATCGATGCAATGCGTTTTCGCTCCCAAGAGGAGAAGCATGAGCTTTCGCATCTCTATGAAGCCAAGATCAAGAATATGGGAAACGCGGGGCGTAATGGCGGGGAATATTACACGCCGCGTCCGCTCATCAAGACCATCGTCAAAGTGGTTGATCCCAAAATCGGTGAAACGGTCTATGACGGCGCTGTGGGCTCCGCCGGATTTTTGGTGGAAGCTTTTGATTATATGAAAGAGAGCAAAGATATTACCACAAGTGATATGGACTTACTCCAGATGAAAACTTTTTTCGGCAAGGAGAAAAAATCGCTGGCTTACATTATCGGGATTATGAATATGATCCTTCACGGCATTGAAGCACCCAGTATTCGCCACATGAATACACTGTCGGAAAACATCGCCGACTTCCAAGAAAAAGACCGCTTCAATATTGTGCTTGCAAATCCACCCTTCGGCGGCAAAGAGCGCGCGGAAGTCCAGCAAAATTTTCCCATCAAAACAGGAGAAACCGCTTTTCTTTTTCTCCAGCATTTTATAAAAATACTTAAAGCCGGCGGCAGGGCAGGCATCGTCATCAAAAACACTTTTCTCTCTAATACCGACAACGCTTCCGTTTCGCTGCGCAAAATGCTTCTGACGGAATGCAATCTTCACACTGTCCTCGACCTTCCCGGTGGCACTTTCACTGGGGCGGGAGTGAAAACGGTAATTCTATTTTTTGAAAAAGGCAAACCAACTAAAAAAGTCTGGTTCTATCAACTCAATCTTGATCGTAATCTCGGCAAAACCAATCCTCTGAGCGAAAAAGATTTGGCTGATTTTGTGAATCTGCAAAAGACCAAAGCTGCCAGCGAAAATTCTTGGACGATTGATGTCGCGGATATTGATGTGGGAACTTTTGACCTATCGGTTAAAAATCCTACTAAAAATAATGAAAAGGCTTTGAGAGAGCCGGAAGTAATTTTGAAAGAAATGGAAGAAATAAATTCGGATATTGCTACAATGATGGACTCAGTAAAGAAACTTATATGAAATCGGCAATTTTTAAATTTTTGTTTTCTCTAAGTTCATTTTCTGGGATTCTTTTATTCCTAGTAATAAATAAGTGTGTCGATATTCCATATATCAATATGCCGGCGCATCCCCCCGTTAACGATTTCACTTTATCTTTTATAAAATACCTTATAATACTATTGATTATCGTATTATTTGCAAAAATAGTCCTTTGGTTGAGTGAAAAAGCTCTTGAAAAATCAGACAATATTCAAGTTAGAAAAATAAAACCTGCCGAAGGAGTATTTTTGCCTATTTATATTGGACTTTTTGTTATAGCCCTTAGCTTTAATGATGGATTGTCTGCTCAAACATGTTTTTTAATCTTCCTTCTTTTTATTTTATGGCTACTTTTCGAAAATGTATCATATTTTAATCCTTTTTTTCTTTTTTGGGGCTATCGATTTTATGAAATAGAATCTAGTAACGATATTACGACTATAATCATATCAAAAAGAAAAGATCTTAAAAGAATGAAAGAGTTCAAGAATTTAACACGAATAAACAACTTCACCTTTCTAGAATATTAATATGAGTAAAAAAATAATAGCACGCCTGCATAATGATAACTATTCTATAGTTTTCAATGAAACAAACCCTGGTTTTTTAAAAATGAAAACGTCATTCAAAATTCCGAATATCACGGAGGATATCGCCTTCGAATTTAACCCTGAAAGAAAACTTGAGGAGAATGAGTGGTATTTTGTAGCTCTAAGCGCAGAGCAAAAGAATAAACTAATAAAACCCTATCTTGATACGATAGATTGCAGTGATGGAGTTAACCCGATAACATCCGATGAGTATTCTTCCGTACGAGCGATTTGTCTAGTTGAAAAAAATGATACGGGTGATGAAAATATAATTCTTACGAGAATATTCCCGAAATATTATACTTTATCAAAAAAGTTTTTAAAATGGCATGATGGGCCGGAGCTTGTAGAACAATCATCCACCATAGACTTTACAGGCTCGGCAGATGCTATCTGGAATAACGAAAAACTTTATTTCAAATCATATTCTATTATAAAACCATTGTTTAATGGACTCGAGGATTTCTATAGAATTGCTACTGAGGAAGAAAAGAATGCTTTCTTGCAGAAGGACTTTTTTGAATGTTCGAATGGATATCAAAATATTAAAGTCCAAACACGAAATCTAAGAAGAATTGCTTCTGTTCTGGATAAGATAGACTGGAGTGATTCAACCACTCGGCAAAAATATATTGACTACACAAAAAAATATCCACAACTCGACGTAGACATTACTCTGGGGGGTAGATTAAAGATAGAATCCAATAAAGATGTAACGAATATTATGAATATTTTGGAAGAAAGGATATATACCACGCCAATTACAGGAGAAGAGCGTGAGGCGAATTCTGTGACAAAGCTAAAGCAGAATAATTAAAAGCAATGGACTAAAAAATAAAGTTACATTAGAACACTCTTTAGAACACATTATAGCACATTTTAGAGGAACTTAATCTACCCCTATATAAAAACAATGGAAGTGTCGCCAAAATATCTAATGAAGTTGATAGGCTGTATCGAACAGAAAATCTGGGAAGAATTTAAAAGTTATAAAAATGCGGAAAATTATATTGAAAAATGGCACGATGCAAATATCAATTATGAAAACTTTGTTATTTATTACAAAGGAAGCGATATTAATCTAAATAAAACGCTCCACAATATCGAAGGAGAAACTCTTATTAAAATTGCTGTCGATTTAGGTATTGAAACTCCTGATTTTATCGTTTCCATTCCTGTTATAAAGAATGTCTTAAAAAATAAATATCAAGCAGCATATGCCTTATTCGAAAAAGCATTGAAGCAAACAGGAGACTCTCCAGACTTAGCGATCGCCCTGGCAAATTCTACGCTTGAAGGCATAATAAAAGGTATATTACAGAATGACAACATAGCGGCGAATCTAGATAAAAATGATACTCTGTATAAGTTGACACAAGATGTTTTGAAAGAATTTTCAATGTTTCCTCGTGGCGATGTACCTGATGAGATTCGGAATATTGGTAGTAGTCTTTTGAATATTTCACAAAATATTGAAAAAATGAGAAGCAATAACACCGGTGTTCACGGTAAAATCGAAAGTGACTATGTAATCAACGATCCATTATATGCGTTTTTTGTTATAAATTCTATTTCGACAATCGGATTATTTCTAATAGGATATTACGAGAAAAGTTATAATGATAGCGATGTCTATGGTGAGATGATTCTGGAAGAAGGAATAGAACAAGAGATAAATATCGAGGATATCCCATTCTAATTTAATATTTTATGAACGAAAAAGATAAAATTGTTTTAGAAGATTCTGTTAACGCGGTCATCTCTAACATCCCCGAAATTGGTATAGCTTGGGGGTTGTGTATGGCGTTATTTGGATCGGCTATGAAATTAAGGCAGAAAAAAGCTCTTGAATGGGTAGAGATGATCAGAGATAATCCGTATATTTTCACTCAAGAGTTATTGAAAAATGAAATTTTTCAGGATGGATTTGCTTGTGCTTTGGAAAAATATATCGTAGAGAGAAACGAAGAAAAGAGGAAATGTTTCAGAAATATATTTTTGGGATTTTCGATAAGTGGCGATAAACAAGGCTTTCCCCTTGAAAAATTTATCCACACTCTATCACAATTAAGCGAGATTGATATAGAAGTATTATGTGACGCAAGGGTTACTCGCGAGAATAAGGATTATCAAATTTATGGTAATAAGGATTATAGAATCAGCAATATCCATAATTTAATAAATCTTGGTATTTTGGGTAATGATCCATCTTCCAGGCTGGGTCCTTTAAATGCTCCTTTTGTTTGGGTATCAGAGTTTGGAAAAGAATTTGTTAAATATATTGAAGATGAAAAATAGTTGGCAAAGAAAAAAGCTTGGAGAGGTCTGTGATGTAATTGCGGGACAATCTCCGGAAGGTGAATTTTATAATGAACAAGGAAATGGTTTACCTTTTTATCAAGGCAAAAAAGAATTTACGGAAAAATTTATTGGAGCTCCTAGAGTTTGGACAACTAAGATTACTAAAGAATCTGGAGAAGGGGATATTTTAATGTCTGTAAGAGCTCCTGTGGGACCGACTAATTTTTCTACAGAAAAAATTTGTATCGGTCGTGGTCTTGCCGCAATAAGAGCAAAAGAAAACACAGATAGATATTTTATATTTTATTTTTTGCGCAAATTTGAGAATGAAATCGTTGGTAATACAGGTGCGGTATTCGATTCTATAAGTAAAACGCAAATAGAAAATATTGAACTTCTTGTGCCATCTCTTCCCGAACAAAAAAGGATTGTGAAGGTTTTGGATGAGGTTTTTGAGGAGGTGGGGAAGGCGAAAGAAAATGCGGAGAAGAATTTGCGGAATTCTCGCGAGCTTTTTGAATCGTATTTGCAGAGTGTGTTTGAAAATCCGGGTAAGGATTGGGAGAAAAAAACACTAAAAGAAATAACTTCACACTTAGGCGATGGATTGCATGGAACACCTAAATATACAGAGGATGGAGAATATTATTTTATTAATGGTAATAATTTAGACAAAGGAGAAATAATCTTTAAGGAAAACACAAAGAGAGTTTCTGTTGATCAATTTAATAAATATAAAAAGAAATTAAATGATAGGACTATATTAGTGTCGATCAATGGAACTTTATGCAATGTTGCTTTTTATAATAATGAAAAAGTAATACTAGGTAAAAGTGCTTGCTATTTTAATTTACTAGAAGGAATTGATAAGAATTTCATTAAATATATAATTTTAAGTCCTTATTTTATAAAGTATGCATTTAAGGAAGCCACTGGTGCTACTATAAAAAATGTTTCGTTAAAAACAATGAGAGAATTTGTAATATATCTTCCAAAATTACAAGAGCAAAAGGCCATCGTCAAAAAACTTGATGCGCTTTCCGAAGAGACGAAGAAGCTGGAGGAGATTTATAAAAAGGAAATTGCCGATTTGGAGGAGTTGAAGAAGTCCGTTTTGCAGAAGGCTTTTCGAGGGGAATTGTAATAATGATAGGATCAAATACGGATGCACTATTTGTTCCCCCTCACCCCAACCCTCTCCCGATGGGCGCGAGGGAGCAATGCGATTGTAATGTTTGGGTGTGCATAGTGGCGGGATTCTTCGGAGTACCTCAGAATGACGGGTGGGGCGGGTGTTTTGGAGATAAGTGTGGCATGGAGTAGCAGACTTTAGTCTGCGCGGCT
>Ga0265294_10007555_pt1 | contig 12840 bp, 13 predicted proteins | sample MunlanPumphouse3_FD_192504 | JGI IMG/M metagenome (GOLD analysis project Ga0265294, IMG submission 192504) | Groundwater microbial communities from a municipal landfill in Southern Ontario, Canada - Pumphouse #3 | ecosystem: Environmental > Aquatic > Deep subsurface > Groundwater | place... | reverse complement strand
TTCTATGGACTTACCTTTTGCTGCAGGACGTTTTTGTTCAGCTGAGGGGATCGACAAATTAACTGTTGCTTCAGACTTTAGAAACAAAGATTTCGCTAACGCATACGGTGTATTACTCGGCGGTTCTGTTTTAGCGGGTGTAACATGCCGCGCTATCTTCGTTGTAAACGAAGAAGGTATCGTAACATACAAAGAGATCGTTCCTGAGATCACTGAAGAGCCACAATACGAAGCTGCTCTTAACGCTGTAAAATAGTCATTTTCTCCTCCTAGATAAAATTTCACGAGCCGTCCCGTTGCGGGCGGCTCACAAAGCAAGTGTAACTTGTTTCTTCTCTCCTTCTTGTGTTGTAAGAGGCGCTAAAAACCATTCCCGAATTTTTAGTTTGCCTCTTGTGACCTTTACCATCAAGATACTTTAGCCCAATATCTGCTATAATCTTCTCAATCAAATGAGGGAGTTTTCTATGAAAAAAATAATCAAAAGTATGGCATGTGCGCTTGTTTTGGCAGCTACGGCGCAAGCGGATTTCGTGCGTGTAGAGCTCGGTGCGGGTGCTTGGATGCAAGAGCCAAAAGGTGGCATTACGGCAGACGGCAGCGGTTTTACGGGGAGCGATCTCTCAAAAGAGGATAGCAGTACCAAAGGGTACGCATGGATCTTAGTGAAACATTTCGTTCCCGTAGTGCCTAATCTGCGTCTTGAATATGCAGAGGTGAGCAACGAGGGTATTGCAAGCGGAACCTTTAAAGATTTTACGGCAGCCGCTTCCCCTTCAAGCTTGGATATGAAGCAGTATGACGTTATCCCTTACTATAACCTTATAGACAACACGGCATGGATCACTCTTGACGTGGGGCTTGATATTAAAGTGATGGATACCACCTATGAGGTGCAAAACGTAACGGGCTATACGAGTGCAAACTACACCGAATCAAAAACTCTCGCTCTGCCTCTTGGTTACGTACGCGGACGCGTTCAAATCCCTACAACCGACATCGGCATAGAAGCGGACGTGAAATATGTAAGCTACAGCGATTCGACTGCCTACGACGTGCGTGCGAAGGTGGATTATACGTTTGATATTACGCCGCTTATTCAGCCTGCGATCGAAGTGGGATACCGTATGCAAAAATACGAAGTGGACGAACTCTCCGACATTAAACTCGATTTGGAGTTTGCAGGATTCTACGCGGGAGCGATGCTGCGCTTTTAGCACATCAAGTTTAGGATGATGGGAAGTGATAGATTCCGTCATTCCGAACTTGATTCGGAATCTCTAGGGGGTTGACCTTCAAGCGAAAGTGTTGTTATCCTTTTTTTAAGGGCGATGAAACCTCAAAATACCCTTGTTCCAAAACCTCTATCTCACACTCAAGCCAAATCCCAAACTCTTCGTACACCCTTTTTTGCGCCTCTTGGATCAAAAACAGCGCATCCTCAAAAACACCGCCGCCGTGATTGACCAAAAAGTTGGCATGTAACGAGCTAAACTCCATCGCTCCGCGCCGTTTTCCTTTAAGCCCCATCGCTTCTATAAGACGCCCTGCATAATCCCCCTGCGGGTTTTTAAAACAGCTTCCCGCACTCGGGGTGCTCGGCTGGTTTGCGCGCATCTTGTGAAACATTGCAACCAAAGCGGGGTCAAACCCTTCGCAAACGTTAAACGAAGCTTCCAAAACGGGGTCGGTAATATCGGTGGTTCTGTAGCCGTAGCGAATCTGCTCTTTTTGCAGCACCCCTTGGCATGTGGTAAGGGTGAGAAGTTTGGTGAAAATCTCCCACTCTTTGAGCCCCGCATTCATCTTTACGATGCCGCCTAGCGTTCCGGGAAGGTGGGAGAGGAACTCTAATCCCGTGAGGTTGTTTTTTTTGCAAAACGAAGCGATTTTTCCCGAGGGGGTTGCGGCACCGATTCGTAAAATGTTCCCTTCAAGTTCGATAAAATCGTACTTTTTGCTAAGCATCATAAGCGGCGGCGGGTTATCCCCTATAAGGATATTGTTGCATGCACCTATGAGATAGGCATCTTTGGGGTAGTCGCACCCCTCGATGATAAAAACCTCGTGCTCCCCTCCTAGTTTAATAGAGGAGAATTTGGAAAAGTTGATCGTTTTTGTCGCCATTATTCTATGAAAGTGGGGATCATATTGAATATCTCTACCGAAAAGTCGGTCATGGAGTTAAGCATCCACGGCATAGTGAGGATGATGACGATCACGACCCCTACGATCTTGGGGATAAAAGAGAGGGTCATCTCGTTGATTTGGGTGGTTGCTTGAAAGATGCTAACCGCCAGACCCAAAAGCATCCCCGTCAGCAGTCCGGGAAGCGCCAAAAGAAGAGCGATCTTAAAGGTTTCTACGCCGAGTGCGACCAATTTGGCTTCCATCATTTTCTCCTATGAAAATCTAAGAGCAGTATACTCTTTTGGGATGAGATAATCCTCGACTTTAACAAGGGTATCGTAAAAACCGTGAGCAAAGCCTAGTTCATAGAGTTTGTCGATCGCTTTGTACTGCAACGGACTTAACTCGATCGATTCGTCGTTGGCGTAAAGTTCGAGATATTTCTCTAGCGTGGGCGCGTCGATACGTACGAGATCGCGTTCAAGCAGCATTTTGGAGAGACGCTCTTTGTGCTCGCGCGCTATACGCACCGCTTTTGTAAGGGTCTCTTCGTAGGCAATCGCTTTGGTAAGGGGAAGGGAGCGGCGTATTGCCATCCCGCCGAGGGGAAAAGGAAGTCCGCCGCCCGAGAGCTCTTGCCAAATATCCCACATCTCGCGCTCCACTTCCAAAGCATCGTCGTAGGTTAAGATAGATTCGTGGATCAGCACCCCTGCATCGACTTTGCCGCTTAACACCGCTTCTTCGATCTCCAAAAAGTTCATATAAGTGATACGAGCATCGGGGTAGGCGATACGAAAAAGCATGGCGTTGGTGGTGTGCTTGCCGCTGAGAGCGACTTTAAAATTGCGCTTGAGTTTGACCCCTTTTTTCTTGATAATCTTCGGACCGTACCCCTCGCCGAAACTTACCGCCGTACGCAGCGGAGCGTAGTTTTCCCGTATGTGGGGATAAAGCGCAAAGCTGATTGCCACGATGTCGTACACGCCGTTAAGTGCATCTTCGTTGAGGGTTTGGATATCTTTGGCGATATTATCAAACGTAACGTTTGGCATGTCGACCCATCCGAACTTGACGGTGTAGTACATAAAAATATCGTCCGCATCGGGAGAGTGAGCTATAAGAGTTTTTTTCAAGTGATGATCCGTTTTAAAACAAATTGGCATGTGCCGCAAAAAAATAATCTACATTTTAACCAATTCAGGATAAAATTTCACCCTTATTTGTCTTGATGCCTCGTGCAAAAGATGCAATAACGAGAAAAAAATATGACAATTTGAAATATTTTTTATCCCTCTGAAAAAAATGTCATACAATGGTCGAAAATCAACATAAGTGAGCCGAACATGGACGCGAATAAACAAAAATCATTAGACTTAGCGATGAAGCAGATCGACAAAACATTCGGTAAGGGTGCGCTTATGCGCCTAGGCGATAAAGAGATTATGCCTATCGAAGCGATCAGCACGGGTTCTTTAGGGTTGGACCTCGCTCTTGGGATCGGCGGGGTGCCGCAGGGAAGAATTATCGAAGTATACGGACCCGAGAGTTCGGGAAAAACGACGTTGGCGCTTCAGATAACTGCGGAGTGTCAAAAAGCGGGGGGCGTATGTGCATTTATCGATGCAGAACACGCGCTCGACGTTGCGTATGCAAAAAACCTCGGGGTGGACGTCGATAACCTTTTGGTTTCCCAACCCGATTACGGCGAACAAGCGCTTGATATCGTAGAAACCATTGCACGAAGCGGTGCGGTGGATCTTGTAGTAATCGACTCGGTGGCGGCACTTACGCCAAAATCGGAGATCGAAGGGGAGATGTCGGATCAAAACGTCGGGGTACAAGCGCGTTTGATGTCTAAAGCGCTTCGTAAGCTTACGGGTATTTTGCATAAAATGAATTGTACGGTTATTTTCATCAACCAGATTCGTATGAAAATCGGTATGATGGGGTACGGTTCCCCCGAAACGACGACGGGAGGAAACGCATTAAAATTTTATGCTTCGGTGCGTATCGACGTACGTCGCGTGGCTTCTTTGAAACAAGGTGAAAACAATATCGGTAACCGCGTTAAAGCAAAAGTGATCAAAAATAAAGTAGCACCTCCGTTTCGTCAAGCAGAGTTTGATATAATGTTCGGAGAGGGAATCTCGAAAGAGGGAGAACTCGTCGATTACGGGGTAAAACTCGATATTATCGATAAAAGCGGTGCTTGGTTCTCGTATGAAGATACGAAGCTCGGACAAGGACGCGAAAACGTCAAAGCAAAATTCAAAGAAGAACCTGCCCTTGCAAAAGAGGTAGAGGAAAAAATAAAATCGGCAATGGGAATAAGCAACCTTATCACGATGGATCCATCGGATATGGAAGATGTTGTCGACGATTAATCAATTTTAAAATAAAGGTGAAAAGAATGTTTATAGATAACGTAAGTGCAATCGAAGTGATGGATTCAAGAGGGAATCCGACGGTAAAAGCAACGGTAACTCTTAGTGACGGAACAACGGCAAGCGCCATCGTGCCAAGCGGTGCGAGTACGGGAAAACGCGAGGCGTTAGAGCTTCGCGACGGCGGAGAAAGATATATGGGCAAGGGTGTTTTGCAAGCCGTAGAAAACGTTAATTCTCAGATTGCAGATGCGCTTATCGGACATTCTCCTTACAACCAAGCTATTATCGATGCAACGATGAAAGAGCTTGACGGAACAGAGAACTATTCAAACCTTGGAGCAAATGCAGTTTTGGGTGTTTCTATGGCAGTTGCACGTGCAGCGGCACAAAGCTTAAAAGTACCTCTTTATCGCTATTTGGGCGGAGCCAATGCTATGGTTATGCCTACGCCGATGCTCAACATTATCAACGGCGGAAGCCATGCGGACAACTCGGTAGATTTTCAAGAATATATGATCATGCCCGTCGGTTTTAACGATTTTGCAACGGCACTTCAGGCGAGTGCAGAGGTATACCACAACCTCAAATCTATTTTAAAAGCAAAAAAACACAATACGGCATTGGGTGACGAAGGCGGTTTCGCGCCTGATCTTAGCTCAAACGAAGAGCCTATTCAGGTGATTATGGAAGCGATCGCAAAAGCGGGATACAAAGCGGGCGAGCAGATTGCAATCGCGCTTGACGTAGCTGCATCGGAACTCGTATGCGAGGGCGGTTACAGACTCGATAGCGAAAACAGAACGGTAACGAGCGAGCAGTTGGTTGATTACTATGTTGATCTTTGCTCAAAATACCCTATCGTTTCTATCGAAGACGGTTTAAGCGAAGACGATTGGGCGGGCTGGAAAGTATTAACCGAAAAATTAGGGGATAAAGTACAGCTTGTCGGAGACGATTTGTTCGTAACCAACGCTTCTATCTTAAACGAGGGGATCCAAAAAGGGATTGCCAACTCGATCCTTATTAAACCTAACCAAATCGGTTCTGTGAGTGAGACGATGCAAACGGTTCGTTTGGCGCAAAGAAACGGCTACAAATGTATTATGTCACACCGCTCGGGCGAAAGTGAAGATGCATTTATTGCAGATTTTGCCGTAGCACTCAACTGCGGCGAGATCAAAACAGGTTCAACCGCGCGCGGTGAGAGAACGGCAAAATATAACCGTCTTTTAGAGATCGAAAACGAAGTGTTATACGGCGAGTATTTAGGTTCTGCCCTTTTTAACTAAGAACAAGCATGGAAAACGAAGAGCTCTATGAAGAGATAGATAAAACCCAAAGTATCACGCAAAGATATTTGGGTCTTTCCGTCGGGAAGTTTTTATTTCTTTTAGGGGTCGTACTTTTTTTGGGTGTTTATATAGGCATACTTCTCTACGGTACAAACTCCGTAGAGGTTCTTTTGGGTCTTGAAGATTACGAAACTTTTTTGCAAGATGAGATTGTTCGTTTGAAAAACGAAAATGCAATGTTGCAAAAAGAGTATTTTGAGCTCAAAGAGATTTCTGCAAAATAACTGCTATAATTTGAGGATTTTAAACAAAGGGACGGATTTGTGAAACAACTACTGTTGTTGGGACTACTCGCAATTTTTTTACATGCCAGAGAAAACCCTTTTTTCCCTTCGGTAGGAGAGGAAGACCTCCCCTTTACCTCCAACGACATCCAAAATTTAGAACCTCTTAAACGTGCAGCGCTTTCGCTTCCCCCACATGCCAGAGTTTTACAAAAAGTAACCGTAGAGTATAAAAACTTAGACGGTTCTATCGAATCCAAAAGCATTAGTGTTAACAATGCCGTCGATTGGCATCTGCCGATTTTTATATCTCAAAGCTATGTCGATGCCGTATCCGTACTTCCCAAAGAGGAGCAGGCAGACGAGTTCTCCTTGGTAGGTGAGATCGCATTTGCCAAGTTTTACGAAAATAAAAAATCGTTTAAAATTATCACCTCCGACAAGCTTTTACGAAACTTTTTACTTGCCGATCCCCATAGAATCGTCATGGATTTTCAAAAAGATGCAACGTTAAAGTCGTTTATCAAAAGAAACCCTAAAAGTATTTTCAAAACGATACGAGTAGGAAATCATAAAGGGTATTATCGAGTAGTTTTAGAACTCGACGGTGCGTATCGCTATAAAGTTGAGACTTCAGGCAATGGTTATAAAATAAACTTGTTTTAAAAATAATAATTGAAAAAAAGTTTATAGCTTTCTTCGTGAAACTTTACCCTCTTTGTTTCCCTTTCTATCGCATCGTAAACCAGTCGAACCTGTGTGTTTTGAGACGTTCTAAAGTTTTGCGATAGATTAAAAATATTCTGCGTAGCACCCGTTTCGTAGATTCTATGGGTAAAATCTATGTTTGTATTGGCATGTTTGAAGCCGTCTATTACTGCTCCCACCGAAGCACCGACCCCCGATGTAAACTCTTTTTCAAAATAAAATAGTGGATCGACAAAAGCATAGATATAGCCCAAATCATTGCCGTAGCTAAGACCGCCGCCCACTGTAGCGCTAAAGAGCGGGTCGGTATCGAGAGAGTTTCTGTCCCATCCGAATTTCGTTCTCCATGAAAAACCGTCTATAAAAACGCTGTTTTGCGTGGCAGAGGTGATGGAGAGAATGGTTGCTTTTTCAATGCGCGTATGTTCATCGGAGTGTGAAAGCAAGAGGTCTAAAAATTCAATTTGCGTGCCTCGTAAAAACCCGTAGCTGCTGTCGTAGAGATCATGATAGGCGGGGCGCAAACCGATAAAACCGCTTAACTTCTCTTCGACTACGCCCACGCCGAAGGTGGAGCGGATTGCTCGGTGGGAATCGATGGGGTTGGAGGGGGTGGCAATCTCCAAAGCTTTCCCGCGACCGAGCGCGGCTCTTTGCTTGGAAAGGGTATGAAAGAGAGCAAGGTATTCCTCTTTTTCCATATCGTTTCTGCTAAAAGAGTATTCTAAAAACTCTATAGCTGCTTCAAGAATATATTGTTTTTGCGTAAGGGCTATAGAGGTATCATTGACACATGCCATAAGATCCGACTCTTTTGCAACTAGAGCTCTTGGCATGTGAACATAGCGCGGCTCTAAGAGTTTTTCGTAGGCAAGCAAGATCGATCGCTTGGAAGGTCGGTAAGATTTTTGTGTAATTATTGCTTCGCTTTGTGCAGCATGTACCGTTTCAAGCGGGATCACTTGGAGGTTAAAATGTTCGCGCAATAGGATGCTCGGACGGGCTATCTCGATAAGCCAAAGCATGTTGTAGGAGCAGTTTTCGGTAAAAAAATAGTAGTAAGAACTTGTTCCGTTGAGTTCCCAAATGTGGCGCACCATGCGGAGCGTCTCTTCTTTGGTTAGGTCAAGATCGTACTCCCACATATCTCTATTTTCGGTGTCGCGGTACTCTTTGAGTTTGTCGTAATAAGGCAAGAGGGAGTATTTGCCGAAATAGCCTCCAAAAAGCCCTTTTATCGCAAATGCTACGCCGTTTTCTTGGCTTGGATCGGCATCGGCGGCGTAATTGATGGCATAGGAGAGAAGTTTTGAATTGTAAGAGGAATTGATTCGTAAAAAAGTATGTCCGAACATCGAAGCGGGGGAGTTGATGTGTGCGGCAGGAAACACCAGCGTAACCGATGTAGGGCTGAGCCTCTTTAGTATAGCATCATACTCTTGGCATGTAACGTTTGGGAGGTTTTCTAGCGAGAGCTCCTCTTGCAGCCATGCAAGGCGCGCGGGAAAACGGCACGCGGTAGCATTGTCGTCAAGCGATGTTTCATTGTAAAAAGCTCTGAGTGTTGCCTCAAGCTCTGCTTTTGGATCGGTTTTACCCTCGGGTGCAAGAAAAAAACGGGGATCGTCTATCTCGCTGACATTACCCTGCATATGCAGCAACAGATGCCAGTAACGCTCTTCGTGCAATTTGCGCTCATTTGCTTTTGCTATATAAAGGTCGAGGGAAGCTTCTAAAAAAGAGCAGAAAAAAAGTAAAAAAAAGAGTAAACGTGTAAAAATAGGAAAGTCCTGAAAAGTAATTGGATCGGTAAGATTAGGCGCAAGAGCCTAATCTATGGAATTATAAAGAAGTTGTTGCGATGTTGTCTAACACATCGGACATTTCAACTTTTTGGCTTGAGTAGATCGCCGTGTAGTTTTCTTGAAGCGATGCTGCAAAAGTAGCTTTGTCTTGTACCTCTAAAAGTTCTGCCAACGTATCAAGCGTTTCGCCGTGACCCATAGCGATCTCTTTTGCAAGAGTATCCATGTTAGATGCTACGAACTCTTCAGCTCTTTCGTTCATGACGAATTTAGTTTTTGTACAACCTAAAGTTCCCGATGTAATACCGAAAGTTTGGTTCCCTGACGTTCCGTTTGTAGTAGCTTGGAGTGAAAGCATAACTGCAGATGAATCATCTTTGATGATCATAGACCCAAGACCGCATCCTGTTTGATTGTTCACACCTGCGAATGCAGAAGTTCCTAAAGCCAATACGGCTAATGCGCTTACAACTATTTTTTTCATATTCTTTCCTTTAATTTGAAATAGCGACTATTGTAGGGTGTTAGAGCTTAATAGAAATTGAAATGTAGCGATAAATAACAAGATTGTTACATGCCATGAAAAAAGAGAATAAGGTATAATGGTTTGATCAAACAATATATTTAAACGTCTCGATCTTAGAGGTCAAGGAACTAACTTTTTTATGGAACTTCTTCTTCTATTTTTCTTTCTTTCGGTGAGCATTTCGTTTTTATGTTCCGTTTTAGAATCGGTACTTCTTTCGGTGAGCCTCTCGTATATCTCTGTTTTGGAGAAAGAAAAGCCCAATGCGGGGGCACTGTTACGAGAACATAAATTAGGTATCAATAAGTCAATCGCAGCAATTCTCATCATCAATACGATCGCAAATACTTTGGGTGCAGCGGCGGTGGGTGCGCAGGCATCGCTACTTTTTGGCAATGATGCGGTGGTATATGTTTCCGTTTTACTCACTTTTTGTATTCTTTATTTCTCCGAAATTGTTCCAAAAACCATCGGTGCGGTTTATTGGAAACAATTGGCACCCCTAAGCGGGTACCTTATACGATTTTTTATTTGGATCACCTATCCGATTATCCTCACGACGCTCTTTGTCACCGATAAAATCTCAAAAGGCAAAGCAGCGGCGTATACGCTCTCTAAAGAAGAGTTGCTGGAGAGTATGTGGTTAAGCGAAGACGGAGGGGTGATTGACGAGAAAGAATCGGAGGTGATCGAAAATATTTTAAATCTCGACAACATCCGCGTGGGTGATATTCTGACCCCAAGAAGCGTCGTATTTGCTCTTGAGGGGTCGATGAGTATCAACGAGGTAGTGCAAACCCAAAGCGATATTTTTAAGTTTTCAAGAATTCCCGTTTATGAGGGTTCGGCGGAAAATGTAACGGGAATCGTTTTGACGAAGAAGATTTTTGAACAGATGTTGCAAGATAGCAATACCCCTTTACATGCCATACAAAAAGATATTTTTCATATCAACGAAAAAGTTCCCGTCTCCAAAGCGCTTGATTTGTTTATAGCAAAAAAAGAGCATATGTTTTTGGTGATGGACAGTTACGATCAGGTTGAGGGGATCGTGACATTGGAGGATTGTATTGAAACGGTATTGGGGGTCGAGATTGTCGATGAGAGCGATACCACGATAGATATGCGCGAACTTGCAAAGATCAACATGCGTCTGAAGCGAAAAATGGGGGAGAGTTTTTCTCAAGAATCTTGAGGGGGTTTGGTTCTCTCTTTTTTGTTAATGAAATAAACCGCCGCCATGCTGATGGCACCGCCGATGAGAATGTGGGTTTGGAGCGGTTCGTCTAAAAATAGGTAGGCTATAAAAAGCGCAAAAACGGGAACGAGAAACATAAACGAGCTTGTTTTTTCGCTGCCGAGTTTTCCCGAAGCGATGTAAAAGATCGTCGTTGCCACGCTTTGCCCCAACACCGCAAGGTAGATCAGCGCGAACCAAAACGTTGCATCTTCTTCAAATACTCCTAGCAGATTCGATTGCATGCCATAGAAAAAAGTGGCAATCGTAGCAACAAGCGAGATAAAAAAGGAGTAGTGGACGGGGTGGATATGTACCTGCGAATACTGCGAGAGCATCGTCACTCCCGCCCAAAGCAGGGCGCAAAGTAAAAAGAAGAGGTTCGCACCCTCTACAAACTTTTCAATATGGTGCAACTCAAGCATCACGCCGCCCCCGATCACCCCTATAAAAAGCCCGAAATATTGGATGTTACGCAAACGCTTTTGAAATACCAAAGCCACGAGCAAAAACGTCATCACGGGGCTAAGAGTGGTGATAATAACCCCCGCCGAACCTGCAAGCCCGTACTTCACCCCGAAGTAGGAGGAGACCATAAAACCGATGTTTAAAACCGAACTGCCGAGAATAAACTTCAAACTCGATTTGCCGAGTTTTATCGGTTCTTTGATAAAGTAGAGAATCGGCAAAAACGAGAGACTCATAATAAAAAAGCGCCAAAAAACGATCACCTCCATCGGCTGATTTTGGGTAATAACCTTCAGCGCACTCCAGCCCCCGCCCCACAACAGCATCGCTACAATCAAATAATAATGGTAAGGGATCTTTGGCATGTGGGTTTAGGTGCGTTGTTTTTCGGAATGATCGACGATCTTGGCTACGACGAGATCGGAGGTGACGTTGAGCGAAGTGCGGCACATATCCAAGATGCGATCGACTGCGATGATGAGCGCGATATACTCAAGCGGCAAAGAGAGTTGGTTGAGTATCACCACCATCATCACAAGCGAAGCGCTCGGCAAAGCCGCAACCCCTACACTCAGCGAAACGACGCTGATCCCAAGAAAAAGCTGCTCAGCGAAAGTAAGCGAGACGCCTGCGAGATTGGCGATATATAAAACTGCAATACTCAGATAGATCGCCGTGCCGTCCATAGATACGGTAGCCCCGAGGGGTAAAACAAAAGAGGCGGTTTTTTTTTCTATGCCGCCCTCTTCTTCGCTCACACGCAACGAAATAGGGAGCGTAGCGGAGGAGCTTGCGGTGGAAAACGCCATAATGGAGGCTTCGCGTATTTGCAAAAGGTAGACGTAGGGGTTGCGCTTGGTAAAGAGGTATAAAAACAGCGGCAACACTACCGCGCCGTGAAAAAGGATGGTAAGCACCACGATAAGCGCGTAGTTCCAAAGCTCCAAGAGGGTTGCCACCCCTTGTTCCGCCACGACGTAAGAGATAAGGCTGAACACTCCGACGGGGGTGAGGAGGATGATCCAAGCGGCGATTTTGAGCATCGCCTCGGAGAGGGCATTGAAAAAGTTTTGGAGCGCCTCTTGCTCGCGCGGTTTGAGGTAGAGCGAAGAGACACCGAAAAGCACGGCAAAAACGATAATCTGCATCATATTTGCTTCGCTCATGGCGCTAAAGATGTTGGAGGGGACAAACCCCAAAAGCATCGCCTCCCAAGAGAAAGGTGCAAGCTCGGGGGCTTTGAGAGCGGCGTCTATGCTTTGCAGCGGTTCCCCCACATGCCATAGATTCATGGCAACTATCGCCGCGGCGGTGGCGGTAGCGGTTGTGAGAACGTAGAGAATGAGGGTTTTTATGCCTATTTTTTTTAAATGACTCAGAGAACCGAGGTTGAGAATGGCGACATAGATGCTTGCAAATACGAGCGGCACGACAAGCATTTTTAAAAAAGAGAGAAAAAGCTGCCCTATAATCTGCTGTTTAAGAGCTATTTGCGGCAAGAGGGCACCAAAACACACACCCAAAACAATCGCCAAGAGTACAAGCGTATTGGTTGTTGCATATTTTTTGAAAAAAAGAGTCAACGGCAATCCTTTGTGGAGGAATTTTAGCATAGATTTTAAGAGTGAAGGGGTGAAAAAAAGGTTTTACGGAGAAAAAAAGCTAGACTCCAAAGAGCCTAGCATGTTACCAATTGCGGATACGCGTATGGCATGAGGTACACTCTTTGAGGATTTGCGTATAATCCACAAGAGCGTCGTCTAGTTTATTGTTTTTAAGTGATTCGACGAGATCGTTTGCGTACATCTCGATCATTTTTGCTCTTTTTTGAGCAAACTTGTTCGCATACGCCTGATCGTCGGGAAGGTACGCTTTTGCATCGGTGGTTATAAGAGATTGTAACCCCGATTTGAGTTTCACGACGCCCGATTTCATCCCTTCGGTATCGTTGTAAAATCCCGCACGTTGGATCGACTCCATCGCATTGAGCATGGTTCTCA
>Ga0265294_10007554_pt1 | contig 12840 bp, 9 predicted proteins | sample MunlanPumphouse3_FD_192504 | JGI IMG/M metagenome (GOLD analysis project Ga0265294, IMG submission 192504) | Groundwater microbial communities from a municipal landfill in Southern Ontario, Canada - Pumphouse #3 | ecosystem: Environmental > Aquatic > Deep subsurface > Groundwater | place... | reverse complement strand
AAAGGAGGCTCCCTGCGGTCGCTCTGATCGAATGGCTAACCCAAGGACAAGGATGAACAACGCCTGTAAAAATCCATGAGGGAAAAAACGTATTGGGAAACAGATGGGGGACAAAAAAACAGCGAGCCAGCAAAAGCCGATGGCTTTGCTAACTCGCTGTAATCTTTATGGTGCCGGGGGCGGGAATCGAACCCGCATGTTGTCGCCAACGCTGGATTTTGAGTCCAGTGCGTCTACCAGTTTCACCACCCCGGCAAAATTGGACAGGACGGTTTCTATGTAAGAGCCGTCATGCTGTCAAGAAAAAAACGAAAATTCTTCAGTTCTCTGGTTTTGACCGTACATGGAGTCTATGGCAATGAAAGCAGCCTTACGGGCAACCATGCGCTGCGTGGCCCCCGAATTCTCCCATACACCACCGAGGGCCCTTATGATAACGGAAAAAGACCTGGACGATTTCACGACCTACATGCAGTCTGGACAGATGGCGGAAGACTTTGAGTATTCCGGCGAAAACCGGCGTTTTGAGATGCTCGATCTTTTGGAAAAGTTCATGAATGTGGCCGAGCTGGCCGATAAAACGGCCACGAAACTGATCTTCAAAAACTCTCAGCTGGGTACATTTTTCGGAGAAAACAGCCAGAACGATCGCTGATCCGAGTTCACCAGATATGGAACGGTCCGCACCAGATGCCAACCGGACGGAACATCTGTCGGTGTCGGCTCATTGGACATCACCAGACAGTAGCCATCCTTTTCCAGAAGCGGCTCGGCAATGGCCAGAAAATCACGCCACGGGCAAAAGGCCCTGCTCACCACCAACCGGGCGGGTAAAAGGTCTTGATCCAGATTTTCAATGCGGCACCCCGCCACCTTGATATGTCCCAGGCCCATGGTTGCGAGTACAGTGCGCATGAATATGGCCCGTTTCTGGCGCGATTCAACCAGTATATATTCACCCTGATCCCAGAAAACACGCAGAGGGATACCCGGCAATCCGGCACCAGCGCCAAGATCCAACGTACGGAACCCATCCCCGAGATCCAGCGATTGCAGCACATCTGCCAGATTCCAACTGTCGATCATCAAAGTGGCGAGCATGGTCTGCCAGTCGCGGGGACCGACAAGGTTCATTTTTTTATTCCATTTTTCAAGCAGTTCAAGGTAGATGGTCAAAGAACGAGCCTGCTCATTGGTCAATTTTCGGCCAAGAGAAGCCGTCTGTCTGGCAACCGCCTCCGGAGAAATGGGTTTGGTCATGGTGATCATTCCTTTATGAGTATAGACATTTGTTCCAGACAGAGCCGATCATCTGGGACTGGAGCACGACGTTTTTCCCGCGCACAATGCACTATGTGCGCATTTTTATTCTGTATCCTCTATCGGCTATCCTTGATATATATCATAAATTATCATCCTTTTTTCTTCCTTTACGTCCAGCAAAGGTCCGGGTAAAAGCCCAAGGGTTCATTATTAATGGAGGACAACCATGACAGCAACGAATCTCCCCACAGCTATTCTCTTCCCCGGACAGGGATCACAATGCCCCGGCATGGGCCGCGATCTGGCCGAACATTGGTCCGAGGCCATGGAACTTTGGGAACGTGCAGAAAAAATTTCCGGTTTTGCCCTGCGCGAAATATATTGGGATAACGATACCGAGGCCATGTCACAAACGGCTTGTTTGCAACCCGCACTGACCGTTGTCAACGCCTCCCTTTGGGGGTTTCTCAAAGCAAAACTTTCTCCTGTATGCTGCATGGCCGGACACAGTCTGGGTGAATATGCAGCCTTGTACGCATCGGGTACCCTGACCATCAACGACACCCTCAGTCTGGTTTGTCGTCGCGGTCGTCTCATGGCCGAAGCAGGCAAGGGCACATCCGGCAAAATGGCCGCGGTGCTCAAACTGTCTCAGGCAAGCGTGGAACAATTGGTCAATGAGGTCCACGATGCATTGGGTCAGGAAATCAGGGTTGCCAATTTCAATACTCCGGCGCAGTTTGTCATCAGCGGGACGGAAAATGCTATCAACGAAGCAGCAGCCCGGGCCAAAAAAGCAAAAGGAAGAGCCATTATTCTTCCGGTCAGCGGTGCCTTCCACAGCCCCATGATGGCCGAAGCTGCCGCCGAACTGGCCAGGGTCATGGACAAGGTTGACTGGCACACCCCAAAAACAGATCTCTTCCTGAACGCCACGGCAGAAAAAGCCAACGATCCCAGAATGATCAAAGAAGTGATGAAAAAGCAGATGACCTCCTCGGTCTACTGGATTCAGCTCATCACCGCCCAATGGGACCTGGGCGTGCGTCGGTTCCTGGAACTGGGCCCCAAAGGCATACTCGCCAAAATGACAGGCCAGATACTCAAGGACCATAAAGACGAACTGGAGTCCGAAAATATCGAAACATTGGAACAGGCGATGAAGATGTAGGATGAAGAAGGAGACGTGAGGCAGGAGGCGAGCGTTCCTTCTTTTCTCAAAAACTGAACAGTACAACCATTTTAAGGATATATATCATGCGCGGCGAAATCTATCTCAAAGAAAAACTCAAAGCCTTCGTCCAGGACAAAGGCTTTGAATGGCCGGATAAGGCTACCTTGGAGCCACCCAAGGACGAAAAATTCGGTGATCTGGCCTCTAATCTGGCCATGATGCTTACCAAACAGGCCAAAATGCCTCCCAGGAAGATCGCTGAAGAAATTCGGGAAACATTGCTCTCCCTGTGTCCGGAAGTGGAAAAAATCGACATTGCGGGTCCCGGCTTTTTGAATTTCTTTTTCAATCGCGCATTCTGGCTCCAGACGATTCACCTCGTTGCAGAGGAAAAAGAAACTTTTGGTACTTCAGACCTGGGCAAAGGGACCAAAGTACAGGTTGAATATGTATCCGCCAACCCTACAGGCCCCCTGCATATCGGGCATGGTCGGGGTGCTGCCATCGGCGACAGTCTGACACGCATTCTCCGGGCTACCGGTCATGAAGTGGAAACCGAATATTATCTCAATGATGCCGGTCGTCAGATGCTCCTGCTGGGTAATTCCGTCTGGGTTCGTCTGCAACAGCTCTGCGGACGCGACATCGAATTTCCTGAAGAATCCTACAAAGGCGAATATATCAAAGATATTGCCGCCGATATTCTCAAGGACAAAGGCAAAACTTTTTTGAGCACCCCGGAAGATGAAGCCATCGAATATTGCAAAAAAACAGCAATTGATGTCATCCTCAAAGGGATCAAGACGGATCTTCAAGAATTTCGGGTAGAGCACCAGCACTGGTTCTCGGAAAAAAGTCTGGTGGATAATGGTATCGTCGAAAAGACCCTGGCATCCCTCAAAGAGAAAGGGCTGGCCTATGACAAAGATGGAGCCCTCTGGTTCGCGTCAACCCGTTTCGGGGATGATAAGGACCGTGTGCTGCGCAAATCAAACGGCTATCTGACCTATTTTGCCTCAGACATCGCTTACCATGCCAACAAGATTGAACGCGGCTTTGATCTGATGGTGGATATCTGGGGCGCCGATCATCACGGGTATGTGCCCCGGATGAAAGCAGGCATAGAGGCTGTCGGCAATGACCGGGAATCCCTGCAGGTCATTCTGGTCCAACTGGTCAATCTCCTGCGCGACGGTGAACAGATCGCCATGTCCACCCGAGCCGGAAAATTTGAGACACTGGCCGACGTATGCGCTGAAGTCGGCGTAGATGCGGCCCGGTTCATTTTTCTTTCCCGCAAGAGCGATAGCCATCTGGATTTTGATCTGGAAGTGGTCAAACAGCAATCCATGGACAACCCGGTCTATTACGTTCAGTATGCCCACGCCAGGATCTGTTCCCTGCTGCTCAAGGCCGAAGAACGCGGCATCAAGGCTGGCGAGCCGGATATGGAATTACTGTCCCGACTGAACACCCCGGAAGACCTGGCCCTTCTCAAACGCATGGACCGGTTTACAGACATCCTTTCTCTGGCATCCCGGAGCCTGAGTCCTCATCACGTGAGTTATTATCTCCAGGAGCTGGCCGGCGAGCTACACCGCTATTATAATGTTCACCATATTCTGAACGCACCGGAACCGGCAATCCTCCAGGCACGGCTGCAGCTTTTCATGGCAGTGGCCCAGGTTTTACGTAATGGGTTATCACTCCTTGGGGTGAGTGCCCCGGAAAAAATGTAAACGCCGGTGCAAAAATTGGGAGTACATTTTCTAGGAACTGGAATATGTGGATGCAGCCCCTCCCTAGGGGCTGCATCGTATAAATATTTTCATACGTAACAACGCGTAAACACAAACGGAGCAGAGACCAGAGATAATGGCCCTGCTTCCGTAGTGTACTCAGACTCAGACTAACGGACATCAGGGCCCGTACTCTCTCCCTGAACAGATTCCAGGCTGCCAGATGTAATATACGCAACGACACCTTTCATCCCTAATCGTCATGGCAACCAAGACAAACAAAAAAAAAAGGACGACCAACTCCCAAAAGGCAGGGAAAAACATTGATATGGCCGGCCTGGTCAAAAAGTCTTTGTTTCTCATTATGGCCATGGCATGGGCGTTTATCCTTGGTGTGCTCGTAGGCAAGGGCTATAAACCTGAAAACGCTGTTCCTGAAATCGCCCGGATCATGCCGGAACCCCCCAAGGTTCCCGTGGCACAACCCAAGACGCTCACGGCTGAGGAACTTGGCTTTTATGATCGCCTTAAAAATGCCAAATCCAGCCAGCCAAAGCCGACCACGGCACCCCAAAAACCAGTGCCGGTTATAAAAAAACAGCAAGCGGTCAAGCGTGTCCCCCCTGCAACAACGCCCCAAAGCCCAACGACAACGGCCCCCGAAAAAATTTTTACGTATGTCTATCAGGTAGCGGCCTTTCGTTTCGAAACGGAAGCTATGCGTTTTCAGCAAAAAATCATCGGCCAAGGCATTGCGGCCTTTGTCGGCAAGCCCTCGGGAGGCTGGTACCGCGTGACGGTAAGTTTCAAAGGCACTCCCATCGAAATCCGGACATTGAAGAACAAGCTAAAAACATTAGGCATATCCAGGCCGATTCTTCGTGCCAAGAAACCAATATAGAAAAGAGTTCACAGGAGACGGTGCGCAGGAGGCAGTACATCTTGTTAACGCACAGTTTGCAGCTCACATCTTATACAGTACCTTTTTCACAGCATACATGTGTGCCACATATACTAACATAAAGGTATTGCATAGGACTGGCATACCTACAAACTGCGCATTGCCTCCTGCGAGCTGCCTCCTTATCATTCTTATAACCCGATTACCCTTACAGGTTCCAATCATGTATACAAATTTTCTTGACCTGGACACAGAAAACGGCCTTTCAGTGCATGTTTGGCCGGTGCCTTATGAAGGCACCGTGAGTTTCATGGCCGGAACCAAATCCGGGCCCGAGGCCATGCTCCGGGCAAGCTATCAGATTGAGACCTATGATCCGCATCTGGATATCGACCTTGCCGATCTGGCCCATTTCCAGACAATGCCCTACCTGCGCACCCCGGTAAATGGACCGGAAGGGCTGCATGCAGCCATGCGCCGTGTGCTTCAAGCCTATGATCCACGCAACACTTTTTTCCTGACTCTGGGAGGGGAACATTCCATTTCTCTGCCCCTGTTTGAATTTTATCAGCAGGCCTATCCGGAACTGGTCATCCTGCAGATAGATGCCCACAGCGACCTGCGCACGGATTACGAAGAAAGCCAGCTTTCTCATGCCTGTATCATGGCCAGAGCCCGAGGAATCGGCCTTCCAGCAGTGCAACTGGGTATCCGCAGTTTATGCAAACAGGAAGCCACATACATCAAAGCCCAGCCTGCCGATGAACTCCTGACCATTTTTGCCTGGGACCTGGGTTCGCCGGCTCACACGGCCGAACGGATCAACACCTTTCTCCAAGGGCGCCCCCTGTACATAACCTTTGACATCGACGGTCTCGACCCATCTCTGGTCCCCGGCACCGGCACTCCTGAACCGGGGGGGATCACCTATCCGTGGATATGGGAATTCTTCTCCCACCTTTGGCCGGGTTCTCACCTGGCAGGCATGGATATGTGCGAAGTAGCCCCGGTTCCCGGCTCCGTGGTTTCCGAATCCGTGGCCGTAAAAAATATCGTACGGATTCTGAACTGCTTTTTAGGCAGACAAAAGCAATAGGGGCTGTCCAAAGATCATTTGTATATGCTGCAATATCCAAAAGACAGGTTTGCAGATCGTCTGCAGTACGTGATGTCATGCCCTCAAAAACATGTACTCATCCCCCAGCCATCCTGGACCAAGAGAGGGGATCTACCGTGTTGCCCTGTCGTGCTATACGTTGGATGGTCAGGGCTGGTGTTTCCGCAAAATCACTACTATCCAGCAAACGGATAACTTTTTGATAGGCACGTACGCTTCTGCCGCATGCGTCAAAAAAATCATATATCCCAATACAATACATGAAGATACGTTCAAAATAACAACGTACGCATAATTGAATGAATCGATATTTTTTTACACCTGTGCGTACCCAATATGCTTTTTTTATCCTGAATCCTCTAACTACTCGAGTTCGTCATGGCAGAACAAAATAACGACATCCGCACCATCGACCATCTGGAAAATCCCGCCGATTACGGCTTAGACACTCTCACAACGCTTGACCCGGATGAAATCGGTTCTTTTGACGAGCTTCTCTCCGCCATGTCCAAAACCGCCTTTGGGGGACGCAGTCTGGGAGAAGCCCTGGATGTCCTGCATGCTATGGTCGCTGACCCTGACTGCCTGGTGGTAGCCACCTTTTCCGGGGCCATGACCGTGGCCAAGATGGGCAAACTGATTTGCAAGATGATCGACAAGGGCTGGATTGATGTTGTTGTCTCAACCGGTGCGCTCATGGCCCACGGATTCATTGAATCTATGGGACTCAAGCATTATAAGTACAAAGCTGGGGAAATGGATGACGAGGATCTATTTTCCAAAGGATTCAACCGGGTTTACGATACGCTGGAACCGGAAATCAATTTTATGCAGGCCGAACATGTCATCCATGAAGTTATGCAGAGTCTGGAGGGGGAAACTTTTCTCAGTTCAGAACGATTTTGCAAGCGGGTTGGCCAATACCTGGCTGAGCACGTTCAAAGCCCAGGCATTTTAAAAAGCGCATACAATAAAAATGTGCCGGTTTATATCCCCGCCTTTACTGATTCCGAACTGGCCCTGGACGTGGCTACGCATCTCATGCGTCACATGCCCAACCTGATGTCCGAAGAGTGCGATCCGGCATTATTTCCCTTCCAGTTCAATCCTTTTTTGGATCTGTTCAGCTATACTCGCAAAATATGCAAGGCCAAAAAAATCGGCATCTTCACCATCGGGGGCGGCGTCCCCAGAAACTGGGCCCAGCAGGTCGGCCCCTTTGTGGAGGTCGTCGGCCAACGGTTGCCGGGGCTGGATTTGCCCGTACGCAAATTTTCCTACGGCATCCGTATCTGCCCCGAACCTGTCCACTGGGGAGGTTTAAGCGGGTGCACCTATTCCGAGGGCATTTCCTGGGGCAAATTTGTCCCCCCCCAGGAAGGCGGAAAATTTGCCGAAGTCCTGTGCGATGCCACCATTGCCTGGCCTATTTTGATCAAGGGATTGCAGGAAAGATTGAAAAAAGAAAAAAATATGCCTCTAAACAATTCTCAGACGAAACGTTAACGTTAATTGTTGCTTTGCAGCGTAAGAGCTCATCAGCTCATGAGCTCTTACGCTGATAAGACTATTGCGAATGTCAGGAACAACGAAAACTCACGTTTTCTTTCTGGGTTTGGTTTACAAGGCATATTGATTTTTTTGTCTTTGTTCACGTTCCTTCGCGTCCTTCGTGGTAAAATATTTTTTTCTTTTTTTTTCACCGCGAAGGATAAAGATTGAGACGCTCAAGGTATCATCCATTAATCAATAACCAGTAATACAACTCATTCATTTTATTGTTTATTATAAAAATGGGCGGGTCCGTAAACACTACACGTGCCTGCCCGTTTTCAAAAACACCAGCCTGGGCGTCCTCTTACTCTTCACCTTCATCCCAAAATTATGAAAAACCAACTTCCAGACCTGACTATTGAAAAAATCATGTGGCGTGGACGCGGCCTGGCCCGGCTGGAATCAGGAAAAGCCGTCATTGTGGAACCCGGAGTGCTGCCCGGCGAGGTTATCAAGGCCGAAGTCATCAAGGACAAAAAAGACTTCGTCCAGGCCCGAGCCACGGAAATCATCACCCCTTCGGTGTTACGCCGTCCCCATCCCTGCCCCTATGCCGTTCATTGCGGCGGTTGTCGGATGGGTATTCTTCCTGCATCCAAGGCATTGGAGCTCAAAAAAAATATTTTGGAAGACACCCTCATCCGCAGCCTGCGCCGATGTATGGATATTGCCGCCCTGCCCTCCATCCGTACCATCGCGTCCCCCCATGGATGGCGCTACCGCTACCGGGGACAGATCCATGTCCGGGATCATCAGCCCCATTTTCAGCAACTGGAAAGCAATGATCTTGTCCGCCTTAAAGATTGCCGTCTTCTTGTACGCCCCCTGGCCCAGGCCCTTACGGCCTTGAGCGCAGAGCTGCCCGATGGCCGGTTTACCGTGGCCGCAAGCCCCAAAGACCTGACTATCTGTTCGGAACAGGAACCCAAAATCATCACCCTGCCCTTTCCCGAATATAACATGGAACTGACTCTTCCCGGGGACAGCTTCTTTCAGGCCAACTGGGAACTCAACCAGACATTGGTTCACTTAGTCGTTCAGGCGGTTTCAGAGCATGAACGCATTGCAGATCTCTATGCTGGTGCAGGCAATTTTTCCCTTCCCTTGGCGGTGTGTGGAAAAACACTGCTGGCCATGGAATCAGCACCCAAAGCAGTTGCCTCCGGCAAAAAAAACGCCCAGCGCCTAGGCATTACCAACGTATCCTTCCAGGCCCACGATCTTTCCAAAAACATGCCCTGGGAAAGTATCAAAGCCTTTGGTCCCACGGCTCTCATCCTAGACCCTCCCCGTTGCGGCGCCAAAAATATCGCGACAAAAATCCTCAACCTCCCGACCCTAACCACCATGGCCTGGGTTTCGTGCGATGTGGTCAACACCTGCCGAGATATCGCCCCCCTTTTGCAGCCAGGCTGGGCTATACAACAAATCACGCTTCTGGATATGTTTCCCCAGACCTGGCACATGGAAACGGTCTTCATCCTTCATAAAAAATACCCCCCCATGCCCTGACCCCGAAACAAATCAGTCAGAAGAACTTGCACATGGCATACGTTCAGGCATAACGCCGTCTCAAGCTGGACAAATGCCCCATTATCTAGCATGCCCCCTTTTTTTATATGACGGATATTCAATTTGTAAGACACACTATTCACGAGAATCTCAGGCCCGGCAGGAAACGATCATGATTGAAGACGGATTGGAACGACTCTGGCTTAAAAGCTATGACCAAGAAGTACCCGCACATCTTGAATATGAAAAAATCCCCATCTACGAATATCTGGATCGGAGCGCCAAAAAATTTCCCAAACGCAAGGCAATCATCTTCAACAACTGGAGCATGACCTACGAAAAGTTACGTGCTGCCAGCGAAGCCGTTGCAGCCAATCTGCGCACCCAAGGGATCAGACCGGGCGATAGGATTGCCATCATGCTTCCCAACACCCCCCAGACCATCATCTCCTTTTATGGTGTGCTCAAAGCCGGATGTATCGCAGTCATGACCAACCCCTTGTATATGGAAAAAGAACTGGTACACCATTTTTCCGATTCCGGGGCAAAGATGCTGATCACCCTTGATCTTCTCTGGCCCAAGCTGCACGCGTTGGAAGACAAATTTGAACTTTCCAAAATATTCGTTACCCGTATCTCAGACTGTCTTCGCTTTCCCCTGAATATCCTCTACAATTTCAAAGCGAAAAAAGACAACGCCCCAATTGTTCCCTACGACAACCAAAAAGTACTGCCCTGGAAAAATCTGCTCAACAAGGATGCTGTATTCAGGCCGCACACGGTTGATCCTGAGAAAGACCTCGCTCTACTCCAATATACAGGAGGGACAACTGGGGTTTCCAAAGGGGTTATGATAACCCACCAAAATCTGGCCACGAACGTCCAGCAATACCTGGCTCTGCTCCATAAACTGGGCAAGGACCACGAAGTGCTGCTGGGAGTCCTCCCCTATTTCCATATTTTCGGACTGAATGTCTGCGTGAATTTTGCCACAGCCATGGGTGCGACCATGGTCCCCTTTCCCCGATTCGTCCCCAGGGATATTCTCAAATCGGCAAAAAAAGTGCGGCCGACCATTTTTCCATCAGCTCCGGCAGTATTCATGGCTCTGCTGCAGCAAAAAGAGATCGAAACCTTTGACATGTCATCCATCCGATTCTGCATCTCGGGTTCGGCCCCCATTCCTGTAGAAATTATCAAACAATTCAAAAAAATTACAGGGGCAGAAATCATCGAAGGCTACGGGCTGACCGAGGCATCGCCTGCCACCCATTTCAATCCATTGAACGGCAACCACAAAATCGGCTCCATAGGACTGCCCATTTCGGATACCGATGCCTGCATCGTGGACATGGAGGTTGGCACCGTCCCCTTGCAACCGGGACAGATAGGAGAACTTGTCGTCCGCGGACCACAAGTCATGAAGGGATACTGGAACCGGCCCGACGAAACAGCCTCCACCCTGCGCAATAACTGGCTATACACCGGGGACATCGCCTACATGGATGAAGAAGGCTACTTTTTCATTGTGGACAGAAAAAAAGATCTTATCATTTCAGGTGGATATAATATTTATCCCAGAGAAATCGACGAGGTGCTGCACGAACATCCCAAAATCAAAGAAGCGGTTGCCGTGGGCATTCCTCATCATACCAGGGGAGAAATCATCAAGGCCTATATTGTCCCGCAACCGGGAGAAACACTGACCAAAGCAGAAATTATCTCCTTCTGCCGAGAAAAATTGGCCAATTACAAACTTCCTAAAAAGGTCGAATTCCGGAAGGAACTCCCCAAAACACTCGTGGGTAAGGTACTCAGACGAGCCCTGCGTGAAGAAGAGATCACCAAACTCAAAGCCGCCGAGGCAAAAAAAAAGACCAAAAAAGACAGACCGAATGCCTAAATGAGTCTGCCTCGGCCGCAACGATATCTGCCTCCAGATGATAGCATCTTCACACCCAGCTAGTTGAAGGAAGCATCACTACATGGATTATAAACACCTGCCCGTCTTTCTCCGGCCAAGACCTCCGCATAAACGGCCCGTACACAACATAGTTCGAATCCAGGAAATCTCCCCTTCAGCGATAGCCGGAGGGGAGATTTCCTGATTACAACAGACAGCAGGTATCTCTTTCCATGCCGAAGATCATGTCCCCGCCAAGGCCTATTGTCGGTCCATGCTTTAATAACGGGTAGGCAATGGCAGGCCCTGCCAGCCCCCCCTGGTTTGTTGGCCTATCTTACCAGAATATGTTACGTGCCCCACAAATCCAGGCCATGCCTGATGCATTTTTTTGATGACCAATATGTCATACATACGGCATATCTGCCGCCTGAAACAGACATAGAACAGATCATCCTACCTTCACCCGAACACGGCTGGAACTCATGAAAACAGAAAATCAAAAACGCACAGTGCCGATCCGGACGGCACTTTTGTCATTTTTCATCATAGCCACCTGTCTGACTGCCGGGGTCTCTCTGGGCGTGCATTTTTATTTCGACCGCCAATTCGCTGCATCTGCGGCAAAAAACGTTTTTGCAACCACTGCAGAAAAAATCAACGAACACATCCGGACCCTGGACCAACATTCAGGTAACATTGTAAACCGACTTACTCCGATCAAGCAGCTTATCTCAAAACCTGATGAAAAAAATCGGCACAAAAAACTGGCGCTGCTGACCAGTATCATGAAAGAAAACAAGCAGCTGTATTCAGTATCCATCACCTATCCCGACGGCATGTTTTTCCAGGTGATCAATCCTGGAAGCAATACCCGTATCCGTAAACACGAAGGTGCAGCACCCCAGGACAGATGGATCGTCGTTGATGTCGATGAACACGACGGGGAACAGATACGAACGTCCCGATTTCTTGATCAGAACCTCAGGGTGCGGACCCTAACACATACCTCGACAACCTTTGATCCCACAAAGCGCCCATGGTATCAGATGGCACTCAAACATCCCGGTCTGGTCAGAACGCCCCCCTATTTCTTCTCGCCCTTCCCCGCTATGGGCATGAGCTACACAAGAAAACTTGACGGATCAGGGATAATTATCACCGTGGATATTCTTCTGAATGAACTCAATACCTTGTTAAATAACGAAACTCTCTTGCCCCGCAACCAGGCAGTTATTTTCAACGATGTGGGTACAGTCATTGCCCATAACTCCATGCAGCCAAAGGATCGTATCGGCAAAGATAGCACACAGACATGGAACCCGGCCGTCATCAGGAAGCTGCCCCACCACAAACTCCAGGATATTGCTCTCTCAAAGGATCAGAGGGGAACCATCCAGATACTGGACATTGAAGGCGAGTCGCATTTCGCCTATGTCCAGGAGCTTTCAAAACTCTACGGCGGACGTGAATTCATCGGATTTCTTGCCCCCGTAACGGATAGCATCCAACCCTATATGAAGGATGTCTACATCGCTCTGCTCGCGACTCTGGGGATGCTACTTCTGCTCATACCCCTGATCTGGAAAATGGCCGGGTTTATTATCAATCCCATCAACGCCCTGGTAAGAGAAAGCGAAAAGGTCAAACAAAGACGATACGATGATGTTTCCTTCG
>Ga0265294_10007553_pt1 | contig 12841 bp, 4 predicted proteins | sample MunlanPumphouse3_FD_192504 | JGI IMG/M metagenome (GOLD analysis project Ga0265294, IMG submission 192504) | Groundwater microbial communities from a municipal landfill in Southern Ontario, Canada - Pumphouse #3 | ecosystem: Environmental > Aquatic > Deep subsurface > Groundwater | place... | reverse complement strand
AGTTGCGGTAAGCTTGAATTATAAGGATGGTAAACTTGTACAAGCCCTAACAAGAGGGAATGGTATTATTGGAGATGATATAACAGACAATGTTAAGACCATTAAATCAATCCCTTTAGAGCTTTTCGGTGAGGATTACCCAAAGGAATTTGAAATTAGAGGAGAAATAATCTTCCCTAATAAAAGCTTTGAAGAATTTAATAAACAAAGAATTGAGCAGGGAGAAGAGCCACTTGCTAATCCTCGTAATGCAGCATCTGGAAGCATTAAACTATTAGACCCAAAAGAAACAGCAAAACGAAAGCTTGACTGCGTATTGTATTTTATCTTATCAGAAGATAGCGTTTTCAATAAAGAAACACATTATAAAAGACTTCAAAAAGCAAAGACATGGGGTTTTAATATTCCTTCCTTTATTGGCATTTGCAAATCAATTGAAGATATAAGAGATTTTATTAGCTATTGGGATAAGGAAAGGTTTAACCTTGGCTTTAATATTGATGGCATAGTTATTAAGCTTAATGATTCCAGCCTATGGGAAAGACTTGGCAATACAGCAAAAAGTCCACGCTGGACAACAGCCTATAAGTTTAAGGCAGAAAGAAAAGAAACAAAACTTATATCAGTTGAATACCAAGTTGGAAGAACAGGAGTTATTACCCCTGTTGCAAATCTTGAACCTGTTTCTCTTGGAGGAACAATCGTAAGACGCGCATCCCTACATAATTCCGATATAATGGAAAAGCTTGATATTAGGATTGGCGACTATGTTTATATTGAAAAAGGTGGTGAAATCATTCCTAAAATCATAGAAGTAAATCTTGACAAAAGAGATAAGGATAGCCAAAAGCTAGAATACATAAAACATTGTCCTGAGTGTAATACTCTACTTACCAAAGAAGAATCAGAAGCTGGTCATTACTGCCCTAACTATAACCATTGCCCTATTCAAATCTTAGGACGTTTCCAACATTTTATTTCTAAGAAAGCAATGAATATTGATTCTCTTGGTGCAGAAAGGGTTAAATATCTTATCGACCATGAGCTTGTTAAAGACTTTGGAGACCTATACCTACTTGAAGAAGAATCCCTAATTGGTATTGGTAATATCCTTGACACGGAAAAGAAATCAACTATCCAAGAAAAAGGAGCTGCAAATATAATTCAAGCAGTTCTTAACTCAAAGCAAGTTCCTTTTGAAAGGGTTCTATATGCCTTAGGTATTCGCTATGTTGGTGAGGTTGTTGCTAAGAAACTTGTTAAGCATTATAAAAATATAGATAATATAATTAGCACAAACTTCATTGAACTAACCCAGGTTGATGAAATTGGTGAAAAGATAGCAGAAAGCATAATGGATTATTTCTCTAATCCAGAAAACATTAACCTAATTAATAAACTTAAAGCCCAAGGTGTTAAATTTGAAATAGAAGAAAGTTTTACAAGCAATAAGTTAGAAGGATTAAGTTTTGTTGTTAGTGGTAGCTTTGAGAATTATAGCAGAGAAGGATTAAAGAAAACAATAGAAGATAATTCAGGAAAGATTGTTAGTGGCGTTAGTTCAAAGGTTGATTTCTTGGTGGCAGGAGATAAAATGGGACCAGAGAAGAAACGCAAAGCAGAGAAGTTAGGTGTAAAGATAATATCGGAACAAGAGTTTAATTTAATGATTAATGGTTAATTAATAAATAGAGCAGAAATCTTTTTCTTATTTATTTGGTATATTAAAATAAAGTTTGTACGTTTGCAGGCGTAATATTCTTTTAAATTACCTATCTAGATGTATAAAGCTAATACATATAGTTTGAGCAGTGTCTTAATAAACTCCCTTCTCAACAAAGAGAAGAGAAATGTTATTTTTGTATTTCCTATCTTACATTTCAACTTTAAAACAAAAACAACAAGATATATATCATCATATTTTTCAACAAAACAATTAGGATTATATTCGTTTTTTTAAAGTAAAAAGGAAATAATCACAGTTATTAACCCTTAACACAAGAAAAGGAATCGACTTTACAGAGTTGACAGATAGAGAGAGATACAAGAGGTCGAAGATAAATTAAACAATATACCTCGTAAAAGATTTGGCTATTTATCACCTCTAGAACAATTAAATAAAATATTAACAACAGAAGGAAAAGTTGCATTTAAGACTTGAATTCTGCAAGTTCTATAAGAAAGGAGGAATAGAATGTTAGAATGGATAATATTAGCAATAACTGTCTTAAACTTAACTCTAACAACAACAGATGTTATTTCAGATAAGAAAGAAAAGAAAAAAGCTCAACAAGAACAAATAATAAAAGATTTTAAATCTGCTCTTATAACGGATGAAAACCCTAATCCAGTGGATAGTATTGTTGTTAAAAAAGATACTATAATGTATTATAAGCAAGGAGAATTTATTGGTTCATCTGTAACAACAACAAAGAAAAAGAGAGAATAGAATCTTCTATATCTAACCATTAAAAAAATGAGAAGCCTGTATTTCCCTTTATAGGCTTTTTGCATTTTTGTAAAGTTTGAAAATATTCCATTCTAAAACTAAAGAATGTTATTTTTAAAGATGTTAAACCAATAATAATCTTTTAAATACTGCATTATTTTGAACCACATAATACCTATTCAAAATAAAATACCTAATTTTGACACTCGAAATAAATTAGATTATAGTATATTTATGAAGAAAGTAGCATTTCATACATTAGGATGTAAATTAAATTTCGCAGAAAGTTCATCATTAGCAGGAATATTTATTCAAAATAACTACGAGCAAGTATCTTTTAAAGAATTTGCAGATGTATATGTTGTAAATACTTGCACAGTAACTCAGGTTGCAGAAAAGAAATGCAGGAATGCAATTCGTCAAGCTAATAAAATCAATCCTAATGCTACAATAGCAGTTATTGGATGTTTTGCACAACTTCAGCCAAAAGAAATTGCAGAAATAGAAGGGGTAGATATAATTCTTGGAAATGCCGACAAACATAGGCTATTTGAATACTTGGATAATAAGGAAGCATTTTCAGAACATTGGAAAGACGTGAAAGATATTGCAGATGTTAAAGAATTTGTTCCCTCCTACTCTACTGGCGATAGAACACGTAGCTTTTTGAAGATTCAAGACGGATGCGATTATTTCTGTTCCTACTGTGCAATACCTTATGCAAGAGGAAGAAGTAGAAGTGATACCGTTATAAAAACTATTGAAAAAGCACACGAACTTGAGAAAGACGGCAAGAAAGAAGTAGTCTTGACTGGCGTTAACATTGGTGACTTCGGCAAACACCAAAACGAAACTTTCTTTGACCTAATTAAAGAATTGGATAAGGTAGAACATATTGAAAGATATAGGATTTCAAGCATAGAACCCAACCTAATAACAAATGAAATAATAGATTTTGTTAGCCAATCAAGGAGTTTCCTCCCTCATTTTCACATCCCACTCCAAGCAGGTACTAATTACTTGTTAGAAAGGATGAAGAGGAAGTATAATAGAGAGCTTTTTGCACAAAGAGTCAACTATATTAATGAAGTAATGCCCAACGCTTTTATTGCAGCTGATATAATAGTTGGTTTTTCTGGCGAAAGTGAAGAAGAATTTGCTTCAACGGTTGAATTTATTGATTCTCTACCACTTACGGCCCTCCATGTTTTCACCTATTCCGAAAGACCAAACGCTGTATCCATTAATTTTGATGGCATAGTTCCTGTAAATATTCGCAAGAAAAGAAGTCTTATCTTGCAAGATATTTCAAATAAAAAGAAGAAAGCATTCTACGAGAAAAACATAGGCTATAATGCAAAAATCCTTTGGGAATCAGACAACGAAAAAGGTATGATGTATGGCTTTTCCGACAACTATATCAGAGTAGGAAGAGAATTTGATGAGAAATATATCAATCAAATAACAGAGCATACCCTAAAAGAACTTTCCTCTAATAAGGAGTATTTCATTATAAATGAATAGCGAAAAAACTAATACCTAACTTAAGTAAAAAAGAGTGGTTCCCTTTTTCAAAGCAACCACTCTTTCATATTTTGAGTTGTTATAATATCTAATTATTTCTAATTAACAATTAGCTTTTCTGTTCTATTTATCAAAGGATTCTCTATTCTAATATAATAAACTCCCTTTGCTAAGTTCTTAATGTCTATAGTTTTTTCTATAACTCCACTTACAGATTTTGCATTTATTGTATTAAGAATTTTACCCTGAACATCGCTTAACTCAATCTTAGCTTCACCACTTATTCCACTTATTATTAACTTTGTTTGATTTGTTGCAGGATTTGGATACATCATTATAGATATTACATTTTCTGTGACTCCATTCAAATCTAATGTTGTGAAAGTCTCAATGTTACCATAAGTAGTTCCTGATTCTGTAGTTGCATAAGACCTAAACTTATAAGAAGTATTAGAAATCAAGTCCGTTAAATTATAAGTTATTGTATTATTTGTTAGTGTCGCTATAACTTGTAACCATTCATCTACTACCCCCTCTTTATATTCAAATCCTTGTGAAGTAATATCCTCACTCCCTTCAGTTATTGTGCCATGTAAGGTTGCAATAGTTTGTTCTATTAGTGTTGCTGGGTTAGTTGTAACGGTTGGTGGAACTATTGGAAGGGTCGTAAAGTCTTGTGTTAATCCATAAGTTGTTGCTGATAGAGTTGTTGCATAAGCTCTAAACTGATAATCTGTATTTGCTGTTAAGCTTGTAAGGTTATGAATTAGGGCATCGTTAGTTATTGTACTTGTTACCGCTGTCCATACTGTTGCACTTTCTAACTTCCACTCGAAACCTTGTGATATTACGTCCTCACTTCCTTCAGTTATTGTGCCATTCAAGGTTGCAATAGTTTGTTCTATTAGTGTTGCTGGGTTAGATGTAACCGTTGGAGAAACTATTTCAAGGGTTGTAAAGTCTTGAGTAATTCCATAAGTAGTTGCTAATTCTGTAGTTGCATAAGCTCTAAACTGATAATCTGTATTTGCTGTTAAGCCTGTGAGATTATAAGTTATCACATCATTAGCAATTGTACTTGTTACTGATGTCCATGTTGTTGCACTTGCTAACTTCCACTCAAAGCCTTGTGATGTAATATTCTCACTGTCTTCAGTTATTGTGCCATGTAAGGTTGCAATAGTTTGTTCTATTAGTGTTGCAGGACTTGTTGTAACGGTTGGAGGAACTATTGGAAGGGTTGTAAAGTCTTGGGTTATTCCATAAGTAGTTGCGGATAGAGTTGTTGCATAAGCTCTAAACTGATAATCGGTATTAGCTGTTAAGCCTGTGAGAGTATAAGTTATAACATCATTAGTTATTGGAGTTATTACTGCTGTCCATACTGTAGCATTTACTAACTTCCACTCAAATCCTTGTGTTGTTACATCCTCACTTCCTTCAGTTATTGTACCATTCAAGGTTGCAATAGTTTGTTCTATTAGTGTTGCTGGGTTAGATGTAACCGTTGGAGGAACTATTGGAAGGGTTGTAAAGTCTTGAGTAATTCCATAAGTAGTTGCTGATTCTGTAGTTGCATAAGCTCTAAACTGATAATCTGTATTTGCTGTTAAGCCTGTGAGATTATAAGTTATAAAATCATTAGCTATTGTACTTGTAACTGCCGTCCATACTGTTGCATTTACTAACTTCCACTCAAAGCCTTGTGATGTTACATCCTCGCTTCCTTCTGTTATTGTACCATTCAAGGTTGCAATAGTTTGTTCAATTAGTGTTGCAGGACTTGTTATAACTGTTGGATGAACTATTGGTAAAGTTGTGAAAGGTTGAGGTATACCATAAATAGTTCCTGATGGTGTTATTGCATATGCCCTAAAACAATAAGTAGTATCAGGAATTAAACCTATTAGGTTATGAATTATTGAATTATTATTAATTAGAGTTGTTGTTATTGCTGTCCATGTGATCGAACCTGCTATCTTCCATTCAAAACCTTGTGAAGTGATTGTTTCGCTCCCTTCAGTAATTGTTCCATTTAGAGTAGCAAGAATTTGTGTTATTGAAGTTGCTGAATTTGTTATAACTATTGGAGAAACTATTGCAAGGGTTGTAAAATCTTGAGTTATTCCATAAGTAGTTGCTGATTCTGTAGTTGCATAAGCTCTAAACTGATAATCTGTATTAGCTGTTAAGCCTGTGAGAGTATAAGTTATATTATCATTAGTTATTGGAGTTATTACTGCTGTCCATACTGTAGCACTTGATAACTTCCATTCAAAGCCTTGTGTTATTACGTTCTCACTTCCTAGACCTATTGAACCATTCAAGGTTGCAATAGTTTGTTCTATTAGTGTTGCTGGGTTAGTTGTAACTGTTGGTGGCATAAGTAAAGTTGTAAATACAATTGATTGAGAAGACATTGATGTATCTCCATTACAAATTGCTCTAACTGCAATAATATAAGATGTTATAGGTAATAGATTATGAATTGTGAGTGAGGAGTTGTATGTTAGTTCGCTAATGAATAATGAATTTGGTGCATTTGTCCAATATGATACAATATAGCTATCAGCTCCTGGATGTGACCAAGAGATATCTGCGGATATTGTTGATATGTTTGATGCTAAAACATCTGATGGTCTTGGACATGCACTATAATTTATTGAAATATTATCAATTGCTGCAGGAGGATTATCATTATAACCATTGTCAAAATAGAAGAATATTAATCTCTTAACTCCAGAAACATTATCAATAGAGACGTGTTTTGTTTGCCAATCTGAAGCAAAATAAGATAATCCTAAGTGATTACTTGAGTTCGTAGGCAATCCTGAAGTATTAATAGCCTCTGATGTATCTCTTAAATATACAATTAACGAAGATTGTACATAATTGTTTTCTGAATGTCCTTGACATTTCCAATCGAATGTTAGTCTATATGAAGCAGTATCTGTTCCAAAATCTATATCACGATATGTATAAGCATAGATGTATCCATCACTCATTCCATAAGATAAGCCATTATCATTTGAAATGTAATTCGCATTTGTTCCTGATGATGATAGTCCATTACCTGAAGAAGTTCCTATTGCCCATTTGTTAATTCCATTAGATAAAGATTTCCATGCTAAGTTTTCAATTGTATTTTCAAAACCGTGTGAGTAAGGAATAGATGCTGGCGAAGCCTCTGTAACGAATGAAAACAAATTAGACCAATCTGAAACACTGGCATTATCACATAGAGAACGCACCCAAATATTATACTGCGTTTGAGGGTTTAAGCCTATTAATTGGAATATATTAGAATTTGTTAGAATAGGTAATGCGTTTTCTGGATTTATAAATGTATTTGATTCCCCATAAACATATTCCCATGAAGACTCTCCTGATATTGACATCAATGTTATATCGGCAGTTGTTTTAGTTGCTATAACTTCTATATTTGTTGGTGGGAAGCATGAATTACTAGGGTTTACATCATAGAAACTAATATCATCTATTGCTATTCCATATGCATAGTTTTGCTCTCCTTCAAATGCTATTTGATAGGTAGATGAAGGGTTTGGAAGTAAAAGAGAGTCTAATCGATAAGAGTTAATACTTGTTGTATAATTTGCTATCTCTATCCACGTGTCTAAAGGACTTGAACGATAAAATACCTTTAACTTATCTTGGTAAACTTGATATCCTTGTTGCATGTGCCAAAAGGATACATAAGGTTGATTTAAGCCTGAGATATTAAGTATTGGAGATATGAGTTTTGTTTTATTTCCTGTATTGTCATCATGGAAGAAGTTAACAAAGCCTTGACCGGAGTGTGACATATTATATTGAGAATTCTCTGTCCAATTCAGTTGTCCATAAACATATTCTTGTTGCCAACAATTTGAACCTGCCTCAAAACTTTCTGTCCATGGGAAGTTAGATATTCCGATATCTGAACATAAAGTCTTAAAAAATAACATATTGGATAAAGATGTTGAATCTCCATTACAAATCGCTTTAACTATAACGCTGTATGGGGTTCCTGGACTTAGGTTTTGAATTGTATATGATGTATTTGATGTTGTTTCATTATATATTATTGAATTTAGTGCATTTGCACTATATGACACAATATAACTATCAGCACCAGGATGTGACCAAGAAATATCGGCAGATGTTGATGATACGTTATTTGATAATAAATCATATGGTCTTGGACATGTATTTATATTTATTGAAACATTATCAATTGCAGCAGGATTAAAACCATAAAGACCATCATTATAATACAAGAATATCAACCTCTTAACTCCTGATACATTTATAATATCCGATTGATGTTGCATAAAGTTTGAGCTCATAATAAATAAACCCACATTATCACTATCATTAGATGGGAGTCCTAATGGGTTAATTGGTTCTGAAGGGTCTCTTAGATAAACAACAAGATAAGAGTTTATATAATTATTAGACATAAACCCATCGCACTTCCAATCAAATGCAAGAGAATATGAAGCTGTATCTGTTCCAAAATCTATATCACGATAAGTGTAAGCATAAGTAATAGTATTACTTATTCCGTAATTCAATCCATTATTATTTGAAATATAATTTGAATTTATTCCTATATTAGAATTTCCATTACCTGCATCACTTCCTTTAGACCACTTATTTATTCCATTTGCAAGAGAACCCCAAGCAAGGTTTTCCATTGCATCTTCAAAACCACAATTATAAGGAATGCTTGCTGGTTGAGCATCAGTCGAGAATAAATACAAATCAGACCATTGAGAACTATCATTAGAGCATATTGAACGAACCCAAAGACTATACAAAGTCTGAGGAGTTAATCCTGTTAATTGGAATGAATTATTAGTTATTTGAATTGGGTTTCCATCATCTGGATTAGTTATTGTAGTTGATTCCCCATAAACATATTCCCATGAAGACTCTAAACCACCAGATACCACACTCACATTGGCAGTAGTCTTAGTAGGGATTACTATTATATTAGCTGGTGGGAAACAGATATTATTGGGATTTGCATCATAAATAAGAATATCATCTATTATAATATCCCTTGCATGTCTATCATTTTGCTCTCCTTCAAATGCAATTTGATAAGTTGAAGAAGGATTAACAAGATGAAGAGAATCGATGAAATAGGAATTAATATTATTAGTATATTCTGCTAATTCTGTCCACTGGTCTAAACTATTTGAACGATAAAAAACTCTTAACTTATTTGGGGTATTCCCCATTGTCCTCTGCCAATGCCAAAAAGAAATATAAGGTTGGTTTAGGGCAGAGATATCTAAGACTAGAGAAATAAATTTAGTTTTAAATACTGTGTCTTCCCAGTGTGTGAAACAAGCATAACCTGTGCCTGAATGCGCAAAATTATCAGCAGGATCCATAATCCAATCATTTGTTCCGATAACATATTCTTGCTGCCAACAATTTAATCCATTCTCAAACCCTTCAAACCAAGGAAAATCAGTAATTGCATCATCATAGCATAGAGTTGTGAATAATAAAGGATCAGAATAAAGACTTGTATCCACTCCATAAATGGCTTTAATTTTAATTAAATACTGAGTTCCAAGCGTTAAGTTTTGAATAGTAGAAGGAGAGTTTAAAACAGCTTGATGATTAAAAGATGAAACAGAAATATTAGGTCGGTATGATATAATATAGCTATCAGCATCCGATGGTAAGAAAGATAATTCTGCAGAACTAGTACTTAGATTTGAAGCTATTAAATCAAAAGGTCTTAAGCTAGTTTGAGAAACTATTGAAACATTATCAATTGCTGCAAAAGGAGGACAGTAAACATTCTCATTATAGTAGAAAAAAATCAATCTCTTAACTCCTGACACGCTATCAATTGGAATTTCAAAGGTTTCCCAATTAGATAAGTTAATAAATAAACCAAGATTACTCATAGGGTCTGGAGGCAAATCTAAAAGATTAATAGACTCTGATGTATCTCTTAAAAAGACAATTAATCCTGATTCAATATCATACTCGTCAAAACCAGATTGAAGTCCTTGGCATTTAACATCAAATTTTAAAGAAAATGAAGAAACAGTTGTTCCGAAATCAATATCACGATATGAATAAGTAAAATTATTATCCAGACTCATATCATAAGACAATCCATTATCGTTTGAAATATAAAATGAATGGGTTCCAAGAGCTGAAGCTCCATTTCCTGCAGCTGTTCCAACTGCCCACTTATTTATCCCAGAAGATAATGACTGCCATTTTAAGTTCTCATTTGCATTTTCAAAACCACAATTATAAGGAATGCTTGCTGGTTGAGCATCTGTAGAGAATGAATATAAATCAGACCACTGAGAACTATCATTAGAGCATATTGAACGAACCCAAAGACTATACAAAGTCTGAGGAGTTAATCCTGTTAATTGGAATGAATTATTAGTTATTAGAATTGGGTTTCCATCATTTGGATTAGCTATTGCTGTTGATTCCCCATAAACATATTCCCATGAAGACTCTAAACCAACCGATACCACACTCACATTGGCAGTAGTCTTAGTAGGGACAACTATTATATTAGCTGGTGGAGAACAGATAATATTGGGGCTTGCATCATAAATAATTATATCATCTATCATAATATCCCTTGTGTCTCTATTATAATCTTGCTCTGCTTCAAATGCAATTTGATAAGTTGAAGAATGATTAACAAGATGAAGAGAATCTATGAAATAGGAATCAATATTATTAATATATTCTGCTAATTCTGTCCACTGGTCTAAGCTATTTGAACGATAATAAACTCTTAACTTATTTTGGGTATTCCCCGTTGTCCTCTGCCAATGCCAAAAAGAAATATAAGGTTGGTTTAAGGAAGAGATATCGAAGACTGGAGAGATAAATTTAGTTTTAAATACTGTGTCTTCCCAGTGTGTGAAACAAGCATAACCTGTGCCTGAATGCGCAATATTATCAGTAGGATCCATAATCCAATCGTTTGTTCCGATAACATATTCTTGCTGCCAACAATTTAATCCATTCTCAAACCCTTCAAACCAAGGAAAATCTGTAATTGCATTATCATAGCATAGAGTTGTGAATAATAAAGGATCAGAATAAAGACTTGTATCCACTCCATAGATGGCTTTAATTTTAATTAAATACTGTGTTCCAAGCGTTAAGTTTTGAATAGTAGAAGGAGAGCTTAAAACAGCTTGATGATTAAAAGTTGAACCAAAAACTTTAGGTCGGTATGATATAATATAGCTATCAGCATCTGATGGTAAGAAAGATAATTCTGCAGAACTAGTACTTAGATTTGAAGCTATTAAATCAAAAGGTCTTAAGCTAGTTTGAGAAACTATTGAAACATTATCAATTGCTGCAAAAGGAGGACAGTTAACATTCTCATTATAGTATAAAAAAATCAATCTCTTAACTCCTGAGATGCTATCAAGTGATATTTCAAAGGTTTCCCAATTAGATAAGTTAAGAAATAAACCAAGATTATTCATAGCGTTTGGAGGCATATCTAAAAGATTTATAGACTCTGATGTATCTCTTAAAAAGACCATTAATCCTGATTCAATATCATACTCGCCAAAACCAGATTGAAGTCCTTGGCATTTAATATCAAATTTTAAAGAAAATGAAGAAACAGTTGTTCCGAAATCAATATCAAGATATGAATAAGTTAAATTATTATCCGGACTCATATCATAAGACAATCCATTATCGTTTGAAATATAATACGAATTGGTTCCAGGAACTGAACTTCCATTTCCTGCAGCTGTTCCAACAGCCCACTTATTTATTCCAGAGGATAATGACTGCCATTTTAAGTTCTCATTTGCATTTTCAAACCCATTAAAATATGGAATGGTAACACACGAATTGTCATTCAAATAAGTCTGCGACCAACCTTGGATGGCAAATAACGTAACAATTAAAAAACATAATAATCTTTTCATATCCTTGCACTTAAGTTAAACAATAAATATATTTATACAAATAATTCTTTTATAAATACAAATATAGCAAATATTAAAAAAAAATGCAAGTGTTTTAGAGTTAAAAATGCAAAATGTATTTACTAAATCATTTGAACATATGCTCGATTAAATTCTTTGTTAAATAGATAACATACAATTAATTAACCAACAACTAAACCTATTCAATATGAATTTTAAATAATATTCATAAAAATATATTTAACTTATAGATAATAATTACTATACTGGTGAGATAACTGATAATTATCTAAAAATCAAGGAGAGAAAGCTAAATTTAAAATATACAATACAATAGATTGAGAATTGTAAATCCTAATTCATATTTCAATCGCTTTAAAAAGAGAAATTAATATAAATTAAACATAAACCGCTTCTACTTTTTGGGAATATAACCCTTTGGAGCGTCTTTTTCCTTAACGAAACTAAGAGCCTGAACATCATCATGCAGTTCTCTATCTGCCCTAAAACAAATCTTACCAACCTTAAGGGTTCTTGCATTTACCTTATCTTCCTCATCAGAGGGTTCACTGGTAATTGAAAGGCTTATAATACCTATCCCATCTAACTTAACTGAATTGCCAAGAAGAAGATGATTTTTAATCACATCACTTAATGCACTTAGTGATCCATAAATATCTCCTTGTGTTAGGGAGCTTCTTTCTGAAATCTCTTGAGCCAATTCCTTTGACGACACTAACTTACCCCTCTTAGCACAAGCATAATACTTTGTATGTTCAATACCATCTTTAGTCTTAAACTTTCTCTTATTTACCTTATACGAATAACTCACAAACTCTTTGTTTTAATAATTTATAATGACTTGTCCTGAAAAAAGTTGACACAAAAACAACCTAAAATATGGACAAAA
>Ga0265294_10007552_pt1 | contig 12841 bp, 13 predicted proteins | sample MunlanPumphouse3_FD_192504 | JGI IMG/M metagenome (GOLD analysis project Ga0265294, IMG submission 192504) | Groundwater microbial communities from a municipal landfill in Southern Ontario, Canada - Pumphouse #3 | ecosystem: Environmental > Aquatic > Deep subsurface > Groundwater | place... | reverse complement strand
GCTAAATGTTTTAATCCTTGATCAAGAAATTCAACCATTTCAGGATCTGCACCTTTTTGAGGTCCAAAAACATAAGCTGCGCCTTCTTTACCAAAAAGCGGGTTATCAATATCACACATAGTAATTAATTCAATTTGATTTAATCTTTTATCGAGGTTTGACTTATCAATTTGATGGATTTGATGTAATGTTCCTCCAGTAGGAATAAAAGTCTCATGATTTTGATTATAAAACTTTACACCAAGTGCAGCAGCAAAACCACAACCACCATCGTTTGTTGAGCTTCCACCAATACCTAAAATCACTTTTTTCACACCATGTTCAATGGCATGTAATAATAATTCACCGACACCATATGTTGTTGTGATTCTTGGATTTTTTTTATTTCCAACAAGAGGTAATCCAGCACATGCTGCCATTTCAATCACAGCTGTTTCACCTTGATCAATCAGTCCATAAAAAGATGTCATTTTTTGAAAAAACGGGTCATTGACTTCAACAAATACTTTTTCGCCTTTTAACCCTTCTAAAAACGCATCAACAGAACCTTCACCACCATCAGCAACTGGAATCTTTTTAATTTCTGCGTCATTAAAAACGTTTAAAATTTCAGTTTCTATAATGTCACAGACTTCAATTGAAGAGAGTGTTCCCTTAAATGAATCCGGAATAATTACGAATTTTTTGCTCATATGTTCACGGACATATTATGATGTCTCTCCTTCCCATTTATTAGAAAAAGAGATTGCCATTTGGCAACCTCTTCATCATTTTTTAATTAAATCAAAAATATGCTGAGAATAAGGATACCAATGATTGAACTTAATCCTGATACTAAAGTACCGAGTGTTTGAGTTTTATAACCTTGTTCTGGTGTCATACCACACATATTTGTAACAACCCAGAAGTATGAGTCATTCGCATGTGATACAGTCATTGCGCCTGCACCAATTGCCATGACAACTAATGCTGCAGCAATTGGAGTTGTAAATCCTAGTGCTGTCATCATCGATGCAGCATCTGTATAAATACCCATCATTGCTGCAGTTGTAACAATCGCAACTGTAGATGAACCTTGAGCAACTTTTAGAATTGCTGCAATTATGAATGGGAATAAAATACCTAAGAATTTAAGAACATCTGCATTACCCTTAACATAATCAACGATACCTGCAGTACTAATTACTTTACCTAAAATACCACCAGCTGCTGTAATGAATAGAATTGGTCCAACAACTTTTAAGTTTTCAACTGAAATTTCATAGAACTTGTCGAGTTTACCTGTAGTATGTAGTAACACAACTCCGATAAGAACACCAAGTGCTAATGCGATAATTGGAGCACCAATGAATGCAAAGAATGGTAGTGAACCCCAAGCTAATACTTTAGCAATTGTACCAAGTGATAACGCGATAATTGGAACAACGATTGGTGCAAATGATAACCACGCATTTGGAAGTTTGCCATAACTATTTTTTAATGTTTGGAAAGCTTCTTCTACAGCATTTTCATCAGATTCAGTGTTTTCGTCATCAACATCAACCTTGACTTTTTTACCAATGTAGATGGCAAAGAAATATGAAGGCACTAATGCGAAAACTGAAACTAAAGCACCCACACCCATCACGAGTAATAAATTATCGCCTAAACCGACAGAAGCTGCTGCAGCAATTGGACCTGGTGTTGGTGGAATAAATACGTGAGATGCGTATAAACCTAATGATAATGCAACACCCATTGCAATTGAAGAACGTCTTGTCATTTTAGCCATTGATTTACGAATTGGATCTAAAATGATAAATCCGCTGTCACAGAATACTGGAATTGAGACAATCCAACCCATAATCATTAATGCGAGTTCAGGACGTTTTTTACCAACTAATTTTACAATAACATCAGCGATTGTTAATGCTGCACCTGTTTTTTCAACGATATAGCCAATAAGTGAGCCTAAAATAATCACAATACCAATGTATTGCATGGTTCCGCCGAAACCAGCGTTAATTGTATTAACCACATCTCCGATTGGTAAAACGAAAAGTGCCAATACAACTGAAACAAAGAACATAGAAATGAATGGATGAACTTTAAACTTAGATATCAAAACAATCATTACTACGATGGCTACAATTAATGCAACAAATAGCCAAATACCAGTTAACATAAAAAATTCCTCCTATAATCGAATTTAAATTCTATTACCATTATAAAAGGAATGTGTGCGCTTTCATATATTACATATACCAAATATTTATCTATTTATATGTTCTTTGTAACTATAAAATATCGCTTTTCAACGAATCATAGACCATTATCGCAGCCATAAACAAATGAGCTGTTCCTAATTTTCTGGGATCGTATGATGTAATTTGTGCGAGTTTATTAAGTCGATATTGCAATGTGTTTTTATGAATAAATAGGATCTCACTTGTCTTTTCAATCGAACCGTTTTCTTTATAGAAAATTTTTAATAACTCAATATATGGTTCAATCTCTTCAGATGTTAAGTTAATAAAAAGATGACTTAAATACTCTTTGCGTTCTTTTAAAGGCATTCTAGTAATAAACAAATCAAGATTTAATGCATCATAAATGTTTATTTGCTTTGTCGTTTTAAATGAGAGTTGCAAAGCAGCATTCGCATTTTTAAATGATTGTGCAACATCTTTGATTTCATATGAGTCAATACCAATAAAGGCTTTACAATCACAATTTTTATGAATAATATGCTCAATTTCTTGTGCGATGGATAAAATCTCATCATCATCACGATGATTTAAAACAGAAATAAATAATGTGGCTGTTCGAAATAGAAAAGCTTGTTTCAGACTCATGAGATATAGACGTATCTTATGACTAATTAAAGTTTGTGTTTGATCATCAATTTGCTGATCATCTAATGTTCTCACAGAAAACACTAAAATTCTCTTTGCAGATTTTACATCGACACCTAACCGTTGTGCGCGTTGTTGAAACTCATTGGGATAATTCGATTCATATCTTCCAAAAATCCATTCTTCTAAAAATCGGTCTCTCGCTTTTTGTTCAATCATATGCTGTTCTCTCATGTAAGAATCCAGCAATAGTATCTCGGTCATTTTTTTAATAATTTGACCATATTTATAGACTTGATTATAGTTACCGGTCATCCCGATAACACCAATAATTTCTTCATTAAATTCTATGGGAAGATTAATACCATTTTTAGCTCCAACAAATTCATCATCGTTTTGAATCATGAGTTCAGAAAGCCTTTCATTTATGATTTTAAGAGCACCACCATGCATACTTCCAATACGATTAGAATCTGTACTTGCGATGATAACACCTTCAATATCCATAATATTAATATGTTGTTCAACAATTTTTGAAAGTTCTGAAACTATTTTATCTGCAATATTTTTGGATAGAATCATAACGTTTCTCCTTTTGTTTTTCTTGTTTTTGCAAAGGTTAAAATGATCCCTAACGCAATGGATAAATAACTTGCAAATAACACACGATATTCAGGTGGTAATAAGAATGTGATGGTGTGCGCTGGAATCCAAAAGAAAGGAATTGTTTTCATAATAACAAATGTCATAAAAACTTTAAAGTCAATTTTACTTATAACATCTCCCATTTTAATCCTTGTCATCTTTCGGATGTTACCATTGGATATTTCGATATATGTATCCGTCATTCGGTGTAGCATCATAAAAGTAGGAGCAAAAAAGATATTCATGAGCGCTGAAGTTAAAAAGGCGGTTAATAGAGTTGCCCAAAAGGATGATGACCTAATCAAAGGTAATAGTTCGTTTTGTTGAGCAAAGATAACACCTTGTGAAAATATTTGAAAAATTAAAACAAAAACCATGCCGAGAAAGCCCCAAACCATAGCTTTCAACAGAATCCCTGAATCTCCAAAATAAGTCTGGTGTTTGATTCGATGAACTAATCTTTCACCCATAGATGCTAAAAATGCTGTTTTAATAAATCCCAAGAGATAAGGCATTTTTGTATTCCATGATTCATAGATTTCTCTCGTAGAATCTATGACTACGAGTGATGTAAATCCAAGAATCATTAAAATCCATATAAAATCACTTTTTTTCATCGTTGACCTCGCTTATTATAGCCATTATAACATACAAAAAAAGCCAAAACTTTAGTGTTTTGACTTTTTATTCAACAGTAGTTTTATGATCTATAAAATAATCAATGATAAATAGTTTTTCAAAAAAATCAATTTTCATTAAAACGAGTTCTCGTGTTTGCTCAATTTCTTCATAAGTTGCTTCTCCATAAACCACTTCATCATTGACTAACCGATAAGAATTCATAATCCACGTGGATAATGACAAGATGATTGGTAAATCTGTCCTGTTTTCTAAAAATAAGCTTTCCCCATAGTAGAAATCTTGATAATAAGAGATTCCAAGTAAATCTAAAATGGTAGGTGTGATATCGTAATGGGAAGAAATGATATCATGAGCCCCAGGAGTTAACCCGTTTGCGTAGATAAGCATAGGGACACGATTCACATCAAGTTCATAGGTATTGTTTTCAGAATATTTTTCTGTGATTTCAGGACTTGAATAGTTCTTGTGATCGCTATACATCACAATTAATGTATCATCCATTAATTCTTTTTGTTCCAAATCATCGATTAAGATTCCTAATCCCTTATCAAAATCCATTTGTGCAGCCATTAAGGTCAATAGTTCAATTTCAGCATCCATATATTTTGGATCATTTAATAAGATTTGGTAATATTCATCAAGTTCATCTCGATAATCACCATAAGGCCCATGCGAGGTAACCGTAATGACAAATGTGAAAAATGGGTTTTCTTGAATTGGTACCATCAAATCTTTCATGCTTTCAAACATTTCAGAATCTTTTGGCCAAAATTCAGTTTCACTAAGCATCATGTCTTCTCTACCATAAAAATTTTCAAATCCCAATTGAGGATGCATTTGCTCACGGTTAAAGAAAGCCTTCGTAAAATCATGGAATGAGTTTGTCGAATACCCTTTTTCTTTTAAAATGGATGGAATAGCATTTTGAAATGTGTTTTCTCCATAAGTAAACATATAATTATCCGATAAGAAATACATCATCGATGTTAAAGACTTAAACTCGGCATCGTATGTATAATTGCTTTTAGCTGAAGAAAAGAAATTCGTGAAGTAAATGCTTTGGTCAAGTAAACGATAATAGTTTGGCGTATACTCTCTTGAATATGCATATTCTTCACATGTTTCACACATGATAAAGATGACATTTTTTCCTTCAAACACTCCAAAATAAGGTGATGTTTGAGCAACTGTAAATGTTGTTTCATCAATGATATCTTGTCTATACTCTTCTTCAATTGCATCAGGAATAATTAACGAAGAGGTGTATAAGGAAATGTCTTGCACGTGATAAGTAATTGATCCAAAGTTTTCGATAAATCTCACTTTATCGTTAGGATAATCTAGGATGGTATGTTCGTAATCATTAATAAAAAGGGTGGTTGCAAGTAATCCTAAAACCGAGATGAAGAGATTAATCATATTCAAACGCAATTGTCTCTTACGATTGATTATGTTTTCTCTAAAAATAATTTTCTTTAAAACTATCGCGCCAATTGTGATAAAAACAACAATTAATAACCATCCATATAACGGAAACACTTCTAAGGGGCTATATTTTAATCCGATTGCCATTGTATCTCTAAATGATTCAATAAGCATTGCAACCGATGTGATATCTTTTTTATAAAAATAAAGTGTACTATCGGTGATAAAAAATGTAAATGCAATTAATATGGTTGTAAGCTCTAATATATAACGCCAAAGTTTATTCTTAATAAATGATATTACTGAGATGATGATAGCGATTGTAAATAAGTCTAATGACCAACGAAGCAATGTCAATGAGAAATTATAGCGTAATAAAAAGAGGCCATCTAAACCTAAGATGATGGCGATGATTAATAGGTATTCATAGATACGACGATGTTTATTTTTCATGTTTCACAACTCTTTCAATTTTGACATATCTATTTTATCATAAGATAAAAAAAATGATGATTTATCATCACTTTTTAGTCAAGATTAATTTCTTTTTTTATGATTTTGTTTTTCAGTATCATTAGTTTTTCTTTAATGAGCTCTGCGGTATGATAAAAAGCTTCATCGGGCAACCCAGATGGATCATCTAATCCCCAATCTTCACGATGTTTTGTTGGGATAAATGGACATTCCACATTGCATCCCATCGTGACTAAAACATCTAATTCTTGTGGCAAATCATCAATTAATTTTGATTTTTGTGTTTGGTTCATATCAAGTTGATATAAATCTTTGATAATCCTTACAGCATCTTGGTTAATTTGAGGTTTTGTTTCAGTTCCACCGCTATAAGCTTCAAACATATCGGATGCTAAGGTTTTTGTAATAGCTTCTGCCATTTGGCTTCGGCAAGAATTATGAACACATACAAATGCAATTTTATATTTTTTCATTTTTACTCTCTCTCCAAAATCCATTTTTTGATTTCATCTGTGGATGCTATTCTACCAGAACACATCACTTTCTCATTAATCACAAGAGCCGGAGTAGATAATATATTGTATGCCATCATATCTTCATATTTTTCAACTTTTGTGACTTTATCATTTCTTTTCAAATCTTCTTCAGCACGCAGTACTTGATGATATAAAACTTGACATTTTTTACATCCCGGTCCTACTACTTTAATCTCCATTTTTAATTCCTCCTTATATAAATAAATATCCAAATCCATTAAATAGGTAGCCCATCAAAATTATTCCTATCGTAACAATCCCTACAAATGTAAGAAGTAATTTTGTTTTTACAACTTTTTTCAGCATGATAAGTGAAGGCAAAGATAATGCCGTAACTGCCATCATAAACGCTAAAACTGTTCCTATATTAACACCTTTAAAAACTAATGCTTCTGCAATGGGCAATGTACCAAAAATATCTGCATACATTGGAATTCCTAATAGTGTCGCAATGATCACTGAAAATGGATTTTTATCTCCCAAAATATTTTCAATGAAGGTTTGAGGTATAAATCCATGTATAATAGCTCCAATACCAACTCCAATTAATACATAAAGCCAAACACGATGAATAATCTCTTTCACTTGATCAAAACTATATGAGACTCTATCTTTTTTAGTCATTACTGAAAGATCACATGCTTCATTATTTTCATTAATGCTTTGTCTATTCTCCATGACAAACGATTCAACATATTTCTCCATTTTAAATAAGCTGATCATACTTCCACCAAAGATTGCGATCAAAAGACCCACAACAACGTATGCTATCGCAATCTTCCAGTTAAATATACTTGCAAGTAAAATCACAGATGCAAGGTCAACTAATGGAGATGATATGAGAAATGAGAAAGTCACACCCAAAGGTAATCCAGCTTTTGTAAACCCTATAAAAATAGGTATCGATGAACATGAACAAAATGGTGTCACAGTACCAAGTAGAGCTCCGATGGTATTTGCGCCAATACCTTTATGTTTTGACAGTATTTTGCGTGTACGTTCAGGTGAAAAATAGGATTGAATATAAGATGCTATGAAGATCAGAATTGATAAAAGGATGAATATCTTAATGACATCGTAAACAAAAAATGATATGCTTTCAAAAAACATGGAGTCTTTATCAATCTTAATAACATCACCAAACAGCCATCTAACAATGTCATCAAGCCATTTCATTTTTAAAAACTGATCATTGATAAATGAAAAAAACGACTTTATAAATTGCATGTATGATCACCATTCTTTAAATTCGTTAAATACTGAATCAATTCATCAATTTTTTCATGATTAACATGATGTTTTACCCAAGTACCTTCCTTATAGGCTTGGGTGATGCCTGCATCTGTTAATATTCTTAAATGGTACGACAAAGTAGGCTGAGTAATGGGTAGCTTATCAATTAAGGTACAGCCACATGTTTCACCTTGAATGAGTAATTTCAAAATGGTTAAACGATTATCATCAGATAACGCTTTAAATAGGCTTGCATAATCTTTATTCATGTTACACCTCGATATATTGATACTTGTCTATATTTATATTCATCTATATAATAACAAACAAATCCCAATCCTTCAAGACTAATTATTGAATGATTAGTCTTTTTACTTAGTATTTACAAAAGTGTTGATTAATGATTTTGAGTAGCAAAATCTTTGAGTCTCAAACTTTTTTAACTTATAATGTATTTATGCAATATATAAAAAGGAGATTTTATGAAAAAATCATTACTCTTACTAACCTTATTATTATCCATATTTTTCTTAAGTTCATGTAAACCAAATGATGGTGTTTTACGTGTTGGCATGGATCTAAAATACCCACCTTTTGAAACGGTTGACCTAAGTAACAATCCAGTAGGTATTTCAGTGGATGTTGCTTATGCACTCGGTGAATATTTGGGCCGTGAAGTCGAAATCATTAACACTGACTTTAGTTCAATAATTCCTGCAATTCAATCTGGTGAAATTGATATAGCAATCGCGTCTATGAGTATTACTGAAGAGCGTTTAGAGGTTGTTGATTTTTCAAATCCTTACTTCTATTTCAAAATCATTTCACTTGTAAATCAGAGTTTTGCAACTGAAAACGGCTTAACTGGTAATTCAACTGTTGAAGATTTATTAGCGATTGATGGTGCAAAATTTGTGGGTATTGCTTCTCAAGTCTCTTCATCCATTCCTGAAGGTTATGGAAAGGATGTTATCCAAGCCACTGATTTAGGGACTGCTGTTGAAGAAGTTGCGCAAGGAACAGCAGATATTTTACTCATGAGTGCAAATCCTGTCGTTGATGGTTATAAAGCAAATCCAAATACAACGTTAGTCGTATGGGACTCATTTGTCGCAAGTCCAATTGGAATGGCGGTTAAGAAAGGAAATACTGAACTACTTGAACAAGCGAATCAGTTTATCGAATCGATGAGTCAAGCTGGTGGTTTATATGACATCTTAGCGACTAAATGGAATCCAATCTTACTTGAAAATCTAGGAAAAGGATTAGATTTTTACACGAATGCGTAAGTTTAGAGCGTATTTCCTTGCCATACTGACCGTTCTTGCACTCGTTGTTTTTGTAATCTTTCAACAAGAAGATAATTTTTCATTAGCTTCTTTTAAGCCTTATCAAAATTTAATTGCTTCTGCGATCGGGAATACAATACTTGTATCACTTGTTGCCTTACTTGGAAGTTTAATTTTAGGATTTATATTTTACTTGTTTAGCATTTCCAAAATCAAATATTTAAACGCAATCACTGATGTATTTACTGAAATCATCTATGGTACGCCTTTATTAGTATTAGTTGTTATCACTGCATTTCTAATCGGACCTGCGTTTGGCACCTATAACAGAAATCTCATGGGTTACATCGCGTTAATTATTTATATGACTCCCTATATGAAAAATGTTTACCAGTCTGGGTTTTCAAGTATTTCAAGGGATCAGTATATGACCATGGATTTATTCGGGTTTACGCCTTATCAAAGATATCGATATATTATTATTCCTCAAGTGGTTAGAATCTTAATGCCACCGATGATGAATAATTTATCGATGATTATTAAAGGGAGTGCGCTTTTAAATGTATTATCCTATAATGAACTTTACTATGCGATTAGAGTTGCGCAATCTCAAACATTCAGATTTGTAGAAGGCTATATTTTGATGTGGGTGCTCTATTTAATGATCACGATTCCACTTTCTCAAGCTGCGAAGGTCATTGAAAGGAAGTGGGCTTTATGAAAATAAACATCCATCAAGTATCCCATCTTTATGATGTGGAAGTATTACATGATTTATCGCTTTCTCTAGAAGGTTATAAATCGGTTGCGATTATCGGGGTTTCAGGTTCTGGCAAATCGACTTTGATACGTTTATTGTCAGGCTTAGAAAAACCGAGTGCTGGTAAACTTTATGTCAATGATCATTCAGTCGATGAAGAAGCTTATCGTAAAAAAATCGGTTTTGTTTTTCAACATCACAACTTATTTCCCCATTTAACCTTGAAACAAAATATTACACTTGTATTAGAAAAGACTCGTGGCATTGAAAAAAATGAAGCTGAAAACATTGCTTTAAGATACTTATCGATGCTCCACCTTGAAGATCAAGTCAATAAGCTCCCAAAAAATGTATCTGGTGGCCAAGCACAACGTGCATCCATTGCGAGAGCTCTATCAGTTAACCCTGATATCATCTTCTTAGATGAGCCAACATCTTCGCTAGATCCCATCTTAACACATGAAGTTTTAACAGCAATAGAGGAGTTAAAAAGTTTAGGAAAAGATTTTATTTTCGTCACACATGTGATGAGTTTTGTTAAAGATTTCGCTGATTATGTCATCTACATGGATAAGGGTGAGATTGCCGAAATGGGGACTCCAGATATTTTAGATTATCCCAAGAGTGAATCTTTAAAAGCTTTTATGGAGAAAGTAAGGTAAATTCATGAATAAATATTTAATTGGCGCATTAGTTGCGAATAAAGCTACGCTTGGTTTTCATTGGATTTATGATTCAACATATTTAGAAGAACTCTCTAAAAAACAAAGTTTACTCTTTCAAAAACAGTCGAAAAAGCATTATGATTGTGCCAAACCGTCATATTTCGTGTATCCAAATGGAAACTATACCACACAAGGAATGATGTTAATATGGCTTTATAAAAGCATGATCAATCACCATTTATTTACAAAAAGTGATTATGAGAATCTTATCTATCAACACTTTAAACCTGGTGGATTATACAAAGGATATATTGAATCCTATGGTAAAAAATTGGTTTTTGATAGGTTATCTAGTGAACTCAACATTCAAACCACAACTAAAGCTTTAATGGACGATCATCTTGTGGGATTTGTTCCATATCTCGTGACAAAAGAACTTGGGTTAGGAATTGATAAGGCATGGGAGCTTGCATCGATTTTCACTGAAAATGAAGAATATAAAACTTTTTATCTTATGTTTGATTTCATATTAGAAAATATTCATACCACTTCAAAAAAAGACTTATTTGAACAAGCAATTTTTTATGCCCCTATTCGCTACCAAAAAGTCTTAAATGAAGCCATTCAAATCAGAGACACAAAATTATTCATCAATCAACACGCTGGTATAGCTTGTCATCTACCTCAATCTATACCTTTGATATTTCATATGTTGTATCACGGAGAATCGTATGAACAAGTGATCAATTGGAATGCAAAAATTGGTGGTGCTTCCTCAGATCGAGGCCTTTTATTAGGTGCAATCTTGTCACAAGTTTCACCTGTTCCTTCTGACTGGTTGAATAAAATAAGTATCATAAAATGAGCGTTATTTGGTCATTTTATATTTATAAAGACTAAAGGAATGTCTATTTATATTCTTTTTTATATCATTTATCATATTGTTTTGAGCATATTATGAAAGTTGATATAATCACCATGTAAATAAAGGGGGTTATGATGAAAATAATTGATTTGAACCAAACGATACTATCTTTAATCCAAGAAGATCCTGAAATCAAAGACATTTTGTTTGAGTTAGGGTTTAAAGATATTATAAAACCAGGAATGCTACAGACCGTGGGTCGAATCATGACGATCTACAAGGGTTCAAAAATGCAATCCATTGATATTCAAATAATTAAAAATGCCTTCATAGAAAAAGGCTATAACATAAAGGAGTAGACCATGAGTGAATTTATTAACAATACCGAACACCGTCAACAATTACTTAAAAAAATAATTAAAGGATTACATGATGGTCTTGATTTAGAAGAGGCGAAAGCTGAATTTAAAAAACATTTTAATACCGTATCAACCGCTGAAATCTCAATGATGGAACAAGCCCTCATTAAAGAAGGTATGGCTGTTGAAGAAGTTCAAAATTTATGTGATGTGCATGCTGCTGTATTTGATGGTTCGATTTCAGATATCCACCCAACAAAAGATCATACAAAAATCAAAGGCCACCCAGTACAAGTTTTCTTAGAAGAAAATCAAAACATCGAAAAACTTATTCAAGATGAAATTGAGCCCTATTTAAATCAAACTGGTAAAACTGCTGAACTTATGCTTCGTATTGGGTTTGAAAGATTATCAGAAATCCATAAGCATTATGCGAGAAAAGAATACCTCTTCTTTCCTCATCTAGAAAAGAAGGGCATTGATGCTCCACCAAAAGTCATGTGGGCAAAAGATGATGAAACAAGAGCAGAAATTAAAGCTGTTTTAAATGAACTTTCAAAAGTTGATCATGATTTAGAAAAAACAAAAGACATGATGAATCAAGCGATTCATGATGTCCGAGAAATGATTTTTAAAGAAGACAATATTTTGATGCCTTTATTACTCGAAGAATTATCATTTTTTGACTGGATCATGATTGATAGTGCTACAGAAGAAATCGGGTATTTTATCAATCCTCCAAAATATAAATGGACCGACAAAGTGAACACTGAAGAGATTATAAGTGAACAACCAGTTAAAGAAATCATTCAAGGTGAAGTTCCATTCGATGCCGGTTCTCTTTCACCTGAGGTTTTAAATGCCATGTTAAATACCCTTCCATTAGATATGACATTTGTTGATCATGAAGGGCATGTAAAATATTTTACGCAAGGTAAAGAACGTATTTTTGATCGTCCCATCACAATCATTGGACGTCATGTATCGATGTGTCATCCACCTGCAAGTGTGCACATTGTTGAAGAAATCGTTGAAAGTTTTAGATCTGGACGAAAAGATAACGAAGATTTTTGGATTCGCATGAAAGATATGTTTGTCTATATTAGATATTTTG
>Ga0265294_10007551_pt1 | contig 12841 bp, 14 predicted proteins | sample MunlanPumphouse3_FD_192504 | JGI IMG/M metagenome (GOLD analysis project Ga0265294, IMG submission 192504) | Groundwater microbial communities from a municipal landfill in Southern Ontario, Canada - Pumphouse #3 | ecosystem: Environmental > Aquatic > Deep subsurface > Groundwater | place... | reverse complement strand
AAATTATTAAAAAAGAAATTAAAAATATACATAAAAATATACCCGCATATAAATATATAAAAGATTTTACTTTAACTACTGAAGAATTAATTAAAACAACTACAAGAAAAGTAAAAAGACATGAAGAGCTTGCAAAAGTATTAAGCGACAAATAAAAAACAGAATAGATTTTTCTATTCTGTTTTTCTTATTACATTATATTTTTACAAAACTGCTTTTACTATTCCATTATGATTTGATATTGTTTCTAAAGTTATACTTTGAACATCAGCATATTTCTGTAATTTCTCATAATTAGATTCTGGAAGTTCAATTAATATTTGACTATCTTCCATACTTATTTGCATATCTGGAAATTCATCAACAATTGTTCTTAGCCATTGCATTTTTCTCTTCGTATTTACAAAAGACATTGTTATTGCAACTATTACATATGTACAAGCTGCTACTGCTGCCACCCAAAGCATTTCAACAATAGTAACTCTTGTTAATAAAAATATTTCATTAACAAATATAGTTAATACGCATATAATAATTACCCAACATAAAAGAATTTTAATTCTATTTTCATTTATAAATTCAACTAATTTTTCCATTATTCCTCCAATATTTATTGTAATATATTATAACACTTTCTGATTGTTTGTCAATAATATTTTTACTATAGAAAATAATTTTCAAGCGCTATATACTTAAAAAAATATGTATTTTATAAAAATGTAAAAAAATATTAATTTTATTATACATTTTATATTATACATTTAAATTTTAATATATATGCGTCTACAATCCTTGCTATATGTGGTTTACAAATATATGTATTTTTTTCATTATATATATATGCATTTTTTAAACTATATAATTATCATGTTTTTTATAAAAACAATTATTTTTATTTAAATTATTTTAATATAAAAAGTCTTTCTTCTTATCCACCAAAAATATGTTATTTTAATGCCTATAATAATATTATCTATAATTAACTTTTTTATATTATATATTTATAATTACATATATATGCATCTGTATCCATTGCTATATGTGCTTTACAAATATATATATAATTTAAATTTTTATATATATGTATTTTTCAAGCTATATAATTATCATATTTTTTATATTTAATTCTAATAATTAATTTAATTTAAATTTGTAAAATAAAAAAACAATAAATAAATTTATTGTTTTGGTGAGCCAGAAGGGACTTGAACCCCCGACCCCAGGCTTAGAAGGCCTGTGCTCTATCCAGCTGAGCTACTGACCCATGCTTAAACGCATAAATAATATTAACATTTTATATCATTTTTGTCAATAAAATTAACAGTATTTATTTAAATATTCTTAATATAATTATATTGCTTTCGATATAATTGATGTATTTATTAATTATTTTTATAATTAAATATTATTTCTCTATTAAGTTAAGTGTATTATTCCCGTAAGGATTACATGTTTTTATTTCACATAATATTAATAATTTTTATTTATTTATTACAATTAATAATTATAATAAAAAGATATTCAAATTGAATATCTTTTTTTAATATTTATATTATACATTAGCAAAATATGTACCTGAATTTCTTTTTGCTAAATCTATTGCTTGTACTTCTTCTATGGATAATGTATATGTTGAACTTCCTTTAGTTACTGGTTTTGCATATGTTGCAGAGCCTTCTCTTGAATAGATTCCATTTATTACCACTCCAGAATCTTCATAATCTAATAATGCTATAGCAAAACACAAATCACTTCCCGTATCTTCAAATGCATTATATCTTACCATTCCAACTTTTTGAATACATCTTACTAATCTCTCGTCTAATTTATGGCAATAAGAAAATAATTCTTCATTTCTTTTTTCAATATTTTCCACATTTGTTATATAACCTCTTAACATTGTTTCTAAATTTGTTCCATTACCTAATTTTCTCATTAGAGAATTGTATTTTTTTATTGTTTTTTTAGTTTTTGCTATATTAGCAATACATACAATTACAAGAATTATCATAATTATAAAAATTATAACATTAAAAACATCTGAATTTGTTAAATTAACAATCCCATTATACAAACTATTTAAAACTTCCATTTGTTACCCCCTGTTTACTTTATTTAAAATGCTCTCTAATTCATCGTTTGAATAGTATTCAACGATAATTTTACCTTTATTAGCTCCGTTTTGTTTTACTTGTACTTTTGTTTGGAAAAAATCTTTAAATTGATCTTCTATATTTTTTATCCATATATTTTCTTCTATAACTTTTTTAGGTTTTTTTATATTTTCTTCTTTTTCTTTAATTAAATTTTCTAATTGTCTTACACTTAATCCATCAGCTACAATCTTATTGGCTAAAGCCTTTTGTATTGTTTCACTTGGTATTGAAGCAAGTATTTTACAATGACCTTCGTTTATTTCATTATTTTTGATAAATTCTTTTACATCATCTGTTAATTTTAAAATTCTTAATGAATTCGCAACAGTACTTCTACTTTTACCTAAATTTTTTGCTAATTCCTCTTGATTTAGATTGTATTTTTCCATTAAATATTTATATGCTTCCGCAACTTCTAATGTATTTAAATCTTCTCTTTGTATATTTTCGATTAAAGATATTTCATTTTTTGATTGATCATTATATTCTTTTATAACAACAGGTACACTTTCTAGACCTATTGATTTTGCTGCTCTTAAACGTCTTTCTCCTGCAACCAAATCATATTTATTATCTTTCTTTGTTACTACAAGAGGTTGAATTATTCCATATTTTTTAATTGAATTTGCTAATTCGCTCAAGCTTTTCTCATCAAATATTTTTCTTGGTTGGTCTTCATTTGTTAATATATTACTTACATGAATTAATTGTATTCTATTTTCACTATTCTTAGTTACTTCATCAACTATATTTTTATTTCCTGTTTGAAATAATGCATCTAAACCTCTTCCTAATCCTTTTCCCATACTAATTCACCTCACTATTTTTAATAACTTCTTTTGCTAAATTAATATAACATGTTGCACCTTTTGAACGTTTATCATATAAAGATATTGGTAATCCATGGCTTGGAGCCTCACTTAATCTTACATTTCTTGGTATTATTGTTTTATATACTTTAGAACCAAAATATCTTTTTACTTCATCTACAACTTGTAAAGATAATTTTGTTCTTGCATCATACATTGTTAATACAACACCTTCTATTTCTAAATCCTTATTTAAATGTTTTTGTACTAAATCTACAGTACTCATTAATTGTCCTAAACCTTCTAATGCATAATATTCACATTGAATTGGTACTAATACTGAATCAGCCGCTGTAAAAGCATTTAATGTAATTAATCCTAAAGATGGTGGACAATCTAAAATTATATAATCATATTCATCTTTAATTTTTTCAATTGCAGTTTTTAATCTATTTTCTCTTGATATTACAGAAACTAATTCAACCTCTGCACCAGCTAAATTTATATTTGACGGACAAACATATAAACTTTTTATATCTGTATCCTGTAAAATGTCGTCTATATTTTCATCATTTATTATTACATCATATACAGATTTTGGTACTTGCTTGTTAGCTCCTAATCCGCTTGTAGCATTACCTTGAGGATCTATATCTAATATTAATACTTTTTTACCTTGTTGCGCTAAGCATGCACTTAAATTAACAGATGTAGTAGTTTTTCCAACTCCACCTTTTTGATTTGCAATTGCAATTACTCTTCCCATGTTTTCCTCCTTTTTATATTATATTTATATTTTATCTATTGTTTAATTACTTTAATATATTAACATATATTTTTTAATATGAAAAGAGTTTTTCAATTATTTTATTATTTTAACAAAAAAATGTTCCACATGGAACATTTTTTACATTTTCATCTATTTTTTATTTTATTGGACTATTATTAGGTATTCCAGCTTTTCTTGGATACTTACTATTTGTACTTTTTACTTTTTTAATTACTATAATATTATATATTTGTTCTAAATTAGGCAATTTATATTCATATATATCTTCTACTTTTCCCCCTAATATATTAATAGCATTTTTACTATTATTTAATTCATCTTTTATATTAGGACCTTTTATATATATTATTTTACCATCTATTTTTACAAATGGAATTAAATATTCTGCTAATGTGCTCATATTTGCTACAGCCCTTGATACAGCTACATCATACTTTTCTCTATAATCTATATTATGCGCTAAATCTTCAGCTCTTTCATGAATTGCTAAAGCATTTTCCAATTTTAATTCGCTAATAATCTTATTTATAAAATCTACTTTTTTATTAACACTATCTACCATCAATATATTTATATTATCTAAAAATATTTTTAAAGGTATTCCAGGAAATCCTGCTCCAGATCCGATATCTATTACTTTATCATTTGAATTAATATATTTATTAATAATTAATGAATCTAAAAAATGTTTTTCCAATACATCTTTTTCATCAACAATTCTTGTTAAATTAAATTGTTTATTGGTTTCAATTAATTCATTTAAATATATTTCAAATTTATTTAATTTTTCTTCGTTCAATTCAATATTAAATTCATTTAATAATTTTTTAAAATATTCTTTATCCATTATTCTTTTTCCCTTTATATTGCTCTAAATATATTAATAATACCGCTACATCTGATGGTGAAACCCCTGATATTCTTGAAGCTTGACCTAAAGACACTGGTTTTAAATTATTTAATTTTTGTCTAGCTTCTAAACTAATCCCTTTAATTTTTGTATAATCTATATCATTAGGCATTAGTTTTTTCTCTAAATGTTTAAATTTATCTACTTGATCTTTTTGAATTTTAATATACCCTTCATATTTAATTTCAATTTCAACTTCTTCGCATACATCTCTTGGTAATTCTTCTCTATTTTCATCAATTTCGCCTAATCTTTTATAATTAATCTCTGTTCTTTTTAATAATTCCGACATCTTAATACCTGAATCTAATATTGAAGAATTATATTTTTTTAAAAATTCTTGTACTTTTCCTGATGGTTTAACATTATATGCTTTTAACCTTAATATTTCTTTTTCAATACTATTCTTTTTATTAATAAATTGATTATATCTTTCATCTGAAATTAAGCCTATTTCATGGCCCTTTTCAGTTAATCTTATATCTGCATTATCCTGTCTTAAAAGTAATCTATATTCTGCTCTTGATGTCATCATCCTATATGGCTCATTTGTACCCTTTGTTACTAAATCATCAACTAATACACCTATATATGCTTCAGATCTATCCAATATTAAAGGTTCCTTACCTTTTATTTTTAAAGCAGCATTAATTCCTGCAATAATTCCTTGAGCAGCAGCCTCTTCATATCCAGAACTGCCATTAATTTGTCCTGCAAAATATAATCCAGGAATTTTTTTATGTTCTAAGGTTGGATATAAAACAGTAGAATCTATACAATCATATTCAATTGCATATGCAGGTCTCATTATTTCACAGTGTTCTAATCCAGATATTGAATGATATATCTCTATTTGAACTTCTTCAGGCAAACTTGAAGACATACCTTGAATGTACATTTCTTCAGTGTTTTCACCCATTGGTTCGATAAATATTTGATGTCTTTCCTTATCTGCAAATCTCATTACTTTATCTTCTATAGAAGGACAATATCTTGGTCCAATTCCTTTAATTACTCCACTATATAAAGGAGATCTATGTATATTATCTTTAATTATTTGGTGTGTCTTTTCATTAGTATATGTTAAATAACACTTTTCTTGATCTTTTTCATAAGATTTATTTTCAAATGAAAATGGTATTATTTCGTCATCACCAAATTGTTCTTCCATTTTACTAAAATCAATGCTTCTTTTATTTACCCTTGCAGGTGTACCTGTTTTAAATCTTCTTAATTCTACACCTATTCTTTTTAAATTATCTGATAATTGTTTTGCTGGAAAAACTCCATCTGGACCTGATTCATAATTAACATCACCAATATATATTCTACCCATTAAATATGTACCAGTCGCTAAAATTACAGCCTTTGTTTTATATGTAGCTCCAATTTGTGTTACAACTGCTGTTACTTTATCATCTATAACTTCAATATCTACAATTTGTGCTTGTTTTACATCTAAATTATTTTCTAATTCTAATACATGTTTCATATCTTGATGATATTTTTTTCTATCTGATTGTACTCTTAAAGAATATACTGCCGGTCCTTTAGATGTATTTAACATTCTAGATTGTAACATAGATCTATCTGCATTTTTGCCAATTTCCCCACCCAAAGCATCAATTTCTCTAACCAAATGACCTTTTGATGTGCCTCCTATATTAGGATTACATGGCATATTTGCTATGCACTCTAAACTTATAGAAAAAATAACTGTTTTTAAACCCATACGTGCACATGCTAATGCCGCTTCACAGCCAGCATGTCCTGCACCAATAACCGCAACATCATATTCTTCTGCTTCATATTTCATTTTATTTTATCCCTCCACAAAATGTTCTACGTGGAACATTTTTATTTTCCTAAACAAAACTTTGAAAAAATCTTACTAATTACCTCATCAGTTACTGTTTTTCCAGTTATTTCACCTAATAAATTTAATATCTCCATAATTTTAATGGATATTATATCTATTGGTGTTTTTTTATTTATATCTTCATATATATCTGTTAATTGTTTTATTGATTTCGAAACAATATTCTTATGGCGAATATTAACTAATATTACATCATTATCTCCTGCAACATTATCTAAATTAGCTATATTAAATATTCTATCTTCTAATTCATCAATTCCTATATTTTCTTTGACAGAAATATATAAATAATCTTTATTATTTAATTCATTAATATTAATTTTTTTATCTAAATCTACTTTATTTAATAAAATAATTGTTTTTTTATTATCTAATTTACATAATATGTTTCTATCTTCTTCATCTAACTCTTTTGATGCATCGAAAACAGCTAAAATTACATCTGCAATATTAAATGCTTGCATAGATTTCTCTATTCCTATTTTTTCAACTATATCATTACTATCTCTAATACCAGCCGTATCAACGATTTTCAACGGTATTCCTTTAATATTAATATATTCTTCTATAGTATCTCTTGTTGTTCCTTTTACATCTGTTACAATCGCTCTTTCTTCTCCTAATAAAGCATTTAATATTGAAGATTTACCCACATTAGGCTTACCTATAATAACAATATTAATTCCTTCTTTTAATATTTTACCTTTATCAAAGCTTTTTTCTAATTTAATTAATTTATTATTAATAATATCCAAATTACTTATTAATTTATTATTTGAAACTTCTTCAACATCATATTCTGGATAATCTATATTTGCTTCGATATCAGATAATATGTCTAAAACAACAGCTTCTATTTCTCCTATTTTATTTTTCAAACCACCATTTAATTGTTTTTGTGCTTGATTTAGACTCTTTTCTGTTTTGGCATTAATTACATCAATAACTGCTTCGGCTTGTGTCAAATCTATTCTTCCATTTAAAAAAGCACGCTTTGAAAACTCGCCTGGTTCAGCCATTCTAGCTCCATTTTGTAATACTATATCTAATATTTTATTTAGTATTACAGTTCCCCCATGGCAATTAATTTCACATACATTTTCTCGAGTAAAAGATATTGGAGATATAAAATATGATACTAAAACTTCATCAATTACTTCTTTATTATATACAATATGTCCATATCTCATTTTTTGTTGTTCTATTTTATTAATTTTATTTATTGGTACAAATATTTTTTCTATTATTTCAAATGTTTTTTTCCCACTAACACGTATAATACCAACACTTGCAATAGATGAAGATGTTACTATTGCCGCTATTGTATCTTCCATTTTGTACTCCTTTCAAAAAATAAAAGGTAACTTTGTAGTTACCTTTTCACTATTTTAATTTTACTACAACTTTTCTATATGGTTCTTCTCCAACACTAGTTGTTATGACTTTTTCATTTTCCTGCAAATTCATATGAATTATCTTTCTTTCATGTGAATTCATTGGCTCTAAAGCAATGCTTTTACCTGTTCTTATAACATTTTGAGCTACATTGTCAGCTAACTCTTCTAAAGTTTTTCTTCTTCTTTCTCTGTATCCCTCAATATCTAACAATATTTTAATATTTCTTTCAGCTTTATCACTTACAACCAAATTTAACATAGACTGTAAAGCCTCTAAAACTTCTCCTCTATATCCTATTATTATTTTTGCATCTTCACTTTGAATATTTACTTTAGTTATATTTTCTTCAAATATAATCTCAAGACTATGTTTAATATTCATTGCATTTAATAATTCTGTTAAAAATGTATCTATATATTTTTTTACATTTTCCTTTTCTTCATCTGATAATGTTTTAGGCTCAAATGCAATCTTTTCAGTGTTCTCAATCTTTTTTGATTCAACTATTAGACTTGCTTTAATAATAACATACTTTGGTGCTAAAATACTAAATAAAGTCTTATTTGTTTCTTCAACTATTTCATATTGAACATTATCTTTAGTAGTATTTAATTGCTCAGAAGCTTTTAACAAAGCATCTTCCAAATCTTTTCCTTTAACTTCTATAACATTATCCATAGATAATCACCTCTATATTTTTTTTGCTTTAATCTGTTGCATAATTACTAAAATAATACCAGTTTGTATTAAATTACTACATAACCAATATAATCCTAAACCTAATGGCACTTGATAAGCTATATATCCAGACATAACTGGTAATATATAATTCATTACAGCCATTGATTTTTGTGTTTCTATATATTGTGCATTATTTCTATTATAACTATCTGTCATTCTTTTACTTAATATTACAGATGCAAATGTTACAAGCATTGATAATAAAGGAATTAAAGCCAATTTAATATCAAAATCATTTTGTCCAGGTACTTGTCCCAAGTTAATTCCTAAGAAATTTAAATCTATCCCTAAATTACTTGATTTATTAATAATAGCTATTTCTTGATAATTATTAAACCATCCACCCTTTTCTTCATTATTTACTTCATATTGTGCTTTTAATTCTGCTATTTGTGTTGCATCCATTTTTTCCATATATGTTAATGGTTGTGATACTAAATAAAACATTCCTAATATAATAGGTATTTGGATTATTGCTAATAAACAACCCGTAAATGGACTAAATTTTTCTTCTTTTTGGAATTTAGCAAACTCTTGAGCATATAGCTCTTTGTTTTCATTATCTTTATATTTATCTTGCAATGCTTGCAATTTCGGCTGTACTTCAGCCATTTTCTTAGCTGATTTTTGTTGCTTTAAATTTAAAGGATATAGACATAATTTAATTATAATAGTAAAACCTATTATAGCCAAACCAAAATTCCCGAAAATATCATTTAAAAAGTTTAATATATATCCTAGCAAGTTTGCTATTAATTCTATCATCTTTATCTCCTTTATTTTAAAGGATCATAACCACCTTTGCAAAAAGGGTTACACCTTAATATTCTTTTAATTCCTAATCCCCAACCCTTTAAAAACCCATATTTTTCAATAGCTTCCTTGGTATATTGAGAACAAGTTGGATAAAATCTACATTGATTACCCATTAATGGTGAAAAAATTAATTTATATAACTTAATTAAAAATATACTTATTTTTTTCATATCAATAAATCTCTTTCTTGAAATAATTTATGCATATCTTTATAAATGTCTTGGCATTTTACATCTGTATTTTCTTCTTTTGTTTTCCACATTACAAGTATGTTATATCCTTGTTTTAACAAATTTTCATCAGTTAAATAAGATTCTCTCATCAATCTTCTTATTCTGTTTCGGAAAACACTGTTACCAGATTTTTTACTAACAATAAAACAAAGTCTATTATTCACTAGCTTTTCAGATTTTTTATAATATATTGTTATATACTTTCCTTTTGCCCACTTGCCCTTTGTTAAAATGTGCTTTACTTCGTAGTTTTTCTTTATTGTAATTATTCTTTTCATATAACTCCTTTATTTGAAATAAAGACTATATTAAAAAGTAGTCTTTACGCACAAATAGTCTTTCTTCCTTTATCTCTTCTTCTCTTTAAAACGTCTCTTCCGCCTGCTGTTGACATTCTTTTTCTAAAACCATGTTCTTTAGCTGTTTGAACCTTTTTAGGTTGATATGTTCTTTTCATATTTAGCACCTCCTAGTTATTTTTATATATAAAAGTTTACTCTGTAATATCCTCCATCAATTTGATGATATATACTTTTTCAACACTTTTATCAATTTCATTTCTTTGCATTATTACTTTGTATTTTATATCGTTTGAGATTTTTATGTATTCCTCGCTATTAGCAATTCTTCCATTTGTCATAAATAAAATAGCTGCTTTATCTGGTGTTGCATTAGCCTCATTGAATTGCACATCACTTATATATACTGCTATTTTGCTATATTCATTATTTCCAATAAAAGATATAAAGTGTTTTAAATCAATACCGTCTTGTACTTTTTCATATTCTTCTAATTGATTCAAAATAGTTATTGGTGATTCTACAATTTCATTATTTATACCAAAAAAATTATTAATAACATCTTCATTAAGAGTTATCATATTTTCTTTAATCATAAATATTAACAAACCACATAGCAATGCTAACATAATAAATATGGTAACAATTACAGACAATACGCTACCTCTTTTGCTTTTCATAAAAATATCTCCTTTATTTTATATAAATGCTTATAAATTATATACTATATAATATTTTTTGTCAATTATTTTGCGGAAATTATATAATTTTTTAATTATCAAAAGTTATACACATGTTTTTCCACAGTTTTTCGTTTTTTTATTAAAATAGCTTGATTATTTCAATTATTTTTGATATATTTTACAATATGAATATTAGGGAAATAAAGTATTTAAGCATTATAGCTTTTTTTATTATATTTCTATAAAAAATGTGGATAAAAGAGGTATTTATGAAGGATTTTAGTGAAGTTTGGAACAAAATAATTGATGTTGTAAAAGAAGAAATGCCAAGTATTAGTTTAGACACCTGGATCAAACCTTTAAAGATAATTGATATTACGGATGATAAGATTATATTACAAGCTACTACCGAATATCAAAAATCAATTATAGAAACACGTTATTTTGATTTGTTAAAAAATGGAATTAAATATGCAACTTTAAAAGATTATGAATTATCAGTTATACTTGATATGGAAAACAAAGATGAAAATGAAAACATTTCTAATATGTATGGTTATTCAAATACATCTTTAAATCCAAAATATACATTTGATACATTTGTAATAGGAGATAATTCTCGTTTTGCTCATGCGGCATGTGTGGCAAGTGCAGAAACATCTGCCTCTCAATATAATCCTTTATTTATCTACGGTGGAGTAGGTTTAGGTAAAACTCATTTACTACATGCTATAGGAAATTTTAGAATACATTTAAATCCAGATGCAAAAGTTTTATATGTAACATCAGAAAGATTTTTAAATGATTTGGTTAATGCTTTAATGGCAAATAAAAATGAAGAGTTTAGATTAAAATATAGAAATATAGATTTATTATTAATAGATGATATACAATTCATTGCAAAAAAAGAAAAATTACAAGAAGAATTTTTTAATACATTTAATGCTTTATATGAACAAGGAAAGCAAATTGTATTAGCAAGTGATAGACCACCAAAAGATATACATCCGTTAGAAGATAGACTAAAAACAAGGTTTGAATGGGGATTAATAGCCGACATAGGTATGCCAGACTACGAAACAAGATTAGCAATTCTAAAGAAAAAGGTTATGTTAGATAAATTAATTATTGATGATAATATATTAGAATATATTGCTTCAAAAGTTGATACAAATATTAGGGAATTAGAAGGTACTTTGAATAAAATTGTAGCTGAGGCTTCTTTAATCAATAAACCAATTACTTTAGAAAATGCTTTAAAAGCAATAAGTCATATGTCATCATCAAACAATAAAACAATTACTGCTTCAAAAATAAAAGAAGCGGTTGCAAATTATTTTGAAATTCCAATATTAGAATTATCTAATAAAAGTAGAGTTTCAACAACAACATTACCTAGACAAATTGCAATGTATTTATGTAGGGAACTAATACAAATGTCGTTTCCTAAAATAAGTAATGAGTTTGGAAAAAAAGATCACACTACATCAATGCACGCTCATGAAAAAATACAAAAAGCGATTAAAGATAATCATTTAGAAATAAAGGAAACTGTGGACAACTTAAAAGAACTGTTGATAACTAAATAGGTTTATTCCGTAGGTTTGCAAGATTTATAAATTATCAATTTTCCTGTAACAAAGTTGTAGTAAAAGTTACAAGAGTTATAAACATAGAGGTGTGGAAATGGTGTGGATAAAATGTGGATAAATAGGTTGTCCACTATGATCAATTTTTTATACACATCTTATACACAGATTATACACAGATTTATACACAAGAAAAAATTAATGATATTAGTATTTCCGTAGTGTTATCCACTATTTCCACAAGACTTACTAATACTATTACTATAATAGATTATATATCAACAAAGGAGTTTGAAATGAAAATTTTATGTGAAAAAGAAAAATTAATTAAAGGATTAAATTCTATACAAGGAGTTACAAATTCAAAAACTACATTACCAATATTACAAGGTATATTAATACAAACAAATAATAACGAAGTCAAATTAACAACTAATGATAATGAATTAGGTATTGAATATATTTTTTCATGTAATGTAAAAGAACAAGGAGCAATTGTAGTAGATAGTAAAATGTTTTCTGAAATAATAAGAAAATT
>Ga0265294_10007549_pt1 | contig 12844 bp, 17 predicted proteins | sample MunlanPumphouse3_FD_192504 | JGI IMG/M metagenome (GOLD analysis project Ga0265294, IMG submission 192504) | Groundwater microbial communities from a municipal landfill in Southern Ontario, Canada - Pumphouse #3 | ecosystem: Environmental > Aquatic > Deep subsurface > Groundwater | place... | reverse complement strand
GTACCAGAGGAAAGTCCGCAAAGATATGCTAGGTCTTACAGGGACTGGCTAAAGAATGTATATAAGATGTAATTAAACGACAATGGCAACAGCAGCAGAGAGACTTAAACAATACGAGGACTTATTCCAAAAGAGTCAGGGTTACGACACAACCAAATACCAACAGGACTTTGAGAAGGCATACAACGAGGCGGCAAACTACAATAAGGACTTAATCGAGCAGAAAGCAGGGTACATTTCCCAAGCCCAAGCCCTACCATCTCAAATGAGAGAGCAGTATTATACAAGTCCCATTAGAAACCCACTAGCCCAAGAGGCCTTAATTGATACAAGGAGAGGGGCTTTGACTGGGGATGTTAATAGAATTGTAGACCTTCTAGCGGCTCGTGGTGCAAGGTATCAGGATGTACTAGGTAAGCATACGGCGGCCTACGAATCAGAAGCCCAAAGAGCAGCCACTGCGGCTGAAAATGCTTGGAGATTGTATCAGGACGCTCAGGCACAAGAAGAGGCTGCAAGAGCAAGAGCGGCAGCAAGAGCAGCAGCCCAATCATTTGACTTAGCGAGTCTATTACAACAGCCAACTGGTGGAGATGGAGGTGGAAATGGAGGTGGGGGTGGTTATGTAGAAGTAGGGCCAGTTCAAAAAGCCTTAAACTGGACAGATAAAGTCTATGGCTCAGATTGGCTCGGAGCAGATTTAACTAAAGCCCCAACTTCAGGATGGAGTGCATTACTTAAGGCTGCACAATTAGCCAACCCATTGACATATATTAAGACAGGTGCGGGATTACTTGGCAACTTAATTGGTAACAGAGGTACAAATAAGAGCTTCTTAAATAAACTGTTAAACAGATAACATGGCTTTGAAATACTTAAACGCCCAAGAGCTTGAAAAGTGGAAAGCCCAAAACCCTGGGAGAAGTTACTATGACGCTTCGGGAAATCAGGTAGCAGCTCCAACTCAATCGACTACTAAAAACTTAGGTTTCTTTGGTAATCTATTAAGGTCGGCAAGTAAGCCATTCAGAATGGGTGGTGGAGTTGCACAAGAACTTGGGTATACAATCGCAGACTTAGCACGAATGGCACAAGGTAAAGAACAACTTGAAAGGCCACAGAAATATGTAGGACTAACAGAAGAGGAATCAACTGCACTAGCAACAGACCCATTTAGGGAAGGGCTTAAATCAAGTGCAGGTATATTGTCCTACGCAGTTCCAGCGGGTGCGGCTAAGGGAGCAGCCACTTTGGGTGGTAGAATAGGAACAGCAGCAGCCAGAGGAGCTGGAGCTGGGGCATTGGGCGGCCTTGGGTTAAGCGAAACAGGACAGGAACTTGAATCAGTCCTTAAGGGTGGGGCATTAGGTGGATTACTAGGTGGTACATTACAAGGAGTTGGAGAGGCCGCAAGTAGAATCAAGGGTCCTAAGATTAGCAATAAACTCACCGATATGGCCGATGACTTAAAGACTACCGCCTACAAGAAGAAAATAGGACTAGCTCCAACTGCCAAACAGGGCAAGTACGACTTAGTAAGAGATAGTATGAAATTAGCCAATAGTGAGGGTAGAAAGATAGCAAGTGCAGACGACTTATACCAATTTAGTGATGAAGTTTTTGCTAAATATGGAGACACCGCTAACAGCATGGCACAGATGGCTGATGATATGGGAACAGTAGTTACAACTGACAAACTAATAAAGCCATTACAAGAGAAGATGAAGACCTTAAGATTCCCAGAAGACAAGGTGGCTTATCAGAATGTAATAGATCAGATTAAGGGAGCAACTGGCGGTGCTAAGAATATAAAAGTTAGCGATCTACTTGACCTTAGAAGACAGATAGGTCCAAAGGGTAACTGGAATCAATTAACACCAACAGCAGAACAAACAACTGCTAAGATATGGGAAGAGGTATATAGTACAGCTAACAAGACATTGGATGACACCCTTTCTAAGGTGGGAATTGGTGGGTTTAAGGAAGTGAACAAGAAGCTAGCAACCGCTATTGAACAGCAAAACTGGGCAAGAAGGGCTATGGCAAGCAGATCAGGCCAACAGGTATGGACCGATATGGCTCAAGACGCAGTTATGTTTGGGACAGCCCTAGGAAGTGGACCTGGCGGAATAGCAGGATTCGCAACAAGTAAACTCTTGCAAGGACAAGGTGAGAATATAGCGGCCGGAGCATTGGGACTTGGCTCTAAGATAGCAAGCGCAGCACCAGCGGTAGGTAGAGTAATAAGTGGTGCAACTCAAGTGGGTCAAAGAGCAATTCCAGCAATATCGGCCTTAGGACTCGGACAGACAGCACAACCAGAACAACCTGAACAGATACAGCCTGAAATGGAATATCCTATGCAAGAACAACAGACCCCCCAGTTTAACCAAATGGCCCTAGTAGACGCTGTACTAAGCGGGCAACTTAGTATTACAGAGGCCAACTGGATAATGGATATGCTAGGCGGTGGGGCTGGGCAACAGGCTTTGCCAAAGACAGACTCGGGCAGAAAAGCTATGGTAGCAAGGGATGCAGCGGTAAAAGCTATAAACCTGCTAGAGCAAGACCCCAATGCAGCTGGTAAACTTCAGGGAATTGAGAACATCTTTTATGACATAACAGGACAAGCTAATACGGCGACACAATACCAGACACTACTAGAAGGGTTAAGGTCTCAGGTGTTTAATGCTCTTGGTGGAACAAGTTTAACGCCAACTGAAAAGAAGCAGTATGAGAAGTTCTTACCAAAGATTACGGACAGCCCACGACAGGCGCAACAGAAACTAACGGCACTAATACCCATGATGGAGTCTTTAATGGGAACAGAGATTGATACTCAGCTGGACGAGGACAATACCTCCTCGATAACCCGACTTTTAGGACTATAATTTAAGCTACAATCCCATGCCAGACAAAACATTAACCGAGAAAGAGATTAAGAAGATAATCCAACTCGAAATTAAAAACTGTTTTGAGCAATTATCCTCCGATGTAAAAGATATAAAACAGGCCCTACTAGGAAATGATTATCAAAAAGGGGGGCTTGTAAGTATAGTCCAAAGCCACGGTGAATACATAGAGCGTAATAAGATTATTAACATATCCGAGAGGGCGCTGAGAGTAGTCGAATGGTATGAAGGATTAGCCGAGAAGAAAGGAACTGATGGTAAGAGTGAGTTAGAAAGACTAGAAGACGGTATACAGGCAATACAAACCGTTGGTACCATTAAAAAGTGGATGTTATTCTTTGGAATTAGCAATATAGGTACAATTTTAGCCCTTGTACTTGATAAGATATTAAAATAGCATCCCGTTCACAATTTTACAACATCTAGTAGAGTGGGGTAGTGGAGTAGGGGAGTAGGCTAAATTATGCCTAAAACAGCCCAAAATAACCCAAAACAGCCATTTATGACACATCTCCTATGAAGTAGGGTAGGGATAGGGTAGAGATAGAGTAGGGCGAATGCAGTGGTATAATATACTATATAAACTCAATTCGAGGGAGATGAGACCAATTGTATACACAACTGTTTACGGTAACTATGACAATCTCAAAGACCAGCCCGATATAGGGGCCGATTATATATGCTTTACCGACAATCCAAACCTTAAAAGTGATACCTGGGACATACGATACGAACCCATTTACCAGCACCTACATCCAAGATTAAGGGCGAAGTTCCATAAACTTATATGTCCCTTTGACACCCTATCATTGTTTATCGATGGTAGCATTCAGATTACAGACCCTGCGATTATAGACAAGCTTTCAAACTTCCTACATAACGGCTGGGCTGTATATACCCATCCATCAGGAAGGGATTGTATTGAGAGTGAACTGGAGCTTTCGCTTCCCCTTGAGAAGTACAAAGGCCAGCCCATGCAAGAACAGGTAGACTACTACTTCTCTCAGGGCTTTCCTAAACACTACGGTTTGTGGGCTTGTGGGGTTATGCTAAGGGACGGGAAGTTTAGTGATTTTGGGAGTAAGTGGATGTTAGAAAACCTTGCCTGGAGTTACCAAGATCAACTCTCCTTGCCCTACCTTTTATGGAAAGAAGACTTTAAGATAGACACCATTACCCTTGACCAGTACGCCTGTTTTAACAGACTGGGGGACGAGTTATTTAAGATTTACGCACATAATCACAATGGCTAAGGTAGCAATATGTTTCGGAGTACACAATTCGGACTATCTCAAGCCCATGTTAGAGAGTATCGCTAATCAGACCTACAAGGACTTCAAGGTGTATGCTTGGCTAGACGGTTGTACTGATGATTCAAAACAATTGCTTGTAGACTCTGGACTACCTGTAAAATACGAGGACGCACCTGCTACTCATATAATAGGCACGGTCAAACATAATGTAGTAGAAATGGCTCTAAAGGACAACCCTGAGTATATTCAGATGATGGACAAAGACGATGTATTAGAACCCACATTCCTAGAAAAGATGGTAGAGAGAATTGAAGAGGGTTACGACTTTGTAGCTTGTGATGGTGTAATGTTTGGAGAAAGGAATGGACGGATACAGAGTATACTGTGGCCACACGGTGTAAGGAAGAGCAAAATCATATACGGCAATCCCCTACTCAGTTGGATTATATTAAGAGCCGATGTGGCCAAGGAGTTTAACTATCGAGAGGGATTATTACACTTTGAAGACTGGGACTTACATCTAAGGCTGATGATGGGAGACAATGACTACTCGGTAGTCAAAGAGCCACTATACAACTATCGTACACACCCTGAGCAGTTTAGCAAGGTTACAGAGCAGGATTTTCATAGACACCGACAGGAGATGTGGGAGTTAAATAACATTAGCTAGAATGCCATGTGGAAATACTACAATCCAACATTCGAGTTTCGCTCAGAAATGCCACTTAATCTGGCCTATGCCCCTTGGGGAGGTCATAGTTACTTTGCCTACGACCTAGTAGCCAATACTAAGCCCAAGTTGATAGTGGAACTGGGTACTTACAAGGGCAATTCCCTCTTTGCAATGGCCCAAGCGGTTAAAGACCTAAAACTTAATACTTCCCTACATGCAGTTGATACTTGGCAAGGAGATGCACATTCAGGCTTTTACGGGGATGAAATATGGAAGACATTTAACAAGGCCCTAGAGCATTACAAGGACTTAGACATACACCCTCACAGAATGCTGTTTGACCAAGCAAGAGACAAGTTCGAGGACGGGAGTATAGACATCTTACATATAGACGGGCTTCATACTTACGAGGCTGTTAAGCACGACCTAGACAATTGGTCTCCAAAGGTTAAAAGTAATGGGATTGTGATGTTCCATGACATAGCAGAAACGGGGCGGGACTTTGGAGTGTACAGGCTTTGGGAAGAACTAGAGGGAGTAAATACCCTAGCCTTTCCTTTCTATCACGGTCTTGGGGTGGTGTTCCTTGGGAATAAGCTGGGGGATAAGCCTGTGGACAACGCTTGTATAGACCACTACAAACAACTAGCAGATAAATTGGGTTAATACATATATGGTGGTAGATCATCATTCAATGTGGGGCTGGGAGCAACCAGAGGGGGATGTTGTATTCACTTGGAATGATTTTACAATGGCCCCTAAAGTGTCCGAGTGGAAGAGACAAGGGAAAAAGGTTGTAGTTTTTGAGCATGGTTGGAACTCGTTTTTTGACTATGAACTTAATAACCACGACTTCCTGGCCGACGGATACATGTGCCTAGGGGAGAATGCAAGACAGAGCTTAATTAGACACGGCCTAGAGCCTCACAGAGCCTTAGTAACAGGTAATCCACGCTTTAGTACACTAAGGGGAGATATTAACACTAACCCTACTCCTAGGATACTCTACACAGCCCTACACTGGGTTGCTGATAGAAGGGCTTTTAATACCAACAAGCTCAAGTTAATCAAGGACACATTCCCAGAGTGTGAGGTAGATGTAAAGACTAACGGCAACAGTAAAATTGATATACCCACGGGGGTTAAGGAATGGTTCTCTAACATATATGCTAATCACGACCTATTCCCCAGTATTGCCCGAAACTTGTCAATGTATGATTTAATACTAACCCCCAAGGAAAGCACCTTTGACTTTGTGGCCCTACTACTTGGAAAGAAAGTGTTTAGAATTGCACAGGCCCCTGAATATCAAGCCTCAGGTGAACCTAATACCCGAAACATCCTCGAGTACACTACTGTAAGCCACGACCTATTAGACAAGGACACACAATTGCTGGTGGACCTAAAAGACGAGCTTGGAGAGAGTTTACAGTTACAAGAGATTTTAGACTGGGTCGAGAGTTTATAGTGGTATAATATAACTATGAGTAAATACAAAAGCCCACTAGGAAATGAATTGTGGATTAGTCAAACCTACCACACTAACACTTCTAACAAAGCGGTGGACTTTGGAAGCACTCCGGTTGGTACACCAGTCTATGCTATGGCAAATGGAGTGATTGGTACAATATCCTCAGCCTATGGAAGTTATCTTACACTCGATGTAGACAATTCAGACCACAAGTTATTCTATGTTCATGTATACAAGTTTAAGGTAGCCAAAGGGCAAAGGGTTGTTGTAGGCCAACAGTTAGCCGAGATTGCACCTCAAAGTGTAAACGGAGGCTATGCGCCACACCTACATCTTGGATTACAACCCCAGTACAACCTCATGGACTATTTAAGTCGAGACATATCAATTCAAAGTAAATACATGGCGATACAAGTGGTATGGTTTAAGGGTGGAGTGTTTGATTGGAGTAAACACAGTGATTTAAGTTATGAGAATACTAACATGAAAAAAGGCGATAGGATAATTGTAAAGACTGCCCAGAATATACGCATGTCTCCAGGGGGGGAGATTACAGGAGATAGTATCCCAGGTCAGACCGGGGTTATATGGGACGAGCCACGACAGGCTATGGCGGATGGAAAGAGTTACACTTGGTTTGACATTCATTTTGATGGGGCTGGAAGCGGTTGGTTAGCAGATGTGGGCAAGTTTGAGATAGCCCCTGTGGCAATCCCTGATACCCCTAATTGCGATGAATACATTAAAAAGGTAGAAACACTCCAGGTAGAAATCGAAGACCTTAGAGTTGAGGTAGGGGGTTTAGAGAGTGAATTGAAATTGGCAGACGAAAGGGTAACTTATGCTAACAAAACCTTAAAGACGAGAGAAGCGGAGATAGATGAGTTGAAAGCCAACTCAGAAGCAGAGATAAAGAGGTTGCAAGGGGATTTGGATTTGAAAAACAGAACATTGGAAGAAACTGTAAAGGAATTGAACGAATTGAAAGAAGGTAGGGATTCCATATTAAAGAAAATTGGAGATATTATATACAAGTTGTTTAAGGGTTCTAGTGTTAGTTAATTTTATTATATATTTAATATGAAAGGTTTTTTCCAAAAGGTAGCGAAGTTGTTAGCAAGGTTCTACAACTGGTTGCCCTCAAAGGTTAAGATTGCTATGTATGTGGCAACTTCAACGATTGTAGCAGGTTTGATTTTGCTTTTAATTAAGTTTCTAACGAATCTAAATACCCAGAATGAGATTGTAGAGTTGTTTATTACAGCGATTGTTCCTGTACTAACAATTATTGCGAATATATTTCAGAAGATGGTTGTTGATTACGGAACAAAATTGTTAGCATTGGAAGATGATACTACTACAATTGATATGCTAAAAGAAAAGGTGGTTGACACAAAGGTCTTGATAAAGAGTTCAGTAAAGTAGAACCTATGAAAACTGCCAAGTTCAATATCCTAGGTTTAACAAAACCTAAGAAACAAAGGGGTAGACCAAAGGGGAGTAAAAACAAACCGAGGAAACCAATAATTAAAATAAGCAACAACACCATGGAGAAAGAAGGACTTTATACCTCAGGAAGTGAGGACAGCTTTAAGACCAAGGAGCAAATGCAAAGGGAGACCCTTTACAAGGGTAATGTGAGCGTAGAATATCCTGACCGATATATAGCCGAATTGTCTTTTGAAGAGCTAAACGAAGAGATGATAAGACGCAGTCGCTTAAGGCAAAAGGTCGAGAACAAGGAGTACAGCACCACTATTGAGATAGAAACTGATAGACCAATAGGGCTTGTATGGTGGGCGGATCACCATGTAGGCGGTCAGTTTGTAGATTACGAGAGATTAAAGTTTGAGGCCGATGAAATAAAGGCTAACCCATACTTAAGAGTAGCACTTGGAGGGGATTTTAGTGATTCATTCGTGTGGCTTCCTGCGGCCTTTGATGATGTAGCCAACCTTACAGAGCAAAACCTTTACCTTTACAGACTCATAGAATATATAGGTTGGGAAAAGGTTTTGTTTTGTGTAATTGGAAACCATCCGAAATGGGCAAGAAGAGGGGGATTGGACGGATACGATGAAATGAGAAAGAAAATACCAGTCTTTGATGGAGTTGGTACTGTCGATTTAGTGATAAACGGAATATCCTATACAGGAGCGGCTATTCACAAGGCAAGGGGAAGTTCCTACATGGACCCTAATTTTGGAGGCAAGAGATTCTTAAGGGAAAATGACGGCTACGACTTTGTACTAACGGCTCATACTCATGATGGGGGTTCACAGACTATTAACAGAAGGGACAGTAAAGGAGAGAGGGAGGTAGCTCTTCTGTCAGGTAAAACATTCAAGGAAACAGACGACTTTATGGACACAGAGGGCTTTAAGAAGAAGACAGGTGTTGGACTTGGAAGCAACGGTATTATCTTCCACCACCAAAAGAAGAGCATGTTACCAGTAAGTTCATTCTGTAAAATACTAGACTACATTTAAGTAGTACAACTCTGCCCTACTCTCTATTGAGTTCTTAATTTACCTCTTTTAGTTTTGTAATTCTGAAACATACTAAAAAGCGTAACTTATGGAAATGGAATACTAAAACTTGTAAAAGTTAGTAGGTTTTGGGAGTGGAATACTAAAACTTCGGCTTAATTTGTACGGTGTAATCCACAAATTAGGCGTAATATGGGGAATTGAATCCACAAATTAGGCGTAGGTTTTGGAAATGTAATTCTAAAATTTAAGAAAATCGGAAATACCGATTAATTGTAAACTAAATTGTAAAGTTAATTGTAGGGTGTGTGGTATACTGTATGTATTAAGTTCACATATAGTAAGCGGGTCTCATGGTTCATTAAAAATCCAACTAAACACACAGGTTCGGCACACACAGGTTAGACACACACAGGTTAGGCACACACAGGTTAGGCACACACAAGGAGGTGCATTGTGTCAAAGCATAAACGCAAGGTCGCAGTTAAGAATGACGGTTGTGGCAAAAACGATTGGAAGAGAGAAATCAAGGAAAGTCAAAACTATATTTGCCCAGTATGTGGAAAAGTAGGGACTAATAGTTCTATGGATATTCACCACATGAGGCCGAAATGTAAAAACGGGAGCAATTCGAAAGAAAACTGTGTCGCATGGCACAAGACCTGTCATAGAGATTATCACCAGAAGTATGGTACAAAAATCTCCGACAGGTTTGGCAACCCTATTTAGTTGGTAAGAGGGGGTATTCACATATCCATTTTGTATACACTACTGGTATATATGCCCCCTCTTTTAAGTCCACACCCGAGTTCATACCTAAGCTCAACCCACTACTGTATACCTACTACAAGGGGCTGTGATACCTCTGGGACTGTCGGAAGGTATGAGGTTGGATAAGTTTGCCTCTATAAAAATCAGATACCTTAGAATTGATTACAGGACTTCACGCTATCCCATAGGTTTATATTATGACCCTTTGACACGGGTATGGTTAGGGGGTACATTAGAGTATGAAAAGTAGGAGAATATTTAAGTTAGGTGGCTCTGTGGGGGTAGGTTCTCCTAACTACCTACCCCTGCAAAGCTAGAAAGGAGTTAAATGGAATACAAAGAAATATCACAAGAGATAAACGGTGTGAAGTTCAAAAGGAAGTATGCAGATAGGTTTGTGGTTACAGAGGTTGATCCGGATTTTAATCAGCCCGAAGAGTCAATGTACGCAGTTGTACTTTCAAGTCTCATTAGAGACCCTAGGTTTACCCCTGCCGAGAAGATTGTCATTTTAGAAATATCTGCTCTATCTAGGAGGAATGGATTTTGCTATGCAACAAAGGGGTATATTGCAAAGGCCATCAATACAAGTATCAGAACGATAGAAAACACACTTAGGAAAATGGAGGAGTATCAAATAGCAGAGAGGGTCTATACAAATAAGTTGGTGGACAAAGATGGTAAGGAATACACAGGCACATATCAGAGGATTTACTGGAAACAACAACCTTTTGAGGGTGTATCACAAATTAACCAAGGGGGTGTTGGTAAAAAAGTGTTAGAGGGGGTTGGGAGAAATTACCAACACAAAACAGAGTATAAAAAACAGAGTGTAATAACAAATAATCTATCTAATATAGATAGAGGTGTATCCACCAGGAGAGACAAGTCTCATTCCAATGTTTCCTCTAAGGAGAGAACAGACAGAACAGAGGAAAAAGGTGGTACTTATGGGAATAAGGACATACAAGTCTTAAAGGCTTTCTTGATTAAGTACTACCCTAAACCGCTAGACGGGGTCGGGGATACGAGGAAGTTGTGGAACTTATATCAAGTCGCTCATCCAAGGAAAGGGTTAGACGAATGGATGGACTCCCAGTGGAAGAAGAACATAGAGTCGTTTCTAAGGGTCTACCTTGACGACACAGAAGATAGGTTCCTAGTAGGAAGTGTAGACAAACTGAAAGAGAAGGCCAAGCTCTGGAGGGAGTATCGAGGCAAATTAAATTAAGTACATATTACAATGGAAGACTTTGTAAGCACAGACCTAGGTTTGATTAACCGAGACAATGCCAACTGGGCGTATACCAACGGCTTAATCAACAAGGAGGGACGCCTTTTAGACAAGCCCATACTAGGGATTGGCGAGAAATGGGTTCAGTTGTACTCCTACTTTAGATGGGTAATACAAGATATTAAATCCAGGATACCCACGCCACCTGCAAAGGTAACTCTAGGAACGGACGAGTTCATAGAACTTATGAGGACTGGCAAGCTAGAAAGGGGTGAGGGTGAGGACTTTTACTATTCCCACTACACCCCAGTTGAAGACTTAGTAAGGGCCGGCAAACAAGCCTGTGTTGATGCCCAGCCCCAAACTAAACGCAAGGAGTTTGATTGGGATAGTATATAATTTTATTTAATACAAGAATGTTACACGATAATTTCCAGGATACGAGATACTATGTTAAGAGATATACAAACTTCCCACACAGGGATGAAGCGGATATACTAATGGATGAGTTTGATAATATCGCTGATGCCCAGGACAGATCACTTGACCTAAACGCAAGAGAGAGCGGATACAGGTACTACATCCAAGAGGACCCACACGAGTGGATTGAATTAACCAAGTCCCAAAGGGAGTTTATTAAGAAGAACTTCCCTCAGAGCCTATAACAATTATTTTTACTAAAACACTTGACAAGGCATTGGTATGGGTATAAGATATAGATAATTAAATTATTACATATATCAAATATGTACAAAGTATATTTAGATGGTGAGAACTTAGACCCTGATTATGGGAAGTTAATCACCGAGTCTAGGTTAGCCAGATCAATGGGTCAAGCCTTAGAGTACGCCAAGGACTATCTTAAAATCATTGATTTGGGGAGTGTGTCAATTATCCAGGACGGGAAAGTTTTGTGGGAGGAACGCAAGGAAGTTAGCGGTGGAGCAAGCTATGGGTTGTATAACAAGGGAACGCACTATGTTTATTTGACAGAGAACGACAACGAGAATTACCCTATGGTAAGTATGAGTAGTTGGACTACTGATTCAGACCCAGTTACACTAAGGGAGTGGCTCAAGACAACCGAAGAGGCTAAGAGATTGAGAAGCAAATTGACAAGGATGTTAGTTGAGGATGGATATAAATTAAGTGGTAGAAACAATGAATAAGTACAATGTAGGATTTTCTATAAAATTGCCAATCCCAGGACAGCAGTATTCTAACCTAGAGGCCAGGTTTGACTGGGAGCAAGAGACCGAGAAAGGTTTTGAGGATGCTATGAAGGAGGCCGACAAACAGATTGAGGTTCTAAGGGGTAAGGTAGACAAGGTTGGAGGCGAAATGCAACTTAACTACAAGACCCTCATAGAAGTTCAGGAAGAGAAACTTGCCAAGGCAAGGGAAGAGTTTATTAAATTAAAAAGTACAAACTAATGGAAAGTTACAAACTAGAGCAGGTCAGCTCGAAGACAATGACCAGCAAGAAGACAGGTAAGGACTTTGAGAGTGTAGGAATTAAGATAGGCGGGGAGTGGTATAACGGTTTTGGTAAGCCCGGGGTTACAGATAGATGGCAGGAGGGCATGGAGATTACGGGTATTGAGTTGTATCAGAATGGGGATTACAAGAACTGGAGATTTGTTAGGCTTGAGGACAGGATAGACGCACTGGAGAAGAGAATTGCAGAACTTGAGAAGAACGGTATAGGGTTTTAGTTAATTTTAGTTATACAGAGATATGAGAGTAACTATGAAGATACTTAAACGGATTAAAGAGACAATAAAATCCCACAGAGAACTTACCAGGTTAAAGAAAGAACTTAAAGAACATGAAGAACTATTGAGATATATGGAAAAACGAATGATTGAAGATGGGTGGACTTGGGACTTTTCTGGAATACTCCCAAAACTTGTAAAACCTAGAAGAAAAGCAGTAACTGCAAGGTTTCAATTTGTTCGGGGAGCAGACGAAGTAAAGAAAGAGGTAATAGAAACAATCAAACAGGAACTAGACAAAGCAAGGGAAGAGGAGTTTACGCAGA
>Ga0265294_10007548_pt1 | contig 12850 bp, 11 predicted proteins | sample MunlanPumphouse3_FD_192504 | JGI IMG/M metagenome (GOLD analysis project Ga0265294, IMG submission 192504) | Groundwater microbial communities from a municipal landfill in Southern Ontario, Canada - Pumphouse #3 | ecosystem: Environmental > Aquatic > Deep subsurface > Groundwater | place... | reverse complement strand
GAAAGATTCTTGTTATTTTTTGTCCTGAAATCAGTTTCATTTATTATCCATTTAAGAATATCTCTTCCGCTCCATCCGTCATAAGCGACTTTTTCAAATATTGTCTTGATATATGGCGCTCGTTTAGGATCTATGGATACTTTCTTTTTTCCTTTATCCGCATATTTATCATGAATATATCCTAAGGGCGGTATTCCCGGCCTCCAGCCTTTCTCGCATTTAGCTCTAAGTCCTCGCTTTACATTTACTCCTTTATGATCATTTTCCAGTTTTGCCTGTGATCCTAAAATCATCAATAAAAACTTTTCATTAGGATTGTTGCCGAACCTTTGTCCATGAGTTCGTATCTCCGATATTTTACCTTGATCCATTAAATCCACTAATGCTCCCAAGTCTCCAGCATTACGGCTTAATCTGTCTGGTGCCCAGCAGAGGATGCCATTAAACATCTCTGAGCGTATATCAGCTAATAACTGATTATATACTGGTCTTTGCCCCGAATCTTTGGCCGAGTGACTTTCTCTTCGTATTTCCACTATGTTCATATTTTCCGCTTTTGCCATGTCCAGCATCTCTTTAATTTGCGAGTCTATTGAAAGGGCTTGGAGTTCGTCTGATTCCGTTGATTTCCTTGCATAAAGGCAGTATCTAATAGGGGATAAGCCTTCTTTCCCCTGCACCATTGTTTGCGGTTGTAAATCCATATATTTTGGTTACTTATTACAACTACATTAATGACGCGACCCGCTCTCGTAGTCCAGAGCAGACAGTAGATAAACTGTAGGTAACTAAGACTTCCCATTTTCAAGATTTGTGCTACTATAAAGGTACAAATTGCCTAAACTCTGACTCCGGTCAGGGCATGGTATATTAAATCCTCTACTACAATAACGGTCTTCTGACCGGCACTTTGTAGTAGAGGTCTATCTCCGAAAGGGGATAGGGCAGTCCGAAAGGATTGTCGCCGGTTCGGAAGACCTTTTTTGTTTTTCCGAACCGGCGCCTCAAAGTCGAAAAAATGTTTTATTAATTAATCCTAAATTATTAAAAAACTATGAGCGAAGAAAAACAAATCGGACAAACCAAGAAATGTCCTAAGTGCCAAGAAGAAGTTTTAAAAAGTGCGAAGAAGTGCAAACATTGCGGATCCGATTTAAGAAATTGGTTCATGAAACACAAAATCATATCTGCTTTCTTGATCCTTATCTTTATCGGTATCTTAAGCGGTGGAAGTAATCCAAACAATACCGATAATGGACAAATTGTTAATGGCATCCGAAACGATACTAAAGCAGAAGAAAAAACTGGCAAGATAAATGAAACTATTTCTGTAGGAAATTTCAGCTATAGGGTGCAAAAAGCAGAACAGGTCCAGTCGGTCGGCAACCAATACATCAACCATGATGCTTCCGGAGTTTATGAAGTCGTATTTTTGACAATTAGAAACAACGATAAAGAATCACGCTATGCAGTTAGCAATATGTTTAAGCTCATTGACGATCAAGGCAGATCGTTCGTAGTTTCTACTGAAGCTACCAGCACTTATTCTATCGCCAATAACAACCAATACGATCTTTTCTTAAAACAGGCTAATCCTGGTTTGGAAATAAACGGAGTTCTTATCTTCGATATTCCCAAAGATGCCAAGGGTCTTAAATTGGAAACTAGCGGAGGATTCGGTAGCCCAGAAAAAGCATATATTGAACTTAACTAACTTGTATCTGAACAATGTAAAAATACCCTCTGCGTTTTTTAGAACAGAGGGTATTTTAGCTGAATAAACATTCTTAAGTATCTTGGTTTGAATCATCGATCATATCTTCCAGTGTTTTTTGAGTAGGTACCTGAGGTGGTATCTTTTCATAAAAAAACTTATGGTTTGTGACTTTTTGCTTATATTTCGGACTATTATGGCCAAGATAGTATTTTATTGCTCCAAGATCTTTCTGTTTCACCTTCATCATAAGGGCACTCTCAGCTATATCGCAATTACCTTGCCTTCCGTGTTCAGTTGCTTCATCTGCCTTTTTCTTAAAATTTTTATTCTTGAGCCAGCGATAAAAGGTCGATCTATTAATACCAAGCTTCATACACGACAAATAGACATTGCCATTTTTCTCAATTTCTTCAAGAAGTTTGTTCTTTTCCTTATCGCTAATCATACTAGTTGATCTTTATCGGCTTTTTACCCGTTTCTTTCTCCCAGCGTTTGAGTATTACCTCGGTATAAACTGGAGATTTTTCCATCAAGTAGCACCTGCGATTCATTTTAGTTGCTGCTATCAAGGTAGAGCCACTACCGCCAAATGGCTCTACAATAAGATCATTTCGTTTGGTAAGCACTTTTATGTATGGGATCAATATCTCAACAGGCTTGGTTCCAAAGATTACTCCTTGTCCTGATGATTTTTCATCGGCGGCATTAAACTCTATAAAATCCGTAGGACAGATCTTTTTCCCTTTGCCATAAGATTCCCAATGCGGTTTGCCATTGATTGCGTAGAGAGCAGTCTCGTATTCATTCTCAAGAAACTCACTTTCATTTTCGTTGGTTAGCTCAAAACTATCCGTTGCGCCAACTACAGCTATGTCGTGTTTATTGAATAATTTATATTTAGCTGAGAAGCCCTGAACTCTATTCGGCAGATGCCATACAATCATATTCTTTACTTTCCAATATTTTTCCATCTCATTCCATATCGTTCTAATGTTTTTCCAATTTTCATAAACAATAATGGCAAAGTTTTCTTTGGCAATTTTGCTGATATTACCCATCCAAAGTTCGGTGAAGTTATCGGGCAGAACATCGGTTTCAAGATAGCGTCTGTTTTTCTTGGCTCCAAAACCCGTAGTCACACCGTCTTTTTGTTTTGTCTTTCCTTTTAGATAATCAAGGATGTATGGCGGATCAGTAAAACACATATCCGCTTTTTCTCCGTTCATGAGTTTTATCATATCCTCTTCGATAGTTGAATCTCCGCACAATATTCGGGAACCATCCAATTCATAAATGTCTCCTTTTTGAACAGTTATATTTTGAATGTTTAATTTTTCTAATTCTTTTTCGAGATCAAACTGTTCTGGATTATCTTCAATAGGGAAGATGTCATCAAGTTCCTCGCTGTCAAAACCAATGTCGGAAAGGAATGCTTCATCAAATTCAGCGAGTAATTCAAGGTCAAATTCTCCGGTATTTTTGTTAAGACGGAGATTTAGTTCTTTTTCTTTTTCAAGATCTTCTATGCGGACATAAACAACTGGAACTGTTGCCATACCAAGCTCTTTGGCTACCTCGGTCCGAAAGTGGCCACCGATTATGACATTGTTTCTCTCTGGTGTGCTGTTACATATGACTGGCTCAACTAGTGTGAATCTTTTGATAGATTCTTTTAGCTGGTCAGCTTGTTCTTTGGAGTGTTTTCTGGGGTTGTACTCCGATGCCCGAAGTTCATTGATCGGAACTTCAACGATTGTAAGTTTTGTGTCGTTCATGACTTTAATAGTTACTTTTTAAATGACCCTTCATAAAAGATATTCAAATAGTGTTTGGTTTTTTATTTAAAAAAGCGCTTATTTCGTTTTACCAATATAAAAACAGCATATTGGTTTACGAAATAAGCGCTTCAATATATATCAGGAAGGGGATAATACCCCGTCTTGATAACTAATTGCACTATTTCAATTATTTTTTAGTGTTTGGGTGTGTGTTAGGTTTGATATCTCCAGTAATCAAACCTATAAGCAGTATATAATAAATAGTTATTACCTGTCAAGAGTGTCAAAAAATAATTGACATTATGAATCATTCATAATAAACTATAAGCAAATACTAAAAAATTAGAAATACCTCTTATTATTACTATTTGTTTACTCCTATGAATGAGAACCAACAAAAAATACTAGACTTAGCCAAGAAAAAGGATATTTCTAATATGAGTTTCAGAGAGATTGGCCGTGAACTTGGCATTGATAATCCTCAAACTGTGATCCATCACTTGACACAGCTCAAGAAGAAAGGGCTTATATATTTTGATGCTGAAAAAAAACAGAGGATTGCTCAGCCTAAGGCTTTTGCTACAAATAAACACTTCAGTATACCTGTTGTGGGTTCTGCTAATTGCGGGCCTGCGATGGAGCTAGCGCAAGAAGACATTCAAGGTTATTTAAAAATATCTCAGAAATTACTAAAAAGAGACAAGCCGAATGGCTTAATAGTTGTCAGGGCAGTCGGGGATTCGTTAAACAGAGCGCAGCATGTTGATGGTGGCAATATCGAGAATGGCGATTATGTGATCGTAGATTGCAAAAAAGAACCAATTAACGGTGATTATGCACTATCTATAATTGATGGGGCAGCTAATTTTAAGAGATTTTATAAAGATGATAACGAAATCCGTCTCGTTTCGGAATCAACTTCGGATTTTGCACCAATAGTGCTTCATGAAGACGATGTGAATACTTCGGGATATATGGTCAATGGAGTTGTAGTTAGAGTTGTTAAGAATTAATAAATATATGAATTCTAAATTACTGTTAGAAACTAAAATAAATATTCCGGAAGTAGTTCTGGATAAGAAGAAAATCGGGAAAAACTATATTACTCAATTAGCACAAAAAGAGGATGTTATTGATGTGGATGTGTATGGCTATACATCCACTTGTTTTCTGCTGAAAGATAAAATTGGTAATGAATATTATCTTAAGTTACCTCGTTCAAAAGGGAAAGTGCCAGTTATTAGTAATGTCTTGAAAGCAAAGACTATTACGGACATAACCAATCTTAATGAAAATACAGAATTGCAATGGGAAAATAATTTACACTCCGGTAATTCTAGGAATCCGAATCAAATCTTAGAATCGTGGATAAATTCGTTCAATTTTAATGAAGAAGATAAGAAAATAGGAGCGATAGGATTAAGGAAGCCGCAATTTGGAGCAATTCATGCAATTTCCGCAACTTGGTCTGTGAATAAAAAATGTGGAACTGTGGTAATGCCCACAGGAACGGGGAAGACGGAAACTATGATGTCAGTTCTGTTATATCATAGATGCTCTAAGGTATTAATACTTGTTCCAAGTAAAGCTTTAAGAAAACAAACGGTTGAAAAATTTTTGTCACTTGGATGTTTGCAGAAAATAGGTGTTATTGGGAAAGATCTATGCTATCCAAGAGTTGCCGAAATTAAACATGGCATAAAAGAAGTCAAGGAAATTGAAGATTTAGTGGAAGAATCTAATATCTTGGTTTCAACTTCTTATGCATTAAATAATATTTCCTCTGAGGTAAAAGCTAAATTAGCAGAGAGTTGTACTCATCTATTTATTGATGAGGCTCATCATGTACCCGCAAAAACATGGGATTCGATAAAAAAGTTGTTTGAAGGAAAATATATATTGCAATTTACTGCCACACCTTTTAGAACGGACGGGAAAAGGATAGAAGGGGAGATTATATACAATTATCCACTTGGCATGGCTCAAGAAGATGGATATTTTAGAAAGATAAATCTTAAAAAGATTCAAGAAAATGATGACAGGAAATCTGACAAAGAGATCGCTAAAAATGCTATAAATATATTAGCAGAGGATATAAAAAATGGACTCGATCATATATTGATGGTTAGAGCCAAGGACACCAAAAGGGCTGATGCTTTATTATCAATTTATAACAATCTGGGCGCTTCGTTTAATCCCGTAGCAATCCATTCAAAACTAGAAGTGGCTAAGAGGGACAGTGCATTAGAGAGTATTTCAAAAAGAGATTCTAGAATAATAATATGCGTTGATATGCTAGGTGAAGGATTTGATTTACCAAACCTTAAAATTGCAGCAATGCACGATGTTCATAAAAGTTTGGCAGTAACTCTACAGTTTATAGGTAGATTTGTTAGAGATTCAAAGGGTGTTGGTGATGCAACTGTGGTTGTCAATATAGCCGATCAGCAGGTTAATAAAGAAATCGAAGCTCTTTATTCAGAAGACGCAGATTGGAATATGATTATTAGGCAAAAGAGTGAATCAAAAATAAAAAAAGAAATTGATCTGCATGAATTCATTGATAGTTTTCAGGGTGAGCTTTCAAAACAAATATCATTATGGAATCTGAGACCATCTTTCTCTACTCTGATTTATAAGACTAAATGTGAGACATGGAATCCAGAAAAATTTATCGAAATTCTGCCATCAAGTTATAAATACTGGTATGCGATAAGTGAAAAAGAGAATATTTTGGTAGTTGTCATATATACACAAGAGGAAGTAATGTGGGGAAGATACAAAGATATTAAAAATGCTAGTTTTGATTTAGGAGTAGTTCATTGGAGTAAGCAGCACAACGCACTATTTATTCAGTGTAGTAATTATGACATTTTTAATACGGAAAATCTTGCTAGAAAAATATGTGGAGATGATACTTTGATTGAAAATGGGAAAACTGCCTTTAATATATTTTCAGATATTGAACGTCCTATGATAAGGAACTTAGGTGCTTCAGCTATGGGCAATATCAGATATACAATGTATTTTGGTCCAGATGTTACTAATGGTTTATCCGATGTGGATAAGGCTAGTTCGACGTTAAATAATATATTTGGTTGGGGATTCGAAAAAGGAGAGAAAGTGCTTTTAGGTTGTTCTGCTAAAAAAGGTAAAATTTGGTCGAGGGGCGGAGGTACTATTATAGAATGGAGAGAGTGGTGTAAACATGTTGCTAGTAAGGTTCTTGATGATCATATTGATGAGGCTCAATTGATTAAAGGATTCTTAAGACCACAAAAAATAGAAACTAGATATGTCTCAGTGCCATTAGCAATAGAATGGGGTGAGAAGATCGCCATGTCATCAGAAGAGCATATTTATATTGATTTTGATGGTATAGAACATGAATTATTCGATGTTACTATAGAGATTACTGATTATTCAGATAGCGGACCAGTTTTTTTCAAGGTCTCTTGTAATAAAGCTGAATCTTTCTACAAAATAGAATATAATAAGAATGGTTGTGTATATTCTTTGGTCAGGGGCAATGATTTGAAAATTAGAAAATATAGCGGACAAAAAGTTCCACTTATAGAATATTTCAAGAACGATCCAGCTGTTGTAATGTACGCTGACGGTTCATTTTCTTATAATAATTTTCATGTACCTACTCCGAAACTAAATACTTATTTTGATAAAAGTAGATTAGACAATATTAACTGGACTGGAGTTGATATTAAAATAGAATCACAAGGAAAAGAGGTTAAGAGAAATAGTGTTCAGTATAAAATGATTGAATCGTTTAAAGAGGACTACGATATAATCTTTAATGACGATGATTCTGGTGAGGCTGCTGACATAATTGCGTTGCGACAGAATTCTGAAGATGCATTTAAGCTTCATTTAATTCATTGTAAATACTCATCTAATCATAAACCTGGGGCTAGAATATCTGATCTTTATGAGTTGTGTGGTCAGGCTCAGAAATGTATTCGCTGGAAGCATAACGGGATGGATTATCTAGTCAGTCATATGAAGAAAAGAGAAGAGAAATGGAAAGAGGGCGAAGCCTCAAGATTTATAAAAGGAGACTTGGGCGATTTGAATAAATTAAGGAAGTTTGCTAGATCAGCTAAACTAGAATTTGAGGTAACCATTGTCCAACCTGGAGTCTCAAAACAAAATATAAGTGATAATATGATTCAACTCCTAGGATGTACAGATGAATACCTTTTAAAAACAGCAAATGCTAAATTTAACGTAATTTGTAGCGATTAGTATTAAACATCATAAAAAACAGCAATATAAATACTTGAGTTAACTATTTAATTATAACCATGCCAGATCCATCTAATCCACTAGTTTTATTGCCGCCGGCAATTATTATATCTTTGTCTGCTTATCTTATTAATTTTTTCGGTAAAGCAATAACCGATCAAACCCCTTTTGCTGATGATAGAAAATGGAATAGAGAACTCGAAGGTTTGTTCTTTTTCGCCTTCCGCATAGTGTCTCCTGCAATTGGTGCATTAATTTTTATATCTAATAATTATGATCCTCGTCACTTTACTAAGAATGACTGGATTCTAATATTTATTATAGGTATAGTTTCTCTTAACATCATATTTATTAAAAGAAAGTCTGATAAATTTTTTCTTAAAGGCAAAACTGTAAAAGATAGTGAAGATTTCAATCTCCAAGTAAATTTATTTAATCTTGGTACAATTATCATAATATTATTAATGGCGCAATATTATAATTGGAAAGAATATCTGTATATTATACCATCACTCATATTTTTATTAATGCATCTTTTAGGATTTGCTCTATTCTTATCGTTAAAAAAGGAAAACATTCTGATTGCGGACATATATTTTATCGATAATAGGAAAGTCGTTAGAGATTGTCGAGTTATAAAGATAAACGAAGATAATATGAGGATAAGAAAAGATGGCTTTGATGAGATTATTAATAAATCCCAGATTTTTAAAATTAAGGAGAAAATTGACGTAATGCTAGATAAGATTAAGGTAGAAAGCTAATAGGTGTTTACTAAGATTTTACGCGTATCTTGGCATAAATAAAAAAAATTATGAAGGACTGGTTTGACGAATTGAAAGGTGGTTTGTTAATAACCAACATAAAGGGGGATATCAGACAACCGCATAATCATGCAATGGATCGAGTTCCAGCCTGTTTTTCGCGCTGGTCGATAGCTTCTCAGTATCTAAATGATATCGAAAGGATATTGGGAGAGATGAAATCCGCAGTATCTTTTGTAAGCGTATTGCCTGATGATACTTTTCTGGAAAAGCATTCGATAACATCCGAAGATTATATCATGTATCATCAAGGATATTTTCTTGATCTTGTTCATCAATTAAAAAACAAGTTGTTTCAGTTCATCAATTCTATAATGACTCCCGATGATGATTATTCCGAGAAGAATGAAAAGGCGGCAGAAAAAATAAATAAGGTTATTGCCAATAAATATGTAGACAATGTTCCATATCTCACTGAACGCTTAAAAGAGTGGGATGCGGATGCTAGTAAGGGGGCAATTGCTGTAGTTTTAAAAAAACGTACGAATTATCATCATTTTAAGAATCCTTTGCCTGATGCAAAGAATTATATTAGGGCAAAAACCAACAGGTCTTTATTGAGTCCGAGTTTTCAGATTCACTTAAATGAACATGGGAAGCAAATGGTTATAGAGAAGGGGATGCATAATCTTCAAATGTGGCAAAGCGACACTGCCACAAAAATGTCAAAAACCTTGGATGAGATAAATGAAAATATACAAAGTGTGTCAAAGATAATTACCGATTATCTCAAATTACCAACAAAAAATAGTGAGGCCGGAACGCATCTTTTATTGCGGTATGCGAGACTTTTTGATTTGTTGGAAGTAAAAAATAGTTCATACACATTAGAATCTATTAATCCTATATTCAGAGGCTTAGTTCCCATGCTTGAAGAGGCATTTACCGTAGGGCTAAATGATGAATTCATCTCTTTTTACATAACAGGAAGTCTTGTAAGCGGAAATTTCAATTTTGGTTTTTCGGATATCAATCTTGTTATTGTAGTAAAAAATAATTCCGTTGAACTTAGAGAACTTATTTATAGTTTTGTAGATAATCCGCCAAAGATGCTTGGCATCCCTACTGACACAAAAATTTTATCGGAGCAGGAATTTCTTGATTCGTCGTCGGAGAAACTCAGATTTATATGCAAAACGGATGGCTTGCTTGTAAGCGGAGTAGATTTACTTAGAAATGAAGGTGGACAAAACATTAGTTTTAAGCTTGCATGGATGTTAAACAGTGATTTCAAGGACTATGTTTCTTTGGCTAAAGAAAAATTGCTAGACACTTCTCATATTATGTCAGATAGAGATTGCAAATTGTTGGCAAGAGATCTAGCGAAACGAGCTTATCGACTTAGTTTTTCAATGGTTATTGGGAATAATGTAAGATACGCAGCTGATTTTAAAAAGATGAGAGAACTTAATAACTATTATTATCCAGAGAACAAACGATCTAATGATATTATGTATAAAATGATAAATAATTGTTTTATAATAAACGAAGAAGGCGTGCTGGCTTTAATCGAAAATCTGGAGGAAAATCTATTCCCTCTTTATGCGGCAATAGATAAAGTCGTAAATGCGGTTCCAGATAAATAACATTAATGAATAGTTATAAATATTTAAAATCAAGACAATATTATGTGGATCTACATGATAAGATTACGGTCTATCATTTGCGTGTGGCCGAGAAAGTATTTTTAGAAAATAAAAAAGCACAAAGATCTTCCGGTCGCGATTACTTATGGAACCTTATACAATATTTCGAAAAAGGCGAACGTTATTTAACTAAAAACAAAGATATCGAAGAATGGATGGGTATGGATAAAAAGCGGGATGAAAAAATTCAATCTGCTGAGCCCTTGGAGGGTATATATTGTCTTATCTGTAACCGTGAAATGGAATGCGAATATATTGATTTACAGACAGACATTAAAGATGAACCTCTACTGTTTATATACCGCCGTAGCCATTGCGGTCGTGGTCGGGCTTTCTATGATAGTGGCGAGGAGTATAGAACCGAACCCGAATTATGCCCTAAATGTAATAAGGAAATGAGTCAAAGCTCTAATAGAGAGAATGATACTATTGTAATAACTTCTGTTTGTCCTAATTGCCAGTATAAAGAAACTCATAACTTAGATCTGAGCGTAAAAGAGGAGATTGATCCTAATTTTGAAGCCGATCGTAATCGATTTTGTCTGACAGAGAAAGAAGGAGACAGATATCTTTTTGAAAAAGAAACTTTAGCCCATTTAATTATGCTTAAACAGGAAGATGAGAAGAACAAGGATGTTCGTGAGAAGGTTGCAAAAATAAAATGCTTACCGATAGGGGGGATAAAAAAGTTAATGACTGGGGCAATAGAGAAAGAAAGCTACAGCGATCTTAGGTTTGAAAAACCAGAAATGGGTAAATTTGTGTCAGTTGCATTTACAGCACAGGATAATAAAGCAGGTCGGGAAAAATATGATAGCAGAATGCAATTAAAGAAAATAATTGATAAAACCTTAGCTGATACCAATTGGCGATTAATGAGTGAGGGGATTGATTATCGGTTAGGTTTTGTAAGCGGGAGAATAAGAGGTTATGAGGGAGAGGAAGAATTAACAAAATTAATTAAACTAAAATGATTGCAACTCTTAACTCGCTCAAGGGTATATTGAAAGATTATCCATGGGCTATATTCGGCAGTATCGCAATAATGATTCATAATAATGGAGAGCATAGAGATCTGAGCAGTAGCGACATTGATATAATTGTCGAAGGTGATATTGGGAAAATAAGAAAAAAAATCGAAGATGATTTTAAAAGAAACAGAATTGATTTGTTGATCAGAACAAGAAATGGTAGATGGAGAGGGTATGCTAAAATAAACGGGATGGATATCGAAATGATGTTTACTGTAGGAGAAAAAAGTATAGATTTAGCAGATGGAAACTTTAAATTTAATAAGATAGAAACCAAGATATTCAAAAATGAAGCATATCCAGTAGTTGATATACAGTCTCTGTTTAATTCCAAGAAGAGACATTTGGAAAGCATAAATAAAACGTTAGTTGCCGATCCTACCAATGTTAAAATGAAAAAGAAGAGAGAAAATATTATGAAAGATATTGATGTTATAGATAAAATATTGTTAAAATAATTATATGGATGTTGAAGAATTAAAACAAAATATTAATAGCGCCTTGGATATTTTATACAATAAGGATGGGTTTTTAATAAAGGAAGGATTATGTGAAAGATGCATAGGCCATAGATTTGCGATTTGTCTTGAGCTTCAAGGGTTCGGGGACGGATATTTTGTTGATTGTGAATACAATAAATCTCACATAAGGGGTATAACTGAAAGTAAAAAGATATCCAGTATAAATGGTAACTACATCGATATTGTTATTACAAAAAGAGATGGCAATATATCGAATGATCTTGTTTGTTTTGAACTTAAAAGATGGAATAACTACGATGGAAGAAAAAAAGACAGGGATAATTTAGAAGTTTTAACAGGTAAGCAAAGTGTAGTAGGTGGCGGTATATTCGGTTATGATTACGGTGTTTGTGTAATATTTGGCAAAAAGAGAGGAGGCACAAAAATTAGTATATATATTAATGGAAATTTAAACACCGTTTGTTAACGGTGAAGTGTGTTTATTAGCACTTGACTCTATAGACTGCTAATTTATAATATATAAGGACGGGGCATAACTCATTCATTTATAAGCCTTTAGACTAATATTTCTAGCTGAATAGCAGGAAGCAGCAGACTGTGAAAACAGTTAGAGAGAAAATAGTCGAGCTCTCTCTTTAATCAATCGTTAATGAGAAACTTATGGCAAGTAAACATGATGCGGCTGGCATGAGAGGGGATCGTTCTCGTGACAAAGATGGTCGATTGCGTGATAAACGTGATGATACCCATATGGGCACCATTGAGGAACAGTATGGTCTTGAACTCGGTGTTAGATCTGACATGCACCTTGGGAATTATCTCAAGGAAAATGACATAAAATCCCTCAATGACCTTGTACATCGTCAGTAAGGGATTTTAGCAATCGGATGAGGTTATTGCCTCGTCTTTTTTTATTATACCATTATTGCTGTGCTTTATCTATCCTCAAATTTTGTCTACTTAAGTACTGTCGCATTTGTTGCATTTTGTATTTCATATCCCGACCCGTTCCCATCATTTATCCCAACAAAAATAGCCTAGAAAATCCCTTGGACATTGTATTTGTAATGTTCTAGACCCGATTGGGGAGCAGACAATTTTTGTGAAAGCGA
>Ga0265294_10007547_pt1 | contig 12851 bp, 25 predicted proteins | sample MunlanPumphouse3_FD_192504 | JGI IMG/M metagenome (GOLD analysis project Ga0265294, IMG submission 192504) | Groundwater microbial communities from a municipal landfill in Southern Ontario, Canada - Pumphouse #3 | ecosystem: Environmental > Aquatic > Deep subsurface > Groundwater | place... | reverse complement strand
CCATTAAAATTTTCCTTTTTTTTATTTATTTATATCCTATTAAGAAAAACATATTATATATTCTCCATTTGCTTTATTATTTTATCAACATCGCTCTCTTCATTATCTTTCTCAAATAATACATGAACTTTATCAAACCATAAAGGAACAGTCAATAATGCACCACGCCTATTTTTCATTACAATTAATTCTGTTTCACCATCATACGGTTTGTTTGTTGCTGGATTAATTTTGTAGTATTGTCCTGGCTGATACAATCCCAAAACAATATCTGCATCCTGCTCAATTGCTCCAGAATCTCTCAAGTCTCCAAGTCGTGGTCGCTTATCATCTCTACTCTCAAGGCCTCTATTAAGCTGTGATAGTACAAATATCTTTATGCCTGTTTGTAATGCAAGCTTCTTAAGCTCACGAGATATATATGATACCCTTTTGTTGTCATTAGAGTCATATTTGCTAAATTCCACAAGTTGCAAATAATCAATTACAACAAAGTCAAGTTTTCGTATCTTATTTTTTGACTTTATAATAGGAATAATTCTTGATATATCGTGAACACTATCTTCTATTAATAATCTACCTTTTACTTTTGACTGCAGTTTGTTAAATTCATATTGCTTTTCAAGAGCTTCTGATTGCTCAACTCGTAATGTACTTTGAACCATTCGTATTTTCAAGTCCTCTTTCAACATCTCAAGTGAAAAGGTAATTACATTATATCCCAATTTAACAAGAATCCATGCCATATTAAGCACGTAGGTAGTTTTACCCATTGCAGGTCTAGCTGCTATTACAATCAATGAACCATCCCTTACAACAATATCTGATGGAAATATATCAATATCACCAAGAATAGACCCAACACTTTCGATAATAATATCAAATACATCCTCTGTTGTTGTCTTTTGTGTTGATGCCATTAACATTGTTGCCTCGTTTAATAATAGGATCGCCTCTTCCATATCCTCTTTTTTAGGAGACTGCAATAATAGCTGTGCCTTTTCTGTGTTTTGTGATATTGTTCGTCTTTTGTAGTCTGATACTATTGATTCAATATGATCACTAAGAATTTGCTTTGTTGATGTTGTTGCAATAATCTTTGATAGTGCATCTTTTGATAATGTGTCTTGTAATTCGTTATCATATATGTATTGCTCAACAATATGCCTATCAAATGAATCATAAGAATCATCAAGCGTTGTTATGATATTGTATAACAGGATGTGTTTTGCAAGCCCAAAATAGCACGATTCTGGCACACTTTGTTGCAATAAGGCTATGAACTCATTATTACGAATACACTCTGCTAATACAGCTCTTTCGGCCGTACGATTGAATATTGTATCACTCATGCAAATTCTCCACAAACATCATTATTCCAGCAGATAATGTTATAATTGATATAGAAATAATCAATGCAGAAACAACACGCATTTCTATATATTTAATCATTAATGCAGAAAAATATATTGCACCTATTGAGGCTATAATTGTTATTAAGTTTGCAATAATTAATATTATTTTTTTCATAACAATAATGCTCCGTTATCTTTTCTTGTATGCATTCTTTGTTAGGTATGCATTATAACTATTCATAATTGAATCAATCTTTCTCTGACCACTTTTTTGTGTTTGCTTGTTGACTTGTCTCTTTGTTTGATTGCGTAATGATGCAAGTGATATAAGTCCTGTTTGAGACCAAAACTTGTCTGATAATGCATAAGTAAGCATCCCAACAAGCACGTCTGGACTAATACCATCTTTTTCAATACACATTCTAACTGTTGATATTTCCTTTTCAATGTTGCGATTCTTTTGCACCTTGAGACCTTCATGAACACGTACTGTATAATACCACTTTGCTATTGCAGTATATATATCATCTTCTTTTGCAAGATATGCATTATAAAGGTCTGAATGAAGCGATGTTGCATCATACTCTTTGAAGCGTATTGTGTATTGATCAAGTTGTTCTGTTACAATATATGTTTTGTAATTGTGTACAAATTTATTCCCTATTTCCATTCTCGTTCTCCTTTTTTATTACCACGATAACACTTCTTTTATCTCTTCAATACTCTCAAGTATATATCTATTTGATAATTGAATAGCGATAATAGACACTATTTGTACTGAATTTACAGTAATATGGTCAATATAAATATCTTCAATTTCAACTATTTCGCTTTTACCATCTAATGTAAATATTACTTTGTCCCGTCTGCTGACAATTTTTCCATTTAACCATAATCTTTCGTCACTATCAAATCCTGTTACTGGTGGTTTTGGTTTTCTTCTCATGATATAATTACTCCTTCCATTCATCTGGTAATGATTTATAAAAACTACAAAAATGTCGTGCATCACAATACTCAAGACACTTTCGTGGTTTGTCCTCTACTTCTATTATTTCATAACTTGTTTTGTATAGTTTTTTTAACGACTTATCAAGTTCAAGTTTTTGCTCAATAGTCATATCTGCATTCTTTTTAAATTCTGTTTGTTTTTTATAATCCCTTGCAACATCGGCATTTATCCTATCGTTCATTATTGATACTGTTTTTGCTTTGTCCTTTGATACTGAATTTGGAACAGGTGTTTTGTTTCCTATTTTGTATGCCTTGTATGTTACGCCCTTTTGCCATCGTGCTGTTGGACTGCATGGAGGAATTTCATCATCTGGCAATTTTTCATAATCAATAATTTTTGATAACTTATCTGTCCAATAATTCTCAATATATGATTTTGGCAATATCTCTACCTGCACAACCTTTGCATTTAGGTCTGGGTATCGATTTGTGTAATCCTGCATAAGCTGATATTTACTCCAATCTCTAAATATCATGAGTATCTCTCCTGTATCAATAGAACCATATCCATTTTTCTCAAGTAACCACGCAAGACTGTTGATTTGCAATTTGTACTTTTCAAGAGTGTTTGATTCACTAAAATCATAAAGGTGTGTATATTGCCACGCTGTTGTTACTTTGTAGTCCATAATAGACCTATTAAAAAGCTTAACGTTGTCAGCCTGCCCTGATATACGTTTGCCAAGAAAGTCTCCATATAGCCGTTTTTCGACCATTTGATACTTATGATAATCAATATCCTGTGCAAGCAGTATGTCATTTTCTATCTGCTTATAAAGGTCTGCAAAAAGTTGTTTTTCGTTTCCTCTATGTTTTGATAATTTGTTTATAAAAAAGTGGTCAAATTTGTTTCGTAAGTTAATTATTTCAGCAGGTGTGTTGGCAAGTTCCATTACATGGTGAACAGCTGTGCCAATCAACGCCCATATCATCTTTGATATATCAACTACTATTTCATCATAATGACGTCGTAGCAATATTATCTCCTTTGGATCATTCAATAATGTTGTAACAGAATATACATTTGGATCAAGTGAACCAGTGTATGTATTCTTTGTACAAGCATTTACTACGTCTTGTGGATAATTATATTTGTTCGTATAAATTGGCACAGACTTTTCTCCCCTTTGTTATTGTTTTATGTTAATTTCATCTTTTATGCTTTTATATAATCTTAATAATTGCTCCTTAGTATAAATAATATAATATCCATTATCTAAATCAATATAAATTAAACCATTTTCATAATCTATATCTTCTTGAAGGTATATTTTTTCATTACTACCCTTGCCCTCTATAAAAAACCAATTACATAATCTTGTTTCTGTTGACGGCAATTCTTGTATTTTTAATTCAATTATTTTAAGATTATTATCAATTCTGTAATATTGCTTTGTTTTATCTATTTGCATAATTATTCCTCGTTTATTAATTCTTCAATTTTTCTTAATAAGTCTTGAAGATAATCAATTTGCTCATTAGCCACTGATATATAATATTTTGCATCATCTATGCTACTAACAGACCTATTCATCAAATCAAGAGCATTATTAATAATGCCTAATAATTCTTCTTTATTGTTTCTCATTGTTATTCCTTATTTATAAATATTCTGTTAAATTGTTCTTCATTACATACAACTATTTCATCAATGTCCATTATATCAATAATAATAATATATTCTCCAAAATTAACATCATAAGACCCACTATCATTTATAATATTAATGCCATTTTTATAAATTTCAAAACTACATCCACCAACAAGCATTTTAGCCTCATATATAGTAGTTTTGTCAAGCTTTATATAATTAAAATAGCCACTTCTTAATAAACATCTCATATTATTAACCCTTGTTTAATTTTCTACCACACATTGGGCAATACTTATATGGTAATTTTATATAATCTTTATCAATATCAATATCATCATTGTCTGGAATGAAAGTTAATATAAAATCACCATTCATTGTTAAAAATGTCGTAATGTAATAATCTTTATTGCTTGATGTATAATCACCAGCAGACCCATTACAAAAATCACATTCTTCTTTTTTATGAAAGCTCATTCCTATTTTTACCTGTTCTTTTGTTAAATTATCAAACATATCGTAATAAGCAGCTTTATCATCATCATCTAAATATATTTCACTTCCATCAATATAAATACTAAAATGACCATAATCGTCAGTATATGATTTATCATTCATTCTTCCTGTTAACCATAAGCCTAAAAAGTCATAAGTAGCTTCCGCATTACACATATTAATTGTTCGCCTTTGCTTTATTTCGTTGTCTATCAATATCTCGTTGTATCATATCAATAAGCCAATCAAGATGTGGAATATAATTAAGGTCTGATATTGCCTTTCCCAACTTATCCTTATTCATTTGATTATTTCCATGTGGCAATTTATCAAAATAAATAACCTTGCTGTCTATATATTGTGCAAGCTCCATTATTGTCTTTTTGCGTTCTCGAACACCATGCTCGTATGATACAATAAATGCCTCTGAATATGAAAGTCTCTCTACATCTATTCCTCGTTCTCGGAGGTCTGAATAGAGACTCCAGTAGTGGTTGCGTTCTGTAGGATTTGTGGAATCGACTTTATTAGACTGTTCATATTCTGGGTCATAGAGTTCATGTATAGCAAACTCTTTTCGTGCAGAGATGAAATTAGAAACATAAATCCCCTGCTTGGAATACTCATAAAAAAATCAACTAATTTCTCAACCTCCTCGTCTGATACAATTCCACTAAACTCTTCTCCTGTTACGTCATAATAAAGGTCATATAACGCCTGTGCTTGCTTTTCACCATCAACCTGTTGTTGCGAACCCTCTATTAAAATTGCCCATACAATAGTCTCTACGGCATCTCTATGGTCTTCCTCTGACATGCCCTTTGTTACTTGTGGTACAGGAAAATCTATAACATTCATTCTGCTTAATATTTCTTTTGCTTTTGCAAGCTTTTCTACATGTACTTTTTTATGTTCTGGCTTCTTTTTTGGCATACTATTCATCCTTCATTTGTTAATAATTTTGATACATCAACATCAACCCCTACATAATATATAAGAGTTGTTGTTTTTTGCTTTCTTTTTACTTCTACTTGCTTAAACATTTCAACATCATTTTTATATGATACCATTTTGTGATTGCATGATTCTTTTTCTTTTGTTGGCTCAATAACTTGCATCTTTATAAGCATATATCCTCAATAATTGTATTATGGGTAGAGCTTAATACCCTACCCATATTATTAATTAACTATCTATCTATACATCAAATTCTTCTGCAATTGCCTCTGGTGTAGCTGTTGTTGTAGATTTACTTGGCTGTAGGTCTGCAATGTCTGAATGGTCAACACGTGATTCATCAAATTCCAAGCCTGCAATCTTTAGGTTTCTCTTTAGTGCTTTTAGGATATTGTCTGATGTAATTGCCATTGATTTTTTAAGTAATTCATCGTCTGATTTTGTTGCCCAATACGCAATCTGTTGGTCTTTGAATAATCCTTTTTTCTCATCAACACCATTGTCCTTTTCATTAATATTAAGACCTGTTTCTGGATTATATACTGCGTGAATTTCATAGAGGAATTTTCTTTTCTCGTTCTCTGCATCTGGAATCCAAACACTTTCAACATCATTGAATGCATCATTAATTGAATCATACATTGATAGGTCATATCCATTAACTGCCATTGATTTAAGTTTTGTTCTCATTACAACAACAAATCCAATCTTGTGAGTCTTGAGGAATGCAAGTAGTTTTGAATATTGAGGAACATCTTTCTTTCTATCAATCATCTGACGAGTATCATTGTCCCATTCCTTGTAAGAATATGGCATGTCGCTAATATACTCTACATCTGCAGGATTAAACCCCATATCAATAGCTGTAAATACAATCTCATTAAATAACCCTGCTCCATCAAGTGCCTTTTTCTCGCCGTATGTGCCATCATCATTCTTTGGTCTATACCAAAACTTGATTGGCTCAATTTCTTTGATTTTACCATTTGGTAGCTTAATGTCGATTAATACTGTTTCGCCTACTGGTACTTTTGTTCCATCTGGGAGTGTTCCCATTGCTAGTTTCTGTTCGATTCTTTCTACTGTGCATGAATAACCATTGTTGAACGAGGACTTGACTGTTGACTCACTTGCTGTTTTTCTTGAAAATAATGACATAATATATGTCTCCTTTTTTTGTTTTTGTTTTTTTGTATTGTTGTTTTGGTTTTACGAGTTAATAATACTATTTAGAGCTTGTTCCTTCAACGCCACGACTTATTCTATTTCGCTTTCTATCACTTAGTGCTAATAATGCTTCTTCAAGATATACTATTGCGACTTCATTTTCCCAACACTGAAGGCTTTCATTAAATTTTTCAATCATAATTTTTGCTGTCTCAATTAATGTATCAACCTGACATCCATTAACACCGTTCTCTTTCACTGCTCCATTTTGAATGGTAAAGCTAATAGAATTTACATCATTTCTAACATAAATAAAGTTATTTGGCCTTATCTCTTTTTCAAACCAATTATAGTCCATACTCCCCGAATCATTAAATTTTTCTGGGTATTTTGCTCTTAATTCATCCATGACTACTATCTTAAATCCACCAATTTCTTTTCTACCTTTCAATGTTTCTAAAGCCATTACTTATTAATCCTTTTGCTTTTTTGCACCATCAGCCACTGTCGCCCCAAATGTATCAAGCTCAACACCAATTTTGATTTCAATGCTGATTGACCATTTGTCATTTGTGTTATAATCCGATTGTGTGATTTTTAATGAAAATGGATGTTCTGTTGTTTCATTTCCGTCACTATCTTTGAATGTTTGTTTTGGAAAAGTTTCTTTTAATAACGATAATGTTTTGTCAATCAGTTCTCTCCAATTACTCTTTAATTTAAGTTTCGCCTTAATATCAATAAGCGTCTTGAATTTGTCATCATTTGTTAATAATTGAATCGTTTCAAAGTTAAATTGGTCTCCATAAATAGCTTGTAGTTTATTTACCACGTCAAGTTTTTGTTGCATAATACCTCTCTTTTATTTAGTTACAAGTTTTGTTTCCGTTACTAACTGTTTATCTTCTTCGATATATAAAGACAATATCTTAATATTGATATTTCCGTCAAGATATTTTTCATTATTATCTTTAATATATTCATAAGCCATTGTCTTTGCTAGGTTTATCGTTGACTCATTTTCATTAACATCTTTAATAATCCCAACAATTTCATTATTAATCATTACGTATGCAGGTCTATTTGTGATAGTCCTGCGTCTTTTTGCATCATTCATACTTTTTGTTTCTTCCATTATCATTCTCCTTTATAAGTTTTTAAGACATCTTGATTTGCCAGAACCAGAAGCACCAGCCACAAGGATCGCAGGAAATTCCGACAAGTCATCAAATGGATTATCTCCACCAATGTACCGTTCTGCAAATCGTTTCAATACTAATGTTATATCGTTTGGTATAAATTCCTCCGTTTCTTCATCGAACAGCCCTTCAAAAACCTTTGTATGATTTGATTCATTTGCAAGTGTCTGAAACATATATCTTTTGCCTGAACTTGGTTTTTGTCTGCCATCAACCTTTGTCCATAATACAAACTCAAAAAACGCTTCAATTCCCCCTGCTTGATTAATCATCTTACCTCGCATGGGAATCCTCATACGTCTATCTGGGTCGCTATCTGACGGTGATTCTTCGTGAGACAACACAATTACTATCTTGTCATTTAATTTGCCTTGTATAGCATCTTTTAACGTTCTGTATGCCATTGTTCCTATCTCACTCCATGCTTGCATTGTGTTTGATTTCTTTGTTGTTGCAAGTTCATCAAATACTACTGCTGACATAAAGTGAGTAATCGTGTCAATAACTACTACTTTTATGTGTGGTGCTTTTGATAACTTGTCAATAACTGCCATTGCCTTATCAATTACTTTGCATGTTACTCTGCCATTTTCATCAATATCTGTTGCAATATTCAAAACATTCATTCGCTTGTCTTTGTCGATGAATGGCATTCGCTTATTATCAAAGTTTAATATAGCGATTGCTGGTTTTAATTTACCATCAACTTCTACTGGATCAAATTCTTTCATTATTTTGTTCTCCTGTCTTATTTTATTTATTATTTATTTATATTATTTTATTAATCATCTAATATGACCCTATCTACAGGGATTCTAATAAGTATATCTATATCCCCCTCTCCATAATGGAAGGTTTCTATGTTTACATTAAAAATGCTACCGCGTAATGAAATACTCCCCAATCCTGCTGACATATTGTCTCCAAGAAGAGCTTCTTTTACTGCTTCTGTATTCATTGCTATATCTTCTAACTTGTGATATATCCTCATAAATTCTTTAGCTTTCATTATTCCCCCTCTGGTCTTTCAACAAGTGAATATTCCCAATCGTCAACTACTCCATTTTCATTTAGGAGGTCTTGTCGGTAGCCTGCGTGTTTATCAGATCCCCATCCAACAAAATATCCATAATCTAGTATCGCCGTCGGTTTAGCTTCATAAAAATATGATTCTCCCTTTTTATCAACTCCCCAATATTTAGCATTTAGGTTCTCTTCCCAATGTTGACAGTTAGAAAAGTCTCTGTGGGGTTTGTTGGTGGTTACTTTTAAAAAAGACTCTTTGCCTGTAATATTTGGAGTTGTAATATGTCCTTTATATTCGTGATTAATATATCTAAGAAATATTCCTAAATTTTTATCAAGACCTATAATCTTAGCTTCCCATATTCTATTTATTGTTTTATTGCTAACCCACACTTCCTGACCAACCTTGACTTCTGACAAATTACCATCTGTGTCTGGTAGTTGATAGATTGTGGGCTTTTCCCAGAATAAATGACTTTTTATAAATTCTAAATTAGTTAATTGAAAAACAGTTTTTTCACGATTATCGTTAATTAATGTTATTCTTGGATGACAAACATTATATATTAATATCTCGTCAATAATAACATTTGTTATTCCAGTGCTTAACTTTAACCATAGCTTGTCTCCAATCCTAGCTTTTCTTCCCTTGATTACCAATTCATAATTTAGCGATGTCTCGTCTTTTATTACTACGTCTTCATATTTCATAACAGTATATAAATCCTTATTGTTTAGTACGTGGTCAATGCTACAATGAGTTCCATAACCTAATAAATAACACATAGATTTCTTATTCACATACCACCTTGTATTATTATAACTTTCCCCGATATTCCATTCATATCCCTTACTATCGGCATATTCCAACAGCTCATTCGCCATCCATTCCTCTGGACAGTGAATTGCTACATTTTCTTCAAATATTACGTCTTTGAATTTAGTCATTATTATCTCCTCGTTTGTTATAACTCACTATCTCTCATTTCAATATTAAGATATGAATCGCCAGTGCTTTCAAAATCCATATCCTCAAGCTCTTCATAAAGCATTTCTCGTATTAGTTTAGTTTTGCTTTCAATAAGATTAATTATTGCATTTTCTAAAATATCACTTATTACCCTACTATAGCTACAATAATCAAATATAGGGGTCTCATCCTCTTTTTCAATATACACATCAAGTTCAACATCAATATCCTTATCTACCAAGAATACATCATTGCCGTCATTATCATAAATACATACATACACACCAAGACTTTTTGTTGTTCTGTCGGTTATCATTTTTATATACTCCTTTTGTTTATTATCACAACACATAGCCACCAAATTAATGATGGCCAGTTTGTGCCGTGTTTGTTTGTCGGGGGACAAAATCCATGTTGCTACGTTATATATGTTGCAACAATCTTCTAAAGCTTTCTCTCATACAATGTTGATTCATGGCTATCTCTCTTTACATTAAATACCAAATACCCGATGTCGGATAACGATGTTGCTTGTCTTGCAAAGTAATCATCTGCACCAATACTTGATGTATCCAGAAAGCATCCTGTTGTTCCAAGCCATGTACGAACCCTTTCTCGTTCATTAGTTTCTACATTATACTTATACTTCTCAACATCGTTTACGGACGAACGATGAATATGTCCAATAGTGTACAAGTCACAATCAAACGTTTGAGCCAATTTTGACACCTTATTTGCAGGATAGCCAGCTGTTGTTCCTCCACCTCCAGAACCATGCTGTGCGACAATACCATATCTTTGATTACCAAATGCAATATCAAAATACCCATAATAACCAATCTTTTGTGTTTCTAGTTTGTTGCAGATATAGTTGTATGGACTAAAAACGCTTGTGTATTTACGAATTGATTCCTCATGATTGCCTTCTAATACATATACTTTTATCCCGAGACGTTGAAGCTGTTCAAGATATTCTATTGCCACATCACATTGTCGAATAATAATATCATCAATATTATCAAAATCGGCAAAGTCTGGATGCATTGCTTTTGGAGTAAATCGTTTGTCCTTGATTGTTATGCCATCAATAAGGTCGCCGTTAACAATAACGAGTTCTGGATTCATTATTGCAATTTCGTCGATTGCTTTTTCAAATTGTTCCTTGAGATGAGAACGATGCCCAATGTGCAAATCTGATATGATTACTATTGAAGCTTCGTCCATAAATTCATTAATCGTGTGTTTAACTATTTCCATTATTTATTCCTTTTTGCTTTGATATACAATAATTGCATATGGTCAAAAGTTGTCAAGGAATATTCTTGTTTATTTGTTGTAGTCTTTATACCATAACCATTTTTAACATATATTCACGCAATTTATTAAAGTCATCACTCATTATTGCATGGTCTGGTAAGTAAACATCTTTCATACTAGTTAATGATACTTCTGATACACCTTTTATTGTTGATGTTATCTCGTATCTTGACATATATTTTTCTTCATCTACATTAAATACAATAATATTTTCATTGTCATAAATCTTATATGTATTAAATATCTGATAACCAAATTCAGTTGAGAATAAATACATTTTTTGTTGTTCTTCCATATCATCTACCCTTCTTCATAAGTCGTCTCATTGCTCTTGTAATGCCCGAAAAGAGTGTTTCCTTGCGTTCTTTTAATTCTTTGGCATATAAATAGCTTTTTGCCTGTCTGCGTCTCTCTGGTCGTGTTCCTTCATAATTTTCTGATGTAATTGATACGATACTTCTTTCGTTTTTCATTTGTTATTTCTCCCTTTTGTTTAATTGTTGTTGTTTGTTCATTATTTTTACTTGTTCATTATTATTGAACATTGATAAAAACTGAACACTATTACTATTTATTTTTCGCTCATAACTCATTATGTATCAATCAAATTAGCCTCGACTAACATTTTTACATAATATATTTCTTGACAAATTTCATTTATCGTGGTATATGTCGAACCGACAGAGTGAGACATACAAAAAACGGACTATATATATAAAACATAAATTAAAAAAAAACATATAGTAATAAACAATATATATTATTCTACTTTCATTATATTATCTTACTTTATTATATTATTCTTATTCTACTTCTTTATATATATCTTATACTATATGTACATTATATATAGTCCGATATTTTAACCACTCTAAACTAATCAATTTTTACTTTCTTCCTTTATAAAGTGATTCAATCTCGCTCTTTGTTATTTTATCAGACAAATTGCGTTTTTGCCAATCAGTTGCATATTGTCTAATAAACTCTCTAATATGCCGAGATGTTGTTGCAGAATATCCACGCCACAACAATCTCATTTCATTTCCAGAGCCATCATTACCTCCATTATCGTATGGAATAAAGAATACCTCCACATTGTATGAATATAAATAATATCCATCCTTGCCTTTTTCAGTAGTAGCTCTTCCATAGAAGGATTTTTGTGAGTCATATACTGGTATAAGTTCCATTGTTATTTATCCTTTTTGTTCTTTAGTTTTTGCTCAAGCCTTATAATATCATCGATTCTATCGTTATATTTAATAATCAAGTATGCATTAAAACATAGTGATAGAAACATAATCAAATAACAGTATATCACTTTAGCTTGTTAATTGTGCTGTTTGATGCGATTTTATCAATATTCTGAAGTAATACATCATTCCTTCTTTCCATTTGTGCAGTAACTCTTTTTGATACATCTAAACAGTGCTGATGTTCAATAAGACTTGTTGTGTACTTATGCCCCTTGCCCCAGAATGTTGCAATAGGTTCTCCATCTTTGATTAATTGGCGAATTGAAGCCCTAACAATCTCTTTGCAACAGCCAATTTCGTCTGCAAGTTGTTGGTTACATACAATAGTCTTTTGCTTTTTAAGATATACTTTTACAAGCTTTGTGTAGTTCTTTTTACTTAGTCCTCTTGATAATCCTTTTGATAGTTCTTTCTTTGTACTTTTTGTGCCTTTTGTGCTTTTTGTTTTCTTCATTTTACTTTTCTCCTTTTATTATTTGTAGGTTCATTTCATTTATACAATTA
>Ga0265294_10007545_pt1 | contig 12853 bp, 6 predicted proteins | sample MunlanPumphouse3_FD_192504 | JGI IMG/M metagenome (GOLD analysis project Ga0265294, IMG submission 192504) | Groundwater microbial communities from a municipal landfill in Southern Ontario, Canada - Pumphouse #3 | ecosystem: Environmental > Aquatic > Deep subsurface > Groundwater | place... | reverse complement strand
CGGATTTCCGGGACTCCTGATCTTCACCCTGGGGATAGGGTGTGCAGTCCTCTCTCCGGGGCGGTCGCCCAGGAGTACGGGGGCGACCTGGCCGCGACCCCGCTCGGCACCTACCACTTCCAGTGCGATGGCCATCCCTTTATGACCGGCGACTTCATCGTGGAGTGACCCGGAGCGCACCGGCATGCGATGAGCGGGATTGCCCTGCTCCTCCTGTCCTTTTCTCCTATGCGGACCTTCCCGTGCGGATACATATAAATAGCATGTACAGGATCGTTTCGCTCATGAAGCCCAATGCAACCCTTCTCGTGGCGCTCCTCATCGTGAGCGCCGGCATGCTGGTCGCGGGGTGCACCGCGCCGGGTGGAGACGGCACTCAGCCGACCCCCACGGAGACGGTAACGACCCCGACCGAGACCCAGACCCCGGCAGCCACGGAGACAGCGAGCGTCACAACGGTAGCGACGACCGCAGCGGGCGGAGGGATCGCGACAGTCGAGCTCGCCGCCGATAACATGGCGTTCGACGCGAGCACGATAACGGTGCCGGCAGGGGTGGAGGTGACGATAATCTTCGACAACCAGGACGACGGCATCCTCCATAACGTTGCGGTCTACACGGACTCCTCTGCGGCCGAAGAGATCTACGTGGGCGAGACCATCACCGGCCCGTCAGTCATCACCTACACCTTCACCGCCCCTGAGGAGCCGGGAACCTACTTCTTCCGGTGCGACGTCCACCCCCAGCAGATGACCGGCGACTTCATCGTGGAGTGACCGGCACCCCTCATCACTGGGGGGATCTCTCTTTCCTTCCTCTCCTGAAGGGATTGTGCTGATGAAGATCCCACCTCAACCGTGTACCCGGGGTAAGGCCGGTCGCTCCGGCGCAACACTTATCAAGCCGGATGTCGTGCCCTGCTCCGCATGACAAAAGTTGCTGTTGTCATAGTATCCCTCCTCGTCCTCGCACTCGTCGCGGGTGCGGGTGCAGCGCAGGTGGGATCGAGCAATGTCATCGATGTTAATGAGAGTTCAAACCAGACGGCCGGTATCGAAAACATGAGCGGCAACGCAACGGACCTCACGAACGCCGGGTCCCCGCTTGCCGCGCAACTCCAGGACAACGCGACCAGGACGAACCTGACCGTATCGAACGTCACGACCGAGATCGGCCTTGAACTCGTCGCGGAGAACTTCACCTCGCCCCTCGCGCTCACGGCGCCCGACGACGGGACCGGACGGCTCTTCGTCGTGGACCAGATCGGCGTGGTATGGGCCGTCGATGCGAACGGGACCACGCTCCCCGAACCGTTCCTGGACGTCCGGGACAACCTGGCCGACCTCCGGCCGATCTACGACGAGCGGGGCCTGCTCGGTTTCGCGTTCCACCCACAGTTCGCGGAGAACGGCAAAGTCTACGCGTTCTACAGCGCACCCTTAAGGCCAGAGGCTCCCGAGGGCTGGAACTGCACGAACTACATCTCCGAGTTCCAGGTCGACCCCGAAGACTCGAACCGGGTGAACGCAGCCTCCGAGAGGGTGCTGATGTACATCGACAAGCCCTACCATAACCACAACGGCGGCCCGATCGCCTTCAGCCCCGCCGACGGCTACCTCTACGTCGCGCTCGGGGATGCCGGAAGGGCGAACGACGTCGGGAACGCCCACACCCCGGGTATCGGGAACGGCCAGGATCTCACGAAGATCTACGGCAAGATCCTCCGGATCGACGTGGACAACGTCACCGCCGGGAGCGTGACGGCCCCCGAGAACGTGACCGGGCTGATGAACCAGACAGACAACATGACCGTCAACCGGACGGAGAACCCGCCCGACCCGACGTGGACGACGTTCGCCGGCAGCCTCTACGGCATACCGCCCGACAACCCGTTCGCGGAGAACCGGACCGAGATCCTCGACACCTACGCCTATGATGCCGTCCCGCCCGAGATCTACGCTTACGGGTTGCGCAACCCTGCCTACATGTCGTTTGACTCCGGCGGTAATAACGCGCTCTTTGTCGCCGACGCTGGCCAGAACCTCTTTGAGGAGGTGGACGTCGTCTACACCGGCGGCAACTACGGCTGGAACATCCGTGAGGGCACGCACTGTTTCGACCCGAACGCCACCACGAGCCCGCCGGAGTCCTGCAACGCCACCGGCTACCAGGGAGAACCGCTGATCGGCCCCATCTTCGAGGGCGGTCGTGACCTCGGCATCGTCGTCGTCGGCGGCAACGTGTACCGCGGGACCGCTGTTCCGGAACTCGAGGGCAGCTACGTCTTCGGCTACTGGAGCGACAGCCGGACAGTGGGCAACGGCACCCTCATCGTTGCGACGCCCCCGGAGGGATGGGCTGAAGAAGCGCTGCCGGATGCGGCGAATCTGACTCCTGAGGCGAACGCCATGTGGGAGGTCCAGATGGTGAACATCACCGGCCAGACCAACGAGACCCTGGGCATGTTCCTGCGCGGGTTCGGCGAGGATGCCGAGCGTGAACTCTATGTGCTGACGAACGATGTGGGAGGACCTGACAACTCCACCAGCACCGGCAGGGTCTGGAGGATCGTGGCGCCCACCGCCGCCGGCCCCACCCCGACGATGAACGTGACCCCGCCCGCGACCGCGAACGAGACCCCTGTGGTTGTTCCCCCGGTCGGAAACCAGACCATGAACGTGACCCCCCCCGCGACGGCATCCGGGGCCGGGACGATGGTGAACATCGTTGCACAGGACTTCGCCTTCGACGCGGAGACGATCACGGTGCCGGCGGGGGCGGAGGTGACGATGGTTCTTGACAACCAGGACCAGGGCATCCCCCACAACGTCGCGGTCTACGACAGCCCCCTCAGGGCGGAGCAGATCTTCGTGGGCGAGATCATCACCGGGCCCGCCGAGACCACCTACACCTTCACGGCGCCGTCCGAGCCCGGGACCTACTACTTCCAGTGCGACGTCCACCCCGACATGAACGGCGACTTCATTGTGGAGTGATGCGGAGGGGGGATCACCTCCTTCCCTCCCGTTTCGATCTCTTCCTCCTCTGTGCCGCTGGTGAAGGGAAACAGCGGGCCTCTCCCCCGGGAGGCTTCCGACAGTCCCCCAACGGCCGCGACCCGCACGGGTAAGCAAATTATAAATACCATGTGTGTGATGGCACCTCCCATGAGGCAAATCTCAGTCCTTCTGGCGGTGCTTCTCATCCTGGGCGTGGGCATACTGGCGGCAGGATGCACCATGCCGGAGGGAGACGGCATCCAGCCGACCCCCACGGAGCCGATGACAACCCCGATGGAGACCGGGACTCCGATGGAGATCGAAACCCCGATGGAGACCGGGACTCCAATGGAGATCGAAACCCCGATGGAGACCGGGACTCCGATGGAGATTGAAACCCCAATAGGCGCAGCGACGACCGTAGCGGGTGGCTAGAGCGGGTACTAACACGGAAAGACTGTCGAACAGGTTGCATGGGGGGGTGCCCCCTTCCCTCTCTTCTCTTACAAAACTCCACGAAAAGAGCGCGGTCGGCATCCGCGTATCGACTTCGCTCCGGTTCTGGCTGGACGGGTGCTGCCGCGACCCTTGAAGGTGGCATATGGTGTTTGGTCCTGCCGGCACCGCAAGCGGGCCCACGGAGAGCACATCCGCGATAGAGCAGCAAAAAAAAAGGTAGGGTCAGTTAGTTCTTCCTTCTTCCCCAGAGGAGGAAGGCCAGCGGGGCGAGGAGGGGCGCGTAGACGAGCGGTGCCGCGGGTGTCGTCGTCGGCGCGGCGGCGGTCGGCTCCGTCGTCACGTTCCCGGTCACCTCAGGCGTCTCGGTAACGTCAGGCGTCTCGGTAGTCTCAATTGTGGCATTTACCTCTTCCGCCGACGCCTTCACATCCACCGGCGACGCGGCGATGGCAAACGTGGAGAACCCGGATGTGGTTGCCTGGAAGCGGTAATTCCCGTTCTCCTCACCGATGACCTCAGTCTCCAGGGGCTGCCAGGCGCCGTCGACGTAGCGCATGAGCCTGACGTCCTCTGCGGTTATGTTGTGGCCTTCAAGCCAGTCGGTGGGGACGGTAAAGAACACTTCCGCACTGCTGATGGCGTTCGGGCCCACCCAGTTGGGGGTGATCGCGACATACTCGTAGACGTCACCGGCAGGAGGCTCCGCCGCCGAGGGTGCAGTCGTCTTCTTCACGGTCAGCATCATCCGCGGGATTGCGCTGGCTGCCGTGACGTTGACGCTGCCGACCGACGAGGTGGTCAGATCCGAGAACATGAACGTATCGCCGCTTCTCAAATTCTCGCATGTCCTCGCACAGAACGTGGGCTCGCTGCTGCCGCCTCCGCCACCGCCGCCGCTGCTTCCGGGGGTGACCGGAGTGGGTTCAGGTACGGCGGTTGCCGAGACGGTGACGGTGGCCTCCGCGGAGGCGTCGCCTGCCGATGCCATTACGTTCGTCGTTCCCTCCGCGAACGCAGCGAAGAGCCCGGCACGGTCGATCGAACCTGCGTCCAGGTCAGAGGATGACCACGTGACGCTGATCCAGTCCATCTGGTTGTCGCGCTGGTCATAGACGGTCGCCGTGAACTGCCGGGTTTCTCCGGGCAGAATCGTGGCCGTGGTCGGCTCGATCTCGATGCGGGTCGGGGCCGGCGGGAGTTCGACGGTCACCATCGCGGTTCCGGTCTCGTTCTCGGCCGTTGCGGTGATGGTCGCTGTGCCTTCCTCAAGCGCGCTGAAGAGTCCGTCTGCATCGATCGTGCCGACCATCTCGTCGCTGATCGTCCATGTCACGACCGCGTCGGATGTCTCGTTGCCCTCCGGGTCATAGACGGTCGCGGTGAACTGCCGGGAGTCCCCGGCGTTCAGGGTGATCGTCGACGGAGAGACAACAACTCCCGATGAGGCAGTGGTGACTGTTACCTCAGCCGTCCCGGTTACGTTCTCTACTGTTGCGGTGACGGTCGCCGTCCCGTCGTCGAGGGCTGAGAAGAGTCCGTCTGCATCGATCGTGCCGACGGTCTCGTCGCTGCTCGTCCAGGCGATCTCAACGCCGGCTATTTCGGCACCGAACTGGTCGAAAGCGGTCGCGGTGAACTGCTGTGTCTCATTGGAGCCGAAGGTGATCTCCGAGGGTGTAACAACGATACTGGCGAGAGCCGGATCCTCGTTGTTGACCGTGACGTTCGCCGTTGCGGTTACGTTCTCTGCTGTTGCGGTGACGGTCGCCGTCCCGTCGTCGAGGGCTGAGAAGAATCCGTCTGCATCGATCGTGCCGACCGTCTCATTGCTGCTCGTCCAGTTGATTGCAACATCGCTCATGACGTTGCCGTCCTGGTCGCGAGCGGTCACGATGAACCGCTGGGTATCGCCGATCCCGAGGGTGGCCCCGGTCGGTGTGACCTGAATACTGTCCAGGATCGGCTCTTCGACAATGACGGTAGCCGATCCGGTTACATTGTCTGCCGTTGCCGTGACGTTTGTCGTGCCCGCGGCGAGGGCGGTGAAGACACCCTCCGCATCGATTGTGCCGACGGCCTCATTGCCGCTCGTCCAGTTGATCGCAACGTCGGTCATGGCGTTGCCGAACTGGTCGAGGGCGGTCGCGTTGAACTGCTCCGTCTCGTTGATCGCGAGGGTGGCCGTGAGCGGTGTGACCTGAATGCTGTCCAGGATCAGCTCTTCGGCGCTGACGGTGACAGTCGCTTCTCCGGTTACGTCACCTGCCGTTGCCGTGACGTTTGCCGTCCCCTCAGCATGGGCCGTGAAGACACCCTCCGCATCGATCATGCCGACGGTCTCGTTGCTGCTCGTCCAGTTGATTGCAACGTCGGTCATGGCGTTGCCGAACTGGTCGAGGGCAGTCGCGGTGAACTGTTCCGTCTCGTTGATCGCGAGGGTGGCTGTGAGCGGTGTGACCTGAATGCTGTCCAGGCTCAGCTCCTCGGCACTGACGGTGACAGTCGCTTCTCCGGTTACATTGCCTGCCGTTGCCGTGACGTTTGCCGTGCCCGCGGCGAGGGCGGTGAAGACTCCGTCTGCATCGATCGTGCCGACGGTCTCATTGCCGCTCGTCCAGTTGATTGCAACGTCGGTCATGGCGTTGCTGTCCTGGTCAAGAACAGTCGCGTTGAACTGCTCCGTCTCGTTGATCGCGAGGGTGGCCGTGAGCGGTGTGACCTCGATGGCCGTCGGTACCGGTTCGGTCAATCCTGCAGGGTCATAGACGAACATATAGAGGTTCGAATCAGGGCTCTTGCCCCTCTGCCAGACGATGGTGTTGTCGCTGACGGCAGGGTAGAGTTGCTCATCGTTGGCCGCGTCTTCGGGCACAAATACGGACATCTCTTTCTCGGCGGAGAGATCGTACAGGTAGATGCTCCGCGATTCATCCCGCGTGTCTTCCCAGGCGATGATGCTCCCGCTGATTGCCGGTGAGACCTGATTCCTGGGGGCTGTGGTGATTCGCTCTTCCCCACCGGAGGGGTCGTCGAGATCGGTCATGTAGATCTCAGAGTCTCCCGATCCGTGCCGGTAATCTTCCCAGGCGATGGTGCTCCCGTAGAGTGAGGGCCAGGATTGGATCGCCTGAATCGTGGAGATCGGTCCTACAACCTCTTCGTTCTGGATGTCGTAATACCAGATCCTCTCTCCGTCAGCATCGTCCACCCAGGCGAGATACTTCTCCGAGAGGGCGGGTTTGAACTCGGTAGTCACTGACGTGAAGGGGATCGTTGTCCTCGCGTCACGCTCGATGACGTCCTTCACGCTGCCGGCGGCGATGTCGTAGATGACGATGTTGGTATCGCCGCTGCTGTCGTCGTACCAGGCGATGTAATCCCCGTGGATGGCAGGCAGCCGCTGGTTGCCCGTGTCATTAGTGAGTTGGGTTGTCTCGTCTGTCGAGCGCTTATAGAGGTAGATATCCCAGTTTCCGTTCCGGTCATCCTGCCAGACGACGTAGTCTCCGGATATGGACGGCCTTTCCTGTGAGGAAAGATTGTCCGTTAATCTCTCTCCGGTATAACCGGTCGGTCTGGATCGAAATTCGTCGATCGTCCCGAGATAGATGTCCATGTCCCCGTTTCGGTCGTCTTCCCAGACGATTGTGCTGCCATCGATATCAGGGTAGTTCTGGGCCTTGTCAAAGCCCCTGTAAATGTGCTCCCCTGGGGCAGGCATTGCCATAACCGGCGATGCCAGCAGCCCGATGACGACGACTGCACACAATAGTGCCAGATGTTTGTGTTCTGTCATTTATTTCCCCCTTGCATGAATTGCTCTCCACCTGCGAGATCGCGGTGCATACCTTCCGGTAGACACAAACAGACCACTAAAGCAGGTGCTCACCAGAGCACCCGGCAAGTGTACTGCGGATTTTGATTTAAGACCCGGTCATAGGGTAGCCGGTGAATGGGGGAATAGCGGTATAAATATATATCCTTTACGGTGATTTATTCTCAAATTTTTATAATAAATACAGGAATCTCTCATGTGTCTATAGGGCCGCAGGGAGACCCTGAGAGGCTCTCCACGGACCGTCTTCTGCCGGGAGAAGGGGAGGCCTCTGGCCGCGTATATTCTCCCGGGGAACGGTATGGTCACGGGTTTTTGAGTGAAGCCGCTGCTCATCGCCCGGGTGCCCTGCCGGTCAGCGCATCGCGGCAGGGTCCCGCCGGCTCCTCCGCCGGGCGACCCGTTCCACGATTCTTTCCACGGCGTCGTAGAGTGGATTGGCCGGGGCGTTCGTGTAGTAGCGGGCGGACGGATCAAGCCAGCCCCGCTCCTTCTAGCCGGTCCTGGTCGGCCGGGGCGGAGTCTGCCGTTCGTCAAAGCGCTGTCCACCGGCAGGGATCACCCGGGCCACTCTCGAAGATGCCGTTGCAGAAGTCAACGACCGTAACCGGGAGCCCGGCTGAACCCGGACTTCGTCGTCCCGGGAACCGCACCGTGGGCGCGCCAAAAAAAAGTGGGGTTAGTTCTTTCTTCTTCCCCAGAGGAGGAAGGCCAGCGGGGCGAGGAGGGGCGCGTAGATGAGCGGTGCCGCGGGTGTCGTCGTCGGCGCGGCGGTCGTCTGCTCCGCCGTCACCTCTTCGGTCGGGGTCACCGTGGCCGTGGCGTTCGTCTCCTCGAGCGTGGCGGTCGTGGTTACGGTCGCGTTCTCCGGCATCGCGGCGACTGCGAAGGTGGAGAATCCGGGGGTGGTTGCCTGGAAGCGGTATTTCCCGTTCTCCTCACCGATGACCTCGGTCTCCAGGATCTGCCAGTCGCCGTCGACGTAGCGCATGAGCCTGACGTCCTCCGGGAGCATGCCATGCTCCTCGAGCCACTTCGCCGGGACGGTGAACGTCACCGTCGCACCGCTGATGTCGTTCTGGTTCGCCCACGAGAGGGCGATCTCGACGTACTCGTAGGCGTCACCGGCAGGAGGCTCAGCCTGGTTGGGGCACCCCGTCTCCTTCACGGTAAGCAGCAGTTTCGGGATGTTGCCGGCCGCCGTGATGGAAACGCTACCGATCGATGAGACGCTGATGTCCGAGAACGTGAACGTCTCGCCGCTCTTCAGGTTCTCGCAGGTCCCCGCGGAGAAGGAGGGGCCGGAGCTGCCGCCGCCATCGCTATAGGCGCGGTAGGTCGATCCGCCGTTGTTCCCGGGATCCGGCGTGGGATCGGTCGTGGGCGCCGCCGTGATGGTGACCGCCGCCGTTCCCTCCACGCCGCCGGCACAGGCCGTCACGTCTGCTGATCCCTCTGCGAACGCCGCGAAGATTCCGGCCTGGTCTATCGTGCCGAGGTCCGCATCGGAGCACGACCAGGCTACCCGGACCCAGTCCATCACGTTCTCGCACTGGTCAAAGACCGTGGCTGTGAACTCCCGGGTTCCTCCGGGCGCGAGCGTGGCTTCAAGCGGTTCGACCTCGATGCAGGCCGGGACCGGGAGCGAGGGCAGAACGGTCACGCAGGCGGAGCCGGAGATCCCGTCAGCCGATGCGATGAGCCGCACCTCACCGTCGCAGAGAGCGTTGAAGACGCCGCACTCGTCGATGGTGCCGACGCACAGGTCACTGCTCTCCCAGGTCACATCGATGTCCATGGGGAAGCCATACTGGTCGAGTCCCCTGGCGATGAGCGTCAGGCTGTTCCCGGCGGGGATGCAGAAGTCGGACGGGCTGACCTCGATCCGCGCAAGTTCCGGCGACGTCGATTGGACGGTCACCGTCCCGGTCCCGGTCGCGGTCTCGTTCTCTCCGGCAACCGTTGCGGTGACGGACGTGCTGCCTTCGCCGTGTGAGGTGAAGAGACCATCTGCGTCGATCTCGCCGATCTCCGGGTCTTCGCAGGACCAGGTTATCGCGGGATCGGAGGCGTTCTCCTGCAGGTCATACACGGTCGCGGTGAACTGCCATGTCTCGCCGACGTCGAGGATGATCGCCGACGGGGAGACCACGACACCCGTGGACTCATCGGTGACTTCTATCTCCGTCGTCCCGGTTACGCCGTTTGCCGTTGCGGTGACGGTCGCCGTGCCGGCGGTGAAAGCCGCGAAGAACCCGGTACCGTCGACTTCGCCGACAGTTTCATCGCTGCACTCCCACTCGATCTCGGCGTCGGGCATCTCGCAGCCGTCCTGGTCGAACGCTGTCGCGGTGAACGTCGCGGTGTCGCCTTTGGCGAGCGTGATCGCCGACGGCGTGATGGCGATGCGGGAGAGGACGGGGTCGTTGCAGTTCACGGTGACGCTTGCGGTTCCTTCAGCGCCGTCTCCGCATGCGGTGATGGTCGCCGTGCCCGCGTCAAGAGCGGTGAAGACACCGCAGCAGTCGATCTCGCCGACACACGGGCCGCTGCACTCCCAGGTTACTCCTGCGTCCTCAACGATGTTGCCGAACCGGTCGAACGCGACGGCTTCGAACTGCAGGTCTTCGCCGACCTCGAGCGTTGCCGCGGACGGCATGACCGCGATCTTCGCGAACGCGGGCCGTTCGTCGACAGTGACGGTCGCGGTTCCGGTGAGGCCGTCGGCCGTTCCGGTGACGGTCGTTGTGCCTGCAGCGAGAGCGGTGAAGAATCCGTCCGCATCGATGGTGCCGACGTTCTCGTCGCTGCTCGACCAGGCGGTCTCCCCGGCGGGCATGGCGTTGCCGTTCTGGTCATAGACGGTCACGATGAACTTCTGGATGTCCTCGACGTCCAGGGCGGCCGTGGCGGGTGTGATCGCGATCTCTGTCGCGACCGGGTCTACCGGTGAGCCGGAGCCGACGGCGACGGTCGCGGTTCCGGTGAGGCCGCCGGCCGTTCCGATGACGGTCGTTGTGCCTGCAGCGAGAGCGGTGAAGATTCCGCTGGACTCATCGATGGTTCCGACGGTCGTGTTGCCGCTCGCCCACGTGACCGCGACGCTGGTCATCTCGCCGCCGAACTGGTCGCGGACGGTTGCCGTGAACTGCTGCGTGTCGTCGACATCGAGGGTGGCTGCGGTCGGTGTGACCTCGATCTCGGTTGCGACCGGCTCTTCGTCCGTGACGGTGACGGTCGCGGTCGCGAAGATGCCGTCTGCCGACGCGGTGACGGTCGCCGTGCCCGCGGCCTTCGCGGTGAAGAGACCGGTACTGTCGATCTCACCGATGGTTTCGTCACTGCACGACCAGTTGAACTCAACGCCGGCCATCTCTTCTTCGAACTGGTCGAAGGCGGTTGCGGTGAACTGTTTCGTCGCGCTGAGATCGAGCGTGAACGTGGACGGGTCGATCGCGATGCGCGTCACGACCGGTTCTACCGGTTCGTCGGGGTTGACGGTGACGGTCGCGGTTCCAGTGATGCCGCCCGCCGACGCGATGACGGTCGCCGTGCCCGCTTCGTAAGCGAGGAAGTAGCCGCCGGAGTCGACGTATCCGACGGTTCCGTTGCCACACGACCAGGAGACCTCCAGGTCGGGTATGGCTTCGTCGTTCTCGTCGTAACAGGTGGCGTTGAACTTCACCTCGTCGTCGATATCCAGCGTAGCTTCAGATGGTTCGACATCGATTCTCGCGACCTCGATCGGCTCTCCCTCGGGATCGTACATGAACATGTAGAGGTCCGAGGTGGTATCGCGGGCTTTCTGCCAGACGATCATGTTACCGCTGGCGGCGGGGTAAAGCTGTTCGCCGCCGGCGGTGGGCACGGCCATCTCTTCACCGTCGGGGAGGTGGCTGAGGTCGTACATGTAGATGCTTCTCGGTGCGTCCCGCTTGTCCTCCCATGCGACTATCTGTCCGGTGAGCGCCGGCGAAACCTGGTCGGAGCCGTCGGAGGTGATCCTATGCTCCCCTTCGAACGGGTCGTCGAGATTGGTCATGTAGATGTCGGGGTTCCCGTGCCGGTTATCCTCCCAGGCGATGATGCTCCCGTAGAGCGAGGGCCAGGACTGAATCGCCGTGCTCGTGGATACCGCCCCTTTTATCTCGCCGTCGTTGATGGAGTAATACTGGATCCTCTCGTTGGCCTCTTCGACCCAGGCGACGTACTTCTCCGAGAGTGCGGGCTTGAACTCGGTGCTCCCGCCGGGGATCGTCGTCTTCGCGTCGCACTCGATGACGTCTTTCACGCTGCCGGCGGCGATGTCGTAGAGGACGATGTTGGTATCGCCGCTGCTGTCGTCGTACCAGGCAACGTAGTTCCCGCGGACGATCGGGAGCCATTGCTTGCCCGCGTCATTGGTGAGTTGGGTTGTCTCGTCTGTCGAGCGCTTATAGAGGTAGATATCCCAGTTTCCGTTCCGGTCATCCTGCCAGACGATGTAGTTGCCCGAGATGGACGGCCTCTCCTGTGAGGCAGGATCGTTTGTTATCCTGGTGCCGGAGGTGCCCGGACTGTCCGAGAAGTAGATCTCTTTGTTCCCATCCCGGCCGTCTTCCCAGACGACCATAGTTCCGTCGATGTCGGGGTTCTCCTGCGACCCGGGGAAGACGGCAAACGGTACCAGATCTCCCGGAGCAGTTTTCGCCGCCGTAACCGGCGGTGCCAGCAGCCCGACGATGACGACTGCACATAACAGTGTCAGATACGTAAGTTTTTTCATTTTTTCCCCCTTGACAATCGCTCCCTGTCCGCGGGACGGCGGCGGATACCTGCCGGTAGCACAAACGGGCTTGCTAAAGCAGGTGCTCGCCGGGGCGTCCGGCAGACGGATCGCGAATTTCGATTTAAGACCCGGTTATAGGGTAGCCGGTGAATGGGGGATAGTGGTATAAATATATATCCTTTACGGTGATTTATTCTCAAATTTTTATAATAAAAACAGGGATCTCTTATGCGCCCGTAAGGGCAGAGAGAGGACCGGAAGGGGCCTTCGCAGGCCGTTGTCTGACGGATCGTGGGGAGGCAGCTCGGGGCGTGTATTCGCCCCGGAATCGGTACGGACAGTAATTTTCTATCGAAACCCCCGCAGAAGAACCGGTGGCCGGATCTGGTCGGCGCTTCTCGTCCAGCTCGAAGCACGCGCCGTACCCCGGCAGGGTTCAGGACCGATGTCCGTGAGCATGAGGTATTCGAGCTCGACGTCGTCCTCGATCCCGCCGCCCGAGAGGTGCTGCCTCTGCGGAGGGTTCCATGATAACCGGGATCGTCATATTATGATGCAGTAGCCTGTCTACCGTAACATTATCCCCTTGCTACAGTAGTTTACAGTAACTATGGTTCTCGATCACCTCTTCGCCCTCATCAAGAATGGAGAATCCGAGCAACGGGGAAGCCTCCCTGCCGCCCGGTTCGATATGAGCAGCCTTTTATCCGATTTATCGCGATATTTCTTTTAATGGCAGGCGCGGATATCGAGGGCGGGGTCTCGGAGGTGCTGAGCACGATCCTGATGGTG
>Ga0265294_10007544_pt1 | contig 12853 bp, 9 predicted proteins | sample MunlanPumphouse3_FD_192504 | JGI IMG/M metagenome (GOLD analysis project Ga0265294, IMG submission 192504) | Groundwater microbial communities from a municipal landfill in Southern Ontario, Canada - Pumphouse #3 | ecosystem: Environmental > Aquatic > Deep subsurface > Groundwater | place... | reverse complement strand
ATCGCTTTGAAAGCATTTGTTCTTCCATCTACATCATCTGATTTGATAGTTAACATCTCTTCTAAGAGATGAGCTGCGCCATAAGCTTCTAAAGCCCATACCTCCATCTCTCCCAGACGTTGTCCACCATGTTGAGCCTTACCACCAAGAGGTTGCTGGGTAATGAGTGAATATGGTCCAGTTGACCTAGCATGCATCTTATCAGCAACTAAGTGATTCAACTTCATCATATACATCACACCAACAGTAACTCTTTCCTTGAAAGGTTCACCACTCTTTCCATCATATAACACTTGCTTACCATCAGTAGGAAGATTAGCCTTTCTAAGTTCAGCTTCAATATCTTCAATTTTAGCACCATCAAAGATAGGAGTTTCCACGTGGAATCCTAAGGTTTTTGCTGCCATTCCAAGGTGAGTTTCCATGATCTGTCCAATATTCATACGTGAAGGAACGCCAAGTGGGTTAAGTACTACATCAACAGGAGTACCATCACTTAAGAATGGCATATCCTCGATAGGGGCAACGATTGATATAACACCTTTGTTACCATGACGTCCCGCCATCTTATCACCAACTTGAATCTTTCTCTTCTTAGCGATATAGACTTTAACCATTTTACGAACACCATAAGGAAGCTCATCACCATGTTTGATTCTATCTCTAGCCTTCTTATAGATATTTTCGCTCTCTTCCATAGCATCATTAACTTTGAGAGCTACGGTTTTGTAAATTTCTCTATATCTTTCAGCATCTGCAACCATTTCAACGTCTAAATTAACTCTAGAGAAGTTAATCTTTTCTAAGTCAGATGCTGTAATTTTCTTGCCAGCAATTATATAAAATCTACCATCTTTAGAATCTACGATATTCTTAGCAATTTGTCCAATCAGGAGTTCACTAAGTTTCTCTTTCTTAAAGTTTTCAATTTTCTTTTTTCTTTCAATATTATCTTTCTTTAGTTTGGCAATTTGAGCTTTATGATCTTCCTCAAATTCGATAATATCTTCATAGCGAGAGAATACTTTAACATCAAGCACAACCCCTTCCATACCAGGTTTTGCTTTTAATGAACTATTGGTATAATCTCCTGCTCTATCACCGAATAAAGCGCGCATCAAATTCTCTTCTGGAGAAGGGTCAATTTCCACAGATTTAGGAGTAATTTTACCAACAATTATATCTCCTGCTGTGATCACAGAACCAACTCTAATAATACCTGATTTATCTAAGTTTCTTAAAGAATTAACTGGGACATTAGGAATATCACTTGCTAACTCTTCTTTACCATTTTTTAAATCTCTAACTAATACCTCTAACTCCTCAATATAAATAGAAGTAAGGGTATCTTTACGTGCAACATGTTCACTTAAGATAATAGCATCTTCATAGTTGTAGCCATACCAAGGCATGAAAGCGACCACCATATTAGTACCTAAGGCTAATCTATCACCATCAATACCAGGTCCATCTGAAAGTGGTTGTCCTTTTTTAACATAGTCACCAACCTTCACTATGGGGCGCTGATTAATACATGTATCTTGATTAGAGCGAACATATTTCTTGAGATAGAATCTCTCTTCAGTAATTAAATCAATATCATTAGTATTTGCGTCAGGTTTTATTTCGATGTATTCAGAAGTAACTCCTGTTACTTGGCCATCGTATTTAGCTAAGACAACAGCACCTGATTCACGAGCGACTATTTTTTCAATCCCGGTACCAATAATAGGGGCTTGTGGGTTAAGCAAAGGCACAGATTGTCTCTGCATGTTTGAACCCATCAAAGCACGGTTAGCATCATCATGTTCCAAGAAAGGAACTAAAGCTGCTGATACGGATACAACCTGTTGGGGTGAAACATCAAGATACTCTACCTGTTCAGGAGAGACATTGATATAATCATCTTTATCACGAACAAAGATAGATTTATCTGTTATCACCAAGTTATCATCCATATTTACATGTTGAGCAATGATATATTTGTCTTCTTCATGTGCATCTAAATAATGAACTTGATTTGTTATGACTCCATTTTCAACTTTGATATATGGCGTTTCTAAGAAGCCAAATTTATTGATGCGAGAATAAATCGCAGGAGAGTTTAAGAGTCCAATACTTGGTCCTTCAGGTGTCTCAATCGGGCAAATTCTTCCATAGTGTGAATAATGAATATCACGAACTTCGAATCCTGCTCTATCTCGAGCTAAACCACCAGGTCCTAAAGCAGACAACCTCCTCTTATGCGTTAAGGCTGAAAGAGGGTTTGTTTGATCCATAAACTGTGATAGCTGGCCTGTTAAGAAGAAAGAATCAATAACTGTTATCAAGGCATTTGGGTTGATCAAATCATGAACAGTAACTTCGTCTGGATTTGCTATAGCCATTCTTTCTAAAGCAATTCTTGCTATCATAGATAGACCAGTTTTATACTGCTCTTCTAATAATTCACCAACAGTTCTAACTCTTCTATTAGCAAGGTGATCAATATCATCAACATCTTTCTCATCTTTAAAGATGCTAATCATATACTGAATAATTTCAGTGAAATCTCTTTGGGTAAGAACATTAGTTCCATAATCAGGCTCAAAGTCTAATTTTGCATTTAGTTTATGTCTTCCCACATTACCCAGATTATATCTTTTAGAGTTGAAGAACATCTTATCGATAAGATCCATAGCGTTTTCAATTGGCACTTCATCTTCACCTGGTCTAACTAAACTATAAATCTTTTGAGCAGCCTCTTCTTGATTCCTAGTTGGGTCTTTTAACAATGTTTTTTCTAATATTTTCCTATTAAAATCACTGTTTTCTGAGACAACCCTTACAGTCTTAATACCAGCATCTTTTAGCTCTTTAATGGTATCATCATCAATTTCAGTATTAGGTTCAATCAATAATTCACCATTGCTGCCAATTATTTCGCATGCAGTAAATCTCTTGCCTGCTTTATCGATTGGAATCTCTTCTATCTCATAGAACATCTCTCTCAGAACTGTATCTGTAGAGATATATCTATTATTTATTGTGTCGATTTCTATGATACCTGCACTTAATAATTCTTCAACTATTTCGTTATTGAGCTTAGCTTTAGCTTTAACAATAATTTTATCTTCATGACCTGGGCGTGGATCATAAACATCAGCATAGGCATAAGAATTCTTTGCCCTTAAAGAAACATTACCTTTCTCATCTGAAAGCCTTAAAGTCTCACGGGCTTCTGGTATTTCAGTATAGTTATCAGGAATATAGCCAACAGATCTTAAAAGAATAGTTACTGGTAGCTTCCTTCTTTTGTCTATATTTACATAAACCACATCATGTATATCGATATGAAATTCTAACCAGCTTCCATTATAGGGAATAATCTTTGCTGATATAAGCATTTTGCCACTTGGGTGTTTTTCTTCAGAAAAATAGACACCTGGTGAACGTTGTAACTGCGATATAATGACTCTTTCAGCTCCGTTAATTACAAAAGTGCCTTGCTCTGTAATTAAGGGAATATCACCTAAGAAAACTTCTTGTTCCATTATATCTCTCAGAGTTCTTGTTTTATCAATCCTCTTTTGGATTCTTCCTGTTACTCCGAAAGTTTTTAAGGTGTTAAGAATTTGTTTTGCATCTTCAGCTTCATCACAGGAATTAATTATCCTGTTTGTTTCTTCATTGGTTTCTACTGCTTCCAGTATATTTGTAGCTGAAACTTCATCCCAATTCAGACCTGTAATCAAAAACTGTTTTACATCATTTTTGTTGTTACCGACACTTTCTACGATAATATCAAAGTTTTCATCTTCTTCTACTTCATAGACTTTTAATCTTAATTTGATTTTTAAAGGAACTTGGTACGATAAATTTCTTTCAATACATTCATCAATTGAATATTTTTCTTTTAAGATTCGGTATTCTACAAATTCTAATTCATAGTTTTCTTTAGGGTCTGTGATGGGAAATAAATTCTCAAAAACAGCTTGCAACCCGAAATTTTTTCGTTGTTGAGGATGAACATCTTTTTGGATAAAATCTTCAAAAGAATCTACCTGCATAGATAGAAGATTTGGAACTTCTACTTGAGGTATTCCCAACTCAATAAATTTCTTGGATATTCTGGAATAACTTTTGAACTTTTTCAAAAGCCCACTCCTTTATAATGTTCATAGATTAAAGATCGACTGTTGGGGCTTCCTCACTTAGCTAAAGCTTAGGAGGATAATTAATAAATTACGCCCTCACAAGTGTTTTTTGTAACAAAAAACGAAACCATTATAAGTTTATTGTTTTATAATTTGGTGACGATGTCTTATTATGGAGTGGAAGTTTATCTACTTCCACCCTGAAAATTTCTTCTTTTCAGGTATCTTCTGGAAAACAAATTTTCCAGCGGTGGCGAGGGTTTTATGGAGTGGAAGCACCCTTGCTTCCACCCTGAAAACATAACTTTTCAGGAATCTACTGAAAACAAAGTTTCCCAGCTAGCAACAACTTGTCGCCAGTCCATAGTAAAAGCCTCAGTCCATAGTAAAAATAGGGAAATGAGCCTAAATGGCTCACTTCCATCTATACTTGTTTCTAATTCTTTTATTTGACTTCTACTGTTGCACCAGCATCTTCAAATGTCTTTTTCATTGCTTCAGCTTCATCTTTAGTGATAGCTTCAGCAATTCTTTGTGGAGCTGTATCTACCAATTCCTTAGCTTCTTTTAAACCAAGTTTGGTGATTTCTCTTACAGCTTTAATCACATTAATCTTTTTAGCCCCTGGGCTTACAAGAATAACATCAAATTCTGTTTTTTCTTCTGCAGCTTCTGCAGGTCCTGCTGCCACAGCAACAGCAGCTGCTGCTGATACACCAAAAATTTCTTCCATTTCTGTAACTAATTCGGATAATTCCATTACACTCATATCTTTTACAAGATCAATAATTTGCTGTTTTTTATCGGACATGTATTCCTCCATGATTATATTTTTTATTCAGCTTTTGCTTCTTCGTCTTTCTCGGCTTTTTCTTCTTCGTCTTTTTTCGCAATTGCGTCAATTAAGCGTACGAAGTTTGAAATTGGAGCTTTCATGCTACCAAACATTCTTGCCAACAACTCATCTCTAGACGGTATTTTAGAAAGTTTACTAAGATCATCTTTTAAATATAGAAGACCATCAACTACTCCAGCTTTAAATGTTGGAAATGGCTTATCTTCCATTACTTCTTTAACGAATTTTGCCATTTCCCTTGCTGCAGAAATTTCATCATTTTTACAAACAGCTACCCCAGTAGGACCTACTAGATATGAATCTAAATCGGTAATACCTAATTCATTAAGAGCTATCTTTATTAATGTGTTTTTCTGAACAAAGTAATCAACATCATTATTTCTGAATCTCTTGCGAAGTTCATCTACTTCTTCAATATTAATTCCCTTATAATCAACTAAGACTATCGCTTTGGCACCTTCAAGTCGCACTTTAATTTCACTTACTAAATTCTTTTTATAAGGTTGTACCATTTTCCTCTCCTATGATTTTGCTTCTAAGGTTACACCTGCAACATCAAGTTTTACACCTGGTCCCATGGTTGAGGTCAATGTCATACTTTTGATAAATGTACCTTTCACGGTTGAAGGCCTATCTTTCAAAATTGCGGCAATAATAGTAATTAAATTTTCTTTAATATTTCCAGCGTCAAAACTTAATTTGCCAGCAGGAACATGTATGTTTGAAAACTTATCAACCCTATATACGACTTTACCAGATTTTGCTTCTGTTACTGCTTTCTCAATATCCATAGTAACGGTTCCGACTTTTGGGTTGGGCATAAGACCTCTTGGTCCTAAAACTCTTCCTAATCTACCAATCTTTCCCATTAAATTTGGTGTTGCAATTACAGTATCGAATTCCATCCAACTTTCCTTGGTTATTTTGTTGATATATTCATCAACACCAACGAATTCCGCACCAGCCGCCTTAGCCTGGTCTGCTTTTTCACCTTCAGCAAATACCAAAACTCTTACTTGTTTTCCAGTTCCATGAGGAAGAACTAGAGAGCTTCTAATTTGCTGATCAGCTTTTCTAGGGTCTACACCAAGATTCATGTGAATTTCAACAGTCTCATCAAATTTTGTTACTGGAACTTCCTTTAACAACTTGATAGCGGTTGATAAATCATATCTATTTTGGCGGTCAACCTTTGAAAATGCTTCTCTGTAGCGTTTACTTCTCTTCATCCACTCTTCTCCTTTGATTATAATCTCCTGCATTGAAAGAGAGGGGGTGAGGGGGTGAGGGAGAGAGGGGGGTGAGGGAGTCATATTTCTTTCATAACTCTTCACTCATCACTCTTTACTCATCGCTCGTCACTCGTCACTCTTCTTGATTTGTACTAGTCTTCGACTAATACTCCCATACTCCTTGCAGTCCCGGCGATCATGCGCATAGCAGATTCAAGGGAAAAACTATTTAAATCTTCAGCTTTTAATTCAGCAATTTTTTTGCATTGTTCTTTAGTAATCTTTCCAACCTTATCCTTATTAGGAATTGCAGAACCTTTTGCAAGGCCAGCTTCCTTTTTAATAAGAACAGATGCTGGAGGAGTCTTAATTTCAAATACAAAAGACTTGTTTTTAAACACACTGATCACAACTGGAAAGATCATCCCAGGTTGATCAGCTGTTTTAGCATTAAACTGTTTACAAAAATCAGGAATATTCACTCCAGCTTGACCTAATGCAGGTCCCACGGGAGGTGCCGGGGTTGCTTTTCCAGCAGGTAACTGAAGTTTGACAACGTTTGTTACACCTTTTAATTTAGCCATAACTACCTCTTTTTTTTTATTAGTCCAAAGTCTTAAGTTCAAACTCAAAGAGAGGAAGAGTATTTACTCTTCACTCTTCACTCATTATTCAACTTAAAACTTAGGACTTTGAACTTAAACCCAGATAAAATAATATTTGGGTTAATTATTTCTTTCTTTCAACCTGTTCCCCATTCACTTCAACAGGAGTAATCCTACCGAAGACAGAAACATTAACAGAAATTTTTCCTGAAGATTGATCGACTTTATCTACAACACCTTCAAAATCGGTAAAAGCACCTGAGATAATAGTTACCATATCACCAGGCATGAAATCAAATTGGGTTGTTGACTCATCTCTATCATTAATTCCAAGTAGGCGATTAACCTCTTTTTCATCTAAGGGAATTGGTTTCTTACCATACCCTAAGAAGTTAGTAACCCCAGAAATTGATTTGATGAATGCATAAACCTTTGGCTCCATCTCTGCTTCTACAATGATGTAGGAGTTGAATATCTTTTTCTCTGTCTCGATTTTCTTTCCCTCTCTAATAATAAAAGTCTTTTGAGTTGGAACTAAGATTTGTCCGATTAATCCTTCTAATTCTGTCCCAACTATACTTTTTTCAATTGTCTCTTTTATTCTGTTTTCATGAGATGAGAAAGTGTGCACAACATACCATTGCATAATAACTTTCCCCTTATTTAAATAAGGTTTCGGTTATCACTGTTTTAAAAACAAAATCAACTATCATTAAAAATATACTTGTAATGATTGTCATTACTAAAACTACTGTTGTACCTTCAGAAATATCTGGTTTCTTAGGCCATGTTATAATTCCAAGTTCTTGGTGAACTTCTTTTAAAAAAGTTGATATTTTTCCCATATTTTTCCTTTCCCCTCTTATTACCAGGTGGCAATGTTTTTAAAGAGGGGTGCCTGCAAACAGGCGGGGTGTTTTAGTTTTCTCTGGCGACTAGGTCTCTGATTATTAAAAGAAAACACTTTCGTTTCCACTCTCTGAACAGGCAACTTTTCAAGTTTATCCTGGAAAACCTTATCTTCCAGCTAACGATAATGTGTCACCAATCCATTGAAGACTCTAGTACATCTTCAGGGGCAAAAAGCCAGTAGATATCTACTGACTTTGCCTAATCTATGGCAGGATAGGCAGGACTCGAACCCGCAACACCTGGTTTTGGAGACCAGTGCTCTACCAATTGAACTACTATCCTGGATTATTAATTATTTATTCTGTTTATGTGTAGTATGTTTTCTACAAGCAGGGCAGTACTTCTTTAGTTCTAGTTTTCCTGGGTTTGTTCTTTTGTTTCTGGTTGTAGTGTAATTTCTGTTCTTACACTCAGCACATTCCAGGATTATAATATCTCTCATTATTTACCTTCTTAAGCTATTTAGGATTAATTATAATTCTACAGATGCAACAACACCAGCACCGATAGTTCTTCCACCTTCACGAATAGCGAAACGTAAACCCTGTTCTAAAGCGATAGGAACAATAAGTTCTGCACCAATAGTAACATTATCGCCAGGCATGATCATCTCAACGCCTTCAGGTAATGTTAAAGAACCTGTAACGTCTGTTGTTCTAAAGTAGAATTGAGGTCTGTAACCATTAAAGAATGGTTTGTGTCTTCCACCTTCATCCTTAGTTAGAATATATGTTTCACCTGTAAATTTAGTGTGTGGGTTAACTGATTTTGGTTTAGCAAGAACCATACCTCTTTCAACATCAGTTTTAGCAAAGCCACGAAGAAGACAACCAATGTTATCACCAGCCTGAGCTTGGTCCATAATTTTTCTGAACATTTCAACACCAGTACAAGTTGTTTCAACAGTATCTTTGATTCCAACTCTTTCAATTTTGTCACCAGTTTTAATCACACCACGTTCAACACGTCCGGTAGCAACTGTTCCACGGCCAGGAATTGAGAAAACATCTTCCACAGGCATCAAGAAAGGTTTGTCAGTATCTCTGTCTGGTTCTGGAATATAAGCATCAATTGCATCAACAAGTGCTTGAATTTGTTTTTCGCCTTCTGGGTCTCCGTTAAGACCTTTAAGAGCTGAACCATGAATAAATGGAACATCATCAGGGAACCCGTATTTTTCAAGAAGCTCTCTAACTTCCATTTCTACCAATTCAAGAAGTTCATCATCATCCACAAGGTCACATTTATTCATAAATACAACAATAGCAGGCACACCAACTTGTCTTGCAAGCAAAATGTGTTCTTTTGTTTGAGGCATAGGGCCATCAGCAGCAGAAACAACAAGAATAGCACCGTCCATCTGAGCAGCACCAGTGATCATATTTTTCACATAGTCAGCGTGACCAGGACAGTCAACGTGAGCATAGTGGCGTGTTTCTGATTCATATTCAACGTGAGCAGTTGCAATAGTGATACCACGTTCTTTTTCTTCAGGTGCATTATCAATTGAGTCAAATGATCTAACTGTAGCACCAGTTTTCTTACTTAAATATAGAGTTATTGCAGCAGTTAAAGTAGTTTTACCATGATCAACGTGACCGATAGTTCCAACATTAACATGAGGTTTTGTTCTAACAAATTTTTGCTTTGCCATGTTTCCTCCCGGATTTTCTTATCTTTCTTATTTTTTAGTTTTTGGTTTTTGATCTATAGGGATTTTGCCCATCCTCGATAGCTCTAGCAAAGGAGGATACAACACAAATACACCGCACTTGTGCGGTCTTTTCCCTATTTATACTAAGAAAAAAATTCTTCATGTAGAATAATATATAATGATGAATTTATCTTAGTAATTGTCTCTAATTATTAATTTCACTGGGCTTTGTTTTACACAAGGCCCTCACATAGTGGAGCTCATGACCGGACTTGAACCGGTGACCTCATCCTTACCAAGGATGCGCTCTACCTACTGAGCTACACGAGCCTCTTAGAAAATGGAGCGGGAAACGGGATTCGAACCCGCGACCCTCAGCTTGGAAGGCTGATGCTCTAGCCAACTGAGCTACTCCCGCAATCTAACTCGTAATTCTTTTTATTTTAAATAGCTGTTCATTCACAAAAAAAAATGGTGGAGAGAGGAGGATTTGAACCTCCGAAGGCTTCGCCGACAGATTTACAGTCTGTTCCCTTTGACCACTCGGGAACCTCTCCACAACATGGAGCCAACGAAGGGAATCGAACCCCCAACCTGCTGATTACAAATCAGCTGCTCTACCGTTGAGCCACGTTGGCGTGAATGTATCGCTATAAAATCATATTCACTTTTCTTGTCAAGATTTTTTTTTCACACTCTGTATTTTTCAAATATCGTACCAAATTCTTTTACAAGCATTATTTTGCCCGTTTTGCTGTCAAATACTTTTTTGAAAAAATGTTATTATTCAATAAGTTGAGATTAATTATTATGCATTCTTATCTATCTTAAAAGCTTGCAAATAAGAGTAATTTTACTATTTTTTCGAAATTGTATTTATATATCTTAACTTGTTCATTTATAAAGGTTTAATGATTTTTTATTTAGTTTTTATCTTTTTTTGAATTTTCTTTAAATTAAGTGATATTTATTTTTGATACTTACTTATTTTTACACAGTATTTTTTTAATTTCCCTAACTTTTTTTTACAGAATATGCAGTAAAACTTTAGTAATAACACTAGCAGAATATTAAATTACCACAGATTAACAGAAGACCAGATAACCTGAAAAACATGTTCATCAACACTCAAGCGTTAATTTACTAGTCCACTTTTATGAAACGAGACACCCTTCCCCACTTCATCACTGTGATTCCATTAAATCTATGCCTAAAGGATGCCCAATAAAGACTTAATGAACTCCTAATAAAGGCCCAATAGAAAAAATGAAAAAAATTAACTGTCTGTCTTCAATTTCTTAATTGCCTTAACCCAAAGAATTCCTTCTTCTCCTTTATCGTAGTGTAAAATGTTTTCATACAGATGTTTAAAAAGTTCTCCCTGTGGCCCTTTATTAGTAACACGGTAAGTAACAATTTCAAATTTATCAAGCAGATATCTACTAATAATTTTCTCAGTAAGTTGTTGTGGCTCAGCGGAGGTAGCTTTTTCTTCCAAGTTGAAACTTCCATAAAAAACACCACCTACTTTTAAAACCCTAATTATTTCATTACACATTCGCGGAAAGTTGTCCACATGATCTAAAGCATTAAGAGTAAACATCACATCTACATATTCTGTAGGAAGTGGAATAGTCTTTTCTGTAGATTTTAGATAAATCATATTGTGGGTTAACATACTAGCACCAAACAGATTAAGATATTGGTCTGCTAGGACATCAATCCCTATTTTTGTGTCAGTAGACTTAATCCACTTTAAAGAACCACGTGGACCGCAGCCAAAATCAGCTACCACTTTGTTAGATAAGAATTTATCATCACTTTCTTGAGCAAGATTTAAAAATATCTTTTCATAGAAACTATTTGAAAAACTGTTTCCTTCTTTGATATAAACTTTTTTCCAATAGCCTAATTCGGTAGCATATTTGTCAGCAAATTTATTATAAAGTGGACGGATAAATTCTTTTAAAAAAGTAGTAATTTTGTATCTATTTTCTCTCATATTTCCTCTTATGTTATTTTTATGTTTCTGCTCAAACTAATAATAATTCCATTATAAGTATGGTGAGCAATAAGATAGAACACTGCTGGCAAAGCCGTTATTTCAGAAAAACTAGCAATTGCAATTGTGATAGTGAGAAGAGTATTTTTATGCCCAGTAGTAATAGGTAAGGTAAATTTCATCATTCTATCCTTAGCAATAATCCATCCTAACAGATAGAGTATTCCCACCAGAACAAAAGTAAAAATTGGAATTGAAATTAGATGAAAACTACTCATCTCTTTTATTTGCTTAGCAGAATTTGCCACAGCTGTAGCTATAAGAAACATCTGAATAAGTCCTTTTATGGGATCTATCTTAGTGATTACAAACTCTTTAATCTTGGCTAACTTATCGGTAAAATAGGCTAAAATAAGCGGAACAAATACTATAACAACAACCCTCCAAAATATATGACTATAATTTATGTTTAGATCAGTGTGATGAATAAACAATCTGGGAATAGTAGCAAATATCAGTGGAGCTAACATATTAAATAGTATTACATTAGCGACAGTGTATTCTAAATCCCCTTTAGCTAAAGAGACCATAATGGGTGATGCCAAGGCTGGTGGCGTAATCACTACTAACAGGAAGCCAATCTGAAGTTGGATTCCCATCCAACCTGTTGTAAAATAGACTATTAAGGGAAAAACTACCCAACATACTAAGGGAAATATGAGCAACTCTTTACGAAAGAAATTATGAAGTTTAAATTCCATCCTCACAAAAGAGCAGTACAATAAAAGCATTAATAATGGAAGAATTGCAGATTTGAATATCGCCATTCCAGGTAAGATGAATCCCAACGCTACAGCAGAGAGAAGTAAGACACCTGTCCATCTTTTTACAAATTCTAGCATGTTATATATTGTTTCCTATTTTACAATAACTCCCCCACCCAGCAGCTCATTATCTCGTGAATAGAAAACTGCTGATTGACCGGGAGTAACAGATTCAATTGCTTCCTCTAAGACAACAAGAGCTTCATTACCTTCGAAAATCAATTCTCTAACCTTTACAGGTTTGGAGTTATATCTTATCTGCACCAAGCTTTTTCTTACCTTATCCATGTCAGTCTCAAAAAAATGTAGTTGGTTTATTCTAAAAGAAGCAACCTTTAAATCCTCTCGATCAGGGGTAACATAAAGAATATTCTTACTCACATCTATAGAGTGCACATAAAGAGTGATATTCAACTTAGTATGCAGTCCCTTCCTTTGACCAATCGTGTAAGCAGTTAAACCTAAATGCTCGCCTATTACTTCGCCAGTAAGAAGTTTTATTTTACCAGGTTTTGCAGGAACTATTTGATTCACAAAATCTAAATAATGACCCTTTATAAAACAGATTTCTTGGGAATCTTTCTTGTCTGCAACATGTAAATTATTTTCGGAAGCAATTTTCCTAACTTCAT
>Ga0265294_10007543_pt1 | contig 12853 bp, 10 predicted proteins | sample MunlanPumphouse3_FD_192504 | JGI IMG/M metagenome (GOLD analysis project Ga0265294, IMG submission 192504) | Groundwater microbial communities from a municipal landfill in Southern Ontario, Canada - Pumphouse #3 | ecosystem: Environmental > Aquatic > Deep subsurface > Groundwater | place... | reverse complement strand
CAAACTTATAATATGTAACTATTCTTTATCTTTCATAGAAAATTGTTTCTTTTTAATTTTTTCAATTGTTGCTTCAATTTTTTTATTTTCAGCATTTCTATTATAACCTAATATTGTTGAGTTATTATTTATGTCTTTAGCATTTTCATTTACTCCCATAATATTAAATAACTTCATCACATCATAAACTATTATTCCTAATGCAGGCAATAATATCAAAATAATCCAACCAATTTTGCTTAATATAAACCATTGAATATAGCCTAATTTAGGTATTTTTAAGACGGTTTTACCAATTAAATTATCTTCTTTAGCCGTATCACTATCAGCAGAAAGATTATTATCTCCCTTAGTTACAAATTCATATTTATCATTTACTTTTTTTATATCCATAACTCTATGAGTTACGATTTTACCTTTACTTATCGAACTTGTTGAATTAAAGGTTATAACATCTCCAACTTTAATTAAAGATGGATCATCTATTCTAACATCTAGGATAATATCAAAAACATTTATGGAAGGTTCCATACTTCCACTTATGATAGTATATAAAGAAATTTTAGGTACGATTCCAGCTTTTTGAGAAACTATTTTAGCACTGACAACATAGTATAGTAAAAAAGCCCCCACTAACATAAGGATTACAATCACAGCTGTTGATAATAATTTACCAACGTGATTTAGTGATTTTTTAAGCGCTAATAATTTTTCTTGGTTACTTTTTTCCACTTAAGTTCCACCTATCTACTCTATTATCATTATAAACATTTTTTATTTAAAACGCAATAAAAAAAGCCTTACGGCTATTTCATGTTTATGGTGCTGGAGTTGTAGTATATACTTGTTCAACAGTTGTATCTACATAAGCAGTAAACTCTTTGTTTTTATCTTCATCTTGATTAAATCCTGTATCTGGAAAGTAGATATTTAAGACATACGTATGAACTGAACTAGATACTACCCCAGAAAAATATCCGGTTCCTAACGAAATATTACTTGCCCCTGTTGCTATACCAGTTTCAACTATATCTGGAACGATATATCCATTTCCACCAGTATTAGTAGAATCTAAATCATATGTTAATGTATTTGAAGTAAAAGTATTTCCTGTTACTACTAACTTAATAGTATAAGGCATAATAGCACTAGTACTATTAGTTCCTGTTATAGTAAATGTTTTAGTTGCTACTGGATCATCTGGAGCAGGAACTGGCTCTAATGGACCTGTCTCAATGTCCGCGCTCCCGTGATATGCAATTGCCAATGAACCGGCTCCAACAGTAACAGTAGTACCAGTTTCTTGACTAGAAATTGTTGCGGTAAAGTAGGCAAAAGATGCTCCAATTACAGCTACTAATAAAGTCGCAACTCCAATAACAGTTAATAATAAAGTATTTGATCTATTCTCATTCATTAATTTTCCTCCTTAATTTCAATTTTTTATGACCCTTCAGTGATAGTAATATGGGCTTTAAAAGTCTTTCCTTGGGCTTGTTCTACGCCACTATCTGGGAAATAAATATAAAAATTGTATTTATGGGCTACCTCCCCACCTGTTGGTGGATCAAAATATCCTGAACCTAAATCGATGCTCCCTGTTGTAGGAACGCTAGTTTGGGTTACTACATCTGTTGCAAAACCTCCATTAGGAGATGATGTAGGATCTTTTAAAAATGTATACTTTAAATCTCCAGCTGTAAATGTATTTTCATCAATAACAACAGCCATAGCATAGGATACATTCGCACCATCTACAACATTATTTGTATGTTTTATTGTAAATGTTTTGGTTGCTTGAATTTCGGGCCCCGGAAAAATATTTGCTTCTGTTACAACGCTTCCACCATCATACACTGTTCCGATACTCCCTGATATTATTTTAACTGTTGTTGTATCTTCTTCACCGGTTAAAACCGCTGTAAAGTAGGCAAACGTTGCCCCTACCACCGCGACCAAAAGAGTTGCAATAGCAATAATTGTTAATAAAATTCTGTTTCCTTTTCCTTCTTTCATAAGTATGTCCTCCTTTACTATATTAATAGTATCACTACAAATTTAAAAAATCAATATCTTTTGCTTTTTTTTAATAATTATCTATAGAATTCAATCATTTTTTATTTAATTTTGATATAAAACTTTATTTTGAGATTTATTAAATTAATCCACTTTTACATTATGATATATATTTACAACATCATCAATATCATTTAATAAATCGTATAATTTATAAAAATCTTTTAAATCTTCTTCATTTAAAATTATTTCTTCTTTAGCAAACATGCCAATTTCATCAAAAGTATATTCAATATTAGGAATCATTTCTTCTAAGATATCTTTAACTTTATTAAAATCATTAAGATTACAATATATGGTTAGTTCATTATTATTATTTTCTATATCAATAATTTCAATGCCTTTATTTAATAACTCTTCAAATATTTCTTCTTCTTTATCACTTATAAATGAACATATCCCTAAATAATCATAATTATAACTAACACTATTAGTTACTCCAATTGATTTATTTACTTTATTAAATGCTGCTCTTACAAAACTTACAGTTCGATTTAAATTATCAGTTAAACATTTTATAATTAAAGTACTTGCACCAGGTCCAAATCCTTCATATGTTACTTCTTCAAGATTAGTTTCAGCATTACCTTTAGCTTTATCTATAGCTCTTTTTATAATATCACTAGGTACTTCTTCTTTTCTTGCTTTATCAATTATTCTCTTTAAAGGTAAATTAGAATCCGGATCTGGAGTTCCTCTCTTAGCAATTAAATATATTTCTTTGGCATAATTACTATACAATTTTGCTTTAGCAGCTCCCGTTTTTTTAATACTAGCTTCTCTTACAGAGTATGCTCTTCCCATAATAACACATCCTTATTTTATTTTTAAAACATTTTACAAGAATAAATAAATTCTTTAAGTAATCCTTTAGTTACTAAATTATGTTTTTTTAAATATCTTATTTGTTTTTTAATATTATATAATTCTAAATTATCTATTTTATTTTTTTTCATTAAATACTCAACAACTTTAATAACTAATGCTTTATTACTTTGTACATTAAATCTGCTTTTTAATTTATTTAATATATCTTTATCAATTATTCTTATCATCCGGTTATAATAAAAGTTATTTTTTTCATAAAAATAATAACTATAACCATCTAAATTCTTAACTGCTTTTAAGGCATCATAATAACCCGTTTTCATATTTCTAATATTAGAATCGCGATCAAAAATTATTATCGAACCTAAACTACTTTTAGGTTTTATTTCAATAATTTCAGTATCTGGACTTGTTTTTTTCTGATTAAAGCCAATCCCTCTAACTTTAATAGTATATATTTTATTACAACCGTTTTTTTCTAATAATGTAATAGGTAAATTGTTATAAAATCCCCCATCTAAATAATAATTATCATCAATAATCTTTTTAAAAGAGAAAATAGGCAAGTAACAAGATGCTAATATATATTCAGATAATTTACCTTTAGGTATTTCATCTATAGAAAGTTCTAAAGGACTTAAACCTTTTAATTTAACGGTTACTAGTCCATATTTAATCTTACTTTTTCTTATCTTATCTTCATTGATATGCTCATTAAGTGTATGTAATATTTTTGTTGTATCAATACCTTTGTTATTTAAAATCTCTTTGATATCGCTAATTGATTTCTTTAAATCAGTATATTTAAATTTATGGTCTTTATACTTATTTATAAGATTACTATCAATACCAAATAAATCAGTAGTGCTATTTAACCAAACATTTACCATTACATCTATGTCACCTTGGACTACTAAAGCTGCATTAACAGATCCAATAGAAGTGCCTGCCACCATGTGAGGTTTAATACCATTGTTTAAAAGAGCTATTATAGCTCCAACCTGATAAGAACCTTTAGCACCTCCTCCTTCTAGAGCTATTCCAACCATTTAAATCACCACTCCTATTAACATAAGTAATATACCAATTAATATTCCCCAAATCGAATAATTATTAAAGTTATTTTTTAAAAGTTTAAATAATTCAAAAAATATTATATATATAATCATACCTATTGTAATACTTAATATAAATCCTATTATTTCATCTGATAAAAAGTCATTAAATATATAGATAGAAATACCTCCTATTAAGGGAGAAATAATCAGTAAGGAGATATATATCCACATTATATTTTTCTTAGTATCTTTTAACATTGCGGTTATTTTAATCCCAAAGGGTATATTATGAAGTGTAACTCCAAAAGCATATGTTAATCCTGCTTTTAAATTAGCTTGAGCAACACTATATATTCCTGCTCCTTCAATAATATTATGAATAATTATTGCTATCGAAGTCATTATTCCAACATGAACTAAATTATTTTTTTTATTATCATTATGATGAGGTATGAATTTATCTAAAACATATAATATTCCTAAACCAATTATTATTCCTAATATTATTTTTAAAAATTTATTAATAGAAAATAATTTTATACTTTCTGGTAATATATCAATAAAAACTAAAAGAATTAAAACTACAAAACTAATCCCCACACTAAAACTAATCAAATTTTTTTGATTTTTAGAATATAAAGAAATAAAAGCACCTAATAAAAAAAACAAACCCACGAATAATGTAATCAATAGTTCAATCATTTTATCACCAAATTTATTTTATCAAATAGATGTCATAAAATCTATATTAATAAAGTCTTTTTGAACTTTCCGCATTTATATTATAATTAGAAAATTCTTTTTTTAAAAATAATGGATATGCTGCTGCTGCAATCATAGTAGCATTATCAGTACAATATTTCATTTTTGGTATTGATAATTTAATATTATTTTCTTCAGCTAATTTTTTCATTTCTGCTCTTAAAAAATTATTAGCGCTTACTCCTCCTGCTATTATTAATCTTTTTGAATTGGTTTTTTTGATAGCAAGGCGAGTTTTTCTAACTAATTGATCAATAGCTGCTTTTTGAAATGAAGTAGCTAAATCATTTTTATTTATTATATTACCTTTTTGTTTTTCATTATGAATTAAATTTATAACTGCACTTTTTAACCCACTAAATGAAAAATTTAATTCATCATTGTTCATTACTATAGGTAATTTATACGTATCTTTTCCTTCTAAAGCACGCTTTTCGATTGAAGGGCCACCAGGATAAGGTAAATCTAATACTTTTGCAACTTTATCATATACTTCCCCGATTGCATCATCTAAGGTAGAACCTAAAACATTAAATATATAATCACCATCTATTAATACTAATTCCGTATGACCACCACTAACTATTAAAGCTAGAAGTGGAAATTCCATGGGTTCATTTAAGTTGTTACTATAAATATGTCCCGCGATGTGATGAACTTTTATTAATGGTTTATTATAAACAAATGATATGGTTTTAGCAAATTCTAAACCTACTAATAAACTTCCTAATAAGCCTGGTGCATATGTAACTGCAATAGCATCCATATCTTCTAATTTCAATGCTGTTTTATTAAATAAATCCTCTAAAACAAGAGTGAAATTTTCAGTATGCATCCTACTAGCAATTTCAGGAACAACCCCACCATAATTAACATGAGTATCAATTTGAGTTAATACTGTAGTTGCGATATCAATATTACCATTTTTAACAATTGATATACTAGTTTCATCACAACTTGATTCAACACCTAATATATATATATCTTTATTTCTTTCCATCACAATACCACTTTCATTTCCATAATAATTTTTACGAATATTTATAGTATTAAAACTAAATTTTTTATATAAATTAATAGCCGATAGATTACTTTCTTTTACTTCTAATATTATTTTTTTATTAAAATTTTCTAATAAATTATTAATTAAAAATGATGCGATATGATTATTTCTTTTTTCTTTTGATACTATTAAATTAATAATTTCGATATATTCAATGTTATTTAAGTAATGTAAAAATCCAACTAATTTGTTTTTTTCTTTATATACGATAATATTTTCATATTCAGGTAAGTTATTTATATTAAATAATTCTTTAAATTTAGGGTTAAGTTCGACGCCTAAATCAATTATATCTTTAATATCTTTTGATTGATATGTACTTATCATTTCAAAACCTCTATTTCTTTAACATAGATTGGTTTTACATTATGAGGATTCAGAGTATCAAAATCTTTTAAAAATAAAGCAATTTTTTCAATATCTAAAACCCCATTATCAATATTAATTTCGTTAATATAGTTATTATCAAATTCTTCTTTTGATAAATATTTGATCTGTGAAATATTTTTATTATTTTTATAAATAGCAAAATATACTCCTTTATTATCTTTTATAGAAACTATCTTTCTTTTTAAAATATTATTTGAAATAGCAAGAGCATCAATACTAGTTATTGTTTTAATATTAATTTTAAGTGTGTAAGCTAAAGTTTTAGCTACAATAACTCCTAATCTAACTCCAGTAAAAGACCCAGGACCATTTATAACTATTATTTCATTTATATTATGTATGTCTAAATTATTTTCTTTTAATATAGATTCTATAGATGGTATTAAGAATATACTATGACTTTTATCGGACTTTATTTCTTTAATAGCTATTTTTTTATTATTTTTTAATAAGCCAATTGTTATTAGATAATTATAGGTACTAATAAAGAGGGTATTCATATTTATCACTTCCAAATCTATTATATTATACAACATTATTTCAAGAAAAAAAGTGCTTTTATACACTTAAATTACAGAATTTATTAAATCTTCGTATTTTTCTCCATACGGTATTAATTTAATGATTCTGGTATTTTCATCAATAATAATAAATTTAATATCTAATCTTTCTTTTGGTAAATAATCCCCAATTAAATCCGACCATTCAATTAAACAAATACCATCTTTATTAAAATAATCATTTATACCAATAGTATCATTATCTTTTTCTATCCGATATGCATCCATATGATATAGTGGTATTTCACCACTTAAATATTCTTTAATTATATTAAAGGTTGGGCTTGTAATAGTTTCTTCAATACCTAATGATTTAGCAAAGCCTTTTACGAAAACAGTTTTGCCACTGCCAAGTTCTCCATTTAAACAAATTACCATTCCAGGGAACCCTTCAGATTCGATATTTTCAGCTAATTCCATTGTATCTTCTATACTTTTAGAAGTATATTTATAATTCATTTATCTCACCCTTAATACATTATATATAATATTATTACTTAAGTAAATACTAAAAAACTTTATTTGAATAAAATTCTGGTTGACAAGTTAAATTAATCCCTAAATTTTTTAATGCTTTTAAATCCCCATTATGGATAATATATGTTGCATGAGCATCACAATTATTAAGTTTAACAATATTTTGCATTGCTTTTTCAATAATAGGGTTAGTAACTGAACAAATAGATAGTGCTATTAATACTTCTTGAAGTGATAATTGACTTTCTTCTCTACGTAATTTTAATATCGGTTCTAAAACTGTAGGACTTAACAAATTAATTTCATCTGGTATTTTAGTTAAAATTTTCATAGCATTAATTATTAAACTACTTGAAGGACTAAGTAAATCAGTTTGCTTACCAGTTATTATTTTACCATTAGGCAATTCTAAAGAAAGAACGTGTCTTTTTTCTTTTTCGCTTTTTTGTAAAGCCGGCTTAACAACTCTTAAATAATACTCATCTATTTCAAGTTCATTTAAAAGCATTTTAATTTTATTAACCGGTTCATTATCATTTATTCCCAATTTATAATTTGCTTGTTCAGAATAATATCTTCTTACTATTTCTTTTTTAGATGCCTCTATAACTACATCCATATTTTTTATACAAGACGCAACAGTATTTATACCCATGTCAGTAGGAGAAAAATATATTTCTTTATCCCATATTTTATTTAAAATAGTCTTTAAAATAGGAAAGGTTTCAATATCTCTATTATAATTAATGGCTTGAATTCCATACTTTTCTAAATGATATGGATCAATAATATTGATGTCTTTAATATCGGCTGTAGATGCTTCATAAGCTAGATTAATCGGATGTTTTAAAGGTAAATTCCAAACGGGAAAGGTTTCGTATTTAGCATAGCCAGCGTTAATGCCTCTAATATGCTCATGATATAACTGACTTAAACAAGTTGCTAATTTACCAGAACTTGATCCTGGACCATTTACTAGTATTATTTTTTTTGTGGTTTCAATATAAGAATTTGCACCGTAACCTTCTTCACTAACAATAGCATTTACATCTAGAGGATACCCTTTAGTCGGAGTATGAATATAAGTCTTAATATTTTGCCTTTTTAATTTTTTAATAAATTTATCAACAATAGGTTGGCCTTCATATAGAGTTATTACTACACTATTAACACTAAATCCCATTTCCGTTGATTTATTAATTAAATTCAATATTTCATTATCATAGGTAATTCCATATTCTCCTCTTAATTTATTTTTCTCAATATCTTCGGCTTTTATACAATAAATAATTTCAATATCTTTTTTTAACTTCAAAAGAATATCTACTTTAGCATCTTTTTCAAAACCAGGAAGCACTCTTGAGGCATGGTTATCAGAAAATAATTTACCCCCAATTTCTAAATATAACTTATCAAATAATTTTAATCTTTCTTTAATTTTTTTTGTTTGCAATTCAATATATTTTAAATTATCAAAACCTTTTTTCAAAGTTACCACCTCTACCATTATAATAATAGCAAAAAAAAACACATTTGTTGTGTTAAATCATAAAATTATTAAAATTATTATCTAAAGGCTAGATATATTAACGAAAATCGATGTCAATTCAAATTGTTAAGTTGACACTTAAATTACATAAATTAAACCAAAAAAAATATTGGCAACTACCTATTTTCGCGAATCACTATCGTCGGCGTATAAGTGCTTAACTTCTCTGTTCGGGATGGGAAGAGGTGTATCCACTTAGCTATCGTCACCAATAAACTTATTTTGTTCTTTAAAAACAAGATAATGTAACTCATCAAATCATATTTATGATTAAATCCTCGATCTATTAGTACTAGTCAGCTCAACGTATCACTACGCTTCCACCTCTAGCCTATCAACCTCGTAGTCTACAAGGGATCTTACTATTAAAAATATGGGAAAACTCATCTTGAAGGGGGCTTCCCGCTTAGATGCTTTCAGCGGTTATCCCATCCATACATAGCTACTCTGCAATGCAACTGGCGTTACAACAGATACACCATAGGTATGTCCAATCCGGTCCTCTCGTACTAGGATCAGCTCTCCTCAATTTTCCTGCGCCCACGACGGATAGGGACCGAACTGTCTCACGACGTTCTGAACCCAGCTCGCGTGCCACTTTAATGGGCGAACAGCCCAACCCTTGGAAGTGAATCCACCTCCAGGATGTGACGAGCCGACATCGAGGTGCCAAACACCACCGTCTATGTGAACTATTGGGTGGTATCAGCCTGTTATCCCCAGGGTAACTTTTATCCGTTAATCGACGGCAATTCCATATTCAACCGCCTGTTCATTATGCCCTGCTTTCGCACCTGCTCGACTTGTAGGTCTCACAGTCAAGCTCCCTTATGCCATTACACTCTATGAATGATTTCCGACCATTCTGAGGGAACCTTTGGGCGCCTCCGTTACTTTTTGGGAGGCGACCGCCCCAGTCAAACTGCCCACCAGACACTGTCCTCCAGCCAGATAATGGCTGCAAGTTAGAAATCAAACAAAGTAAGGGTGGTATTCCAAGGGCGACTCCGTATAAGCTAGCGCTTACACATCATAGTCTTCCACCTATCCTCTACATACTTTACCTGATTTCAATATCAAGCTACAGTAAAGCTCCATGGGGTCTCTCCGTCCTGTCGCGGGTAACCTGCATTCTCACAGGTATTAAGATTTCACCGAGTCTATGGTTGAGACAGCTCCCAGATCATTACGCCTTTCGTGCGGGTCAGAACTTACCTGACAAGGAATTTCGCTACCTTAGGACCGTTATAGTTACGGCCGCCGTTCACTGGGGCTTCAAATCAATGCTTCACTGTTATCGACTTACGTCCAGTTAACAAATCATCTTAACCTTCCAGCACTGGGCAGGCGTCAGCCCCTATACATCAGCTTACGCTTTAGCAGAGACCTGTGTTTTTGGTAAACAGTTGCCTGGGACAATTCACTGCGGGTCTCCGAAGAGACCTCCCCTTATTCCGAAGTTACGGGGTCATTTTGCCGAGTTCCTTAACCATAGTTCTCTCGCTCACCTTAGAATTCTCTTCTTGACCACCTGTGTTGGTTATGGGGTACAGGTACATATATGATATCTTTAGAAGTTTTTCTTGGAAGCTTAGCGTCAGAAGACTTCAGTTCCCGTGGGAACCTTCGCCATCATGTTTCGGTTTATATAATGTCGCGGATTTTCCAACGCATTAACCTACGCACTTAGACCAAAATCCAATAATTGGCCCTTCTTAGCTTTCTTCGTCACTCCATCAGTCATATAAGTAGTACAGGAATATAAACCTGTTGTCCATCGACTACGCCTTTCGGCCTCGCCTTAGGTCCTGACTAACCCAGGGAAGACGAACTTTACCCTGGAAACCTTGGTCAATCGGTGGGAAGGATTCTCACCTTCCTAACGTTACTCACGCCGGCATTCTCACTTCTAAACGCTCCAATAGTCCTCACGATCTATCTTCAGTGCATTTAGAACGCTCCCCTACCATTTATACAAAAGTATAAATCCGCAGCTTCGGTAATATGTTTAGCCCCGGTACATCTTCGGCGCAGAATCACTCGACTAGTGAGCTATTACGCACTCTTTAAAGGGTGGCTGCTTCTAAGCCAACCTCCTAGCTGTTCGTGCAATTCTACATCCTTTTCCACTTAACATATATTTTGGGACCTTAGCTGGCGGTCTGAATTGATTTTCTCTCGCGAACGGACTTATCACCCGCCCACTGACTCCTTTACTAACTAGCTTGGCATTCGGAGTTTGATTACAGTCAGTACCCCTAGATGGGGCCATCCCGTATTCAGTGCTCTACCTCCAAGTAGCATCATAAAAGGCTAGGCCTAAACCTATTTCGGGGAGAACCAGCTATCTCCGAGTTCGATTGGAATTTCACCACTAGCCACAAGTCATCCAAAGACTTTACAACGTCTCCTGGTTCGGTCCTCCATAAGGTATCACCCTTACTTCAACCTGCTCATGGCTAGATCACTCGGTTTCGGGTCTACAGCATAGTACTAAAGCGCCCTATTAAGACTCGCTTTCGCTTCGGCTCCGCGTATTCCGCTTAACCTTGCACTATACCGTAACTCGCCGGCTCATTCTGCAAAAGGCACGCTCTCACCCATTAACGGGCTCGAACTTCTTGTAAGCACATGGTTTCAGTGTCTATTTCACTCCCCTCCCGGGGTTCTTTTCACCTTTCCCTCACGGTACTTGTTCACTATCGGTCAATAGAGAGTATTTAGCCTTACGGGATGGTCCCCGTAGATTCCGACAAGATTTCGCGTGTCTCGCCGTACTCAGGATCCACTAAAGAGATCACTAGATTTCGCTTACGGGGCTTTCACCCTATCCTGCTATCTTTTCCAAAATATTCAGCTATCTAGTAATTTTGTAACTCCGTATATAGTGTCCTACAACCCCAGTCCTAAGACTGGTTTGGGCTGTTACCTTTTCGCTCGCCACTACTAAGGTAATCGATTTTTCTTTCTCTTCCTTCTGGTACTAAGATGTTTCAATTCCCAGAGTTGCCTCCTCTAGAGCTATGTATTCACTCTAGGGTACTTGCATGTTAATACAAGTGAGTTCCCTCATTCGGAGATCCCCGGATCAAAGCTTGCTTACAGCTCCCCGAGGCATATCGTAGTTTGCCACGTCCTTCATCGACTTCTATTGCCAAGGCATCCACCATGTGCCCTTATTAATTTAACCACCAATTGTATCTTATAGATACATTTTTTTTGATTCTAATTTGATGAGTTTGAGATCTTAATGTCTAATTTCCGGACAGAAATTAGACTACTCAAATTTACATTATCTAGTTTTCAAAGAACAAAATTGAGAGAATGATCTCTCAAAACCAAGTAAAATGGGCTTATAAGTAGTCTTACAAGAACTTTTAGCAAATAAATGCTCAAACCCCGAAGTTCTTATACGGTTTGTTTTCTATTTCGATTACTCCATAGAAAGGAGGTGATCCATCCCCACGTTCTCGTAGGGATACCTTGTTACGACTTTACCCCAGTCACCTATCCTACCCTCACCGGCTCCTTCCCTTACGGGTTAGGCTACCGACTTCAAGTATTACAGATTCCCATGGCATGACGGGCGGTGTGTACAACACCCGGGAACGTATTCACCCCGACATTCTGATTCGGGATTACTAGCGATTCCAGCTTCATGGAGTCGAGTTGCAGACTCCAATCCGAACTGAGACCGACTTTAAGAGATTAGCTTCACATCACTGTGTTGCGACTCGTTGTATCGGCCATTGTAGCACGCCTGTAGCCCTAGATGTAAGAGGCATGATGATTTGACGTCATCCTCACCTTCCTCCGGCTTACACCGGCAGTATCTTTAGAGTTCTCAACTAAATGTTAGTAACTAAAGACGAGGGTTGCGCTCGTTGTTGGACTTAACCAAACATCTCACGACACGAGCTGACGACAACCATGCACCATCTGTCACCCGGATAACCTCCACTATATTTCTATAGCTTTGCCGGGGATGTCAAATCTAGGTAAGGTTCTTCGCGTATCTTCGAATTAAACAGCATGCTCCACCGCTTGTGCGGGTGCCCGTCAATTCCTTTGAGTTTCAGCCTTGCGACCG